>Ga0208823_1000438_pt1 | contig 36486 bp, 23 predicted proteins | sample AD_UKC075_MetaG_FD_184440 | JGI IMG/M metagenome (GOLD analysis project Ga0208823, IMG submission 184440) | Active sludge microbial communities of municipal wastewater-treating anaerobic digesters from USA - AD_UKC075_MetaG (SPAdes) (version 2) | ecosystem: Engineered > Bioreactor > Anaerobic >...
CCCTGATCTTATCTAATATTCCCTGGCTGGTCGTTGCAGGGGAGGGCATCCCTCATTTTGCCGACTTGCGCAATGGCAGTTTTGAGGAGTGGACTGATGACATTCCTGACTACTGGAACGGCAGCATTACAAATATATCTTTATCGGAAGTGGCCAGATACTCCGACAGTGCTCATTCCGGCAGCTCTTCCCTTCAGCTCATCAATACCTCAGGCACTGGACGGCGCTTTACCACCCAGGGCTACCAGATTTATTCCGGGGTGGAGTATACCATCTCCTATTGGGTGAGGGGCAAAGGGGATATTCGGGTTCGCTACCATGACGGATCCTATAAGGATATCGGCGGCACGGCATATTACAGCGTAGATTCTGATGAATGGACAAATATTGAGGTATCCTTTACTGCTGATACCACTTACAGTGACACCCAGCTGATTCTCTTTGTCCGCAATACTGACGCCGCCAGGGATCACTTGCAGGTCGATGATGTGCAAATAACATACGTGGGGGAGCTCCCGGACCCCGAGGACCCGGAACCGGAAAAGGAATACATCACTGCCCTGCAAAACAAGAGCTTTGAAATATGGAGCGATGGCAAACCAGAGGCCTGGGTGGGAGCGGCCACAAATATTGCCGCCTCGAGAATTATGCAGTATACAGACAACTCCCACACCGGGTCAAGGGCTGTGCAACTGATCAATACCGGAACTACCCATAATCGCTTTACCAGCAAAGCCTATTCCATAGAAGCTGACACAGAATATACCGTGACCTATTGGGTGCGGGGCAAGGGCGAAATCCGCAACGCTGTTTACCGGGGCGGCGGTTACTCCTCCTACAGCCCCTACACTGCAGTTGACTCGGAGCAATGGCAGAAGATAACTTATAAGTTCCAACACACAGCAGCAGTGGATGATGTCGAGCTGATTTTCTCTGTTCGCAATACCGGTGAGGAAAGGGATCACCTGCAACTTGACAATGTCAGCGTCTATAAGACAGATTCCAATGTCATCCCCCTTCTGGAGGCCAGAGGCTTGCCCCAGGGTTCGCCGGTAACGGTGGAGGGTGTCGTCGTGGGCATCTTTGGCAATCGCCAAAACATCTACTTCCAGGACAGCACTGCGGGAATGGTGGCCAGGCTGTCATCATCCAGCTGGGCCAATGACCTGGAAATTGGCGATGTTATCCGCGTCTCCGGCACCATGGGTGCATATAACAACCTCATCCAGGTTGCTGTCTCCGCTGCCGATGACTTTTTGATTCTGGAAACCAACGCCGGCACTCCTGCCCCCCAGGCCGTCACTGTCGACCAGCTGGACAGCAGCATGCAGGGGCAATTGGTCACTGTGGAAGGGCTGACGGTGGATTCGGTGGGGACCGGTACTAATTACACCGTCTATGTCAAAGATGCCCTGGACCGCCAGCTGGAGCTGCGGGTGGAGAATACCGTGTCCAGAGACTTCTTTACTCCCGGCAAGGTGCTGAATGTGACCGCTCCCGTTGGACAATTTGGCGCTTCGATGCAGCTGATGATACGGGGCAGCGAAGATCTGGAAGAAGATGTGGCGGGCGAGCGGGTTGCGCCTGTGCAGGCCACTCCTGCCCCGGGACTAGTGGAAGCAGGGACGGAGGTACATCTGTCCACTGCCACTCCCGATGCAACAATTTACTACACTCTGGATGGCAGCAACCCTACTGAGGACAGCAGCGTCTATACCGAGCCCATAGTCATCAATTCATCGTTGGTAATCAAGGCCTATGCCACTGCCCCTGGTTTGGCGGACAGCATAGTCAGTTCTTTTGCCTACACCATCCCGGAAGTGATGACCATCTTCCAGGCCCGGTGCACGCCTGAAGGCAGTTCTGTGCTGCTGGAAGGTATTATCACCGCTGTTCACGGCAGCAGTGAAGCATATCTCCAGGATGACAGTGCCGGGATAATGCTCTATGCCTCCAATATTGCTTCCCAGGTAGCTGTGGGGGATTTGATCACTCTCGAAGGCGAGATTGCCCTGTATGCCGGCGAAATTCAAGTAAACCCGACAGAAATTTCTGTTATCAGCTCAGGTAACCCCTTGCCGGAACCGGTGGAGACCAGTCTGAAGCACTTAAGCCAGACTGAAAATGTTATTGATGTATCCCAGGCTCTGGCCAATTATGAGGGAGAAGAACGCACCATCGTGGTGCGGGGGGTCATCACTTCAGTTAATGTCAACAATGAATATGCCATGCAAATTGCCGATCGCCTTGACCCCACCAAGACCATGAGTGTTGCCCTGCCGGCGGGGTACAGGGATGAATTCAGCCCCTATTGCAATCCCGATGCCGTAGGGAAAATGGTGGTGGTCAAAGGGCAGGAGAAGGATTACTTTGGTCTTCCCGCCATTCGCCAGGTAACCATTTGGGACGGCACCGCCAGCATTCCCATGCCCTTCTATGTCAACTACGACATTGAGGGCCAGCGGGTGCTGACAAAGTTCCCCTTTGAGGTCACCGGCAAAGACAGTTACGGCTTCTACGGCCGTGACGAAGAAGGGGATGTCTACTTCTATACCGGGCGGGCGACGAATTTAAATCTGGGGGATATAAAAGTAGGAGACTGGTATGTGGCTGTCGGTATTTCCGCCTATTACAACCGCCCCCAGGTCAAAATCGCCAGTGGCGACGATCTTGAAATCGCGGCACCTCCCGGGGCCCAGGACCCCAGGGAACCTATGGATGCAGAACCAAAGCCTGCTCCCTTTAGCTCAACGTACGACCGGTCACCGGAGATTTCTGTTCGTCTGGAAAAGTCCGATCTCACCGGCGCAGAAATTGACTATGCCGGCATTGAATTATACCTCAATGGGGCCTTGGTAACTCCCAACGTAGACATCGGGGAGAATAGGGTCAGCTACCAGGTGCCCTCGCCCCTGGAATTTGGCGAGCAGGAGGTGCAAATCCTCGTCTCGGATACCGAGGGCAGGACCAAGGACTTCCGGTGGTTCTTCACGGTAATTGTCGAGGAAGAGGCTTATCAATTCTACTTTGGAGTTCCCCATTCCCATACTTCCTACTCCGACGGCGCAGGCACCCCTCTGCAGGCGTTTTATCACGCCCGGGGCAATGGCCTGCAGTACCACTTTGTTACCGACCATTCTAACTGGCTGGATGGGGTCAGCGACGACAATTTTGAATATGACATTGCTGCCGGCGAGTATGTAGAGAGGGATCATCCCGTCAGTGGGCAGCCATCCCAGTGGAAGCAGACCCGTTTAGATGCCGAGTTTGTAAACTCCACATTCGATGATTTCCTCGCCATGCGCGGCTTTGAAATGACTTCCAGCATCTGGGGGCACATGAACACCATCAACAGCGATACCTATGTGGAAGCCAAGTCCCAGATGGTGCTGCTGCGGGATTATTATCAATGGATTGTCGATGTTTCCACCCGGCCCGGGGCTAAGGTCTTCAGCATGTTTAATCACCCCAACTGGCCAAATGACTCCTTCTATGATCTGGCTTATGTTGAAGAGCTCGACCGATATATCAACGGCATTGAGGTGGGCAACGGCGCGCCCCCGTACAGCTATTCCAGGGCAGAGGGCCATTATTGGAAGGCCCTGGACAATGGCTGGCGCCTGGGAGCAATGAATTCCCAGGACAATCATGCTGAAAACTGGGGGGACGGTGACAACCTCACAGTTATCATCGCTCCTGAACTCAGCACAGAGGCCTTTATCGAGGCCCTCAACGCAAGGCGGATGTACTCCACTGAAACCCGATCCCTTGCCCTCACCGTCAAGGGCAATGGTTACTGGATGGGCAGCGTCTTAGACGTCAGCCCCGGTGAAACAGTAGATTTTGAAATTACTGCCCAGGATCCCGTAGTGCCTGTGGAAAAAATCCAGCTCATCACCAACGGTGGCTGGGTGGCAGATGAAATCACCTTCGCCAGCGGCACCAGCTCTGCCGTCTGGGAGCCAAGCATTACTGCCGCAGGCGGCGCCCAATGGTTTGTCGTCAAGGTTATTCACACCGACGGTTCCTGGGGCCATGCTTCGCCAATATTCATTGCCTCCGGCGAATATGATCTCAAACTCACCGCCCTCACTGTCAATCCCAATCCTACCTTACCGGGGATGGAGACAGAACTGGCTGTTACTGTTACCAATATGGGGATCCGCCATGTGGAGCAGGAAGTGGAAGTCAAATTCTACTTCAATGATCCCAGTGACCCGGCCAACTTAATCGGCACTGTTTCTACATCAGAACGCATTCCTGCAGGCGGGGCAGTGGAACTAAAGACAGACTGGAGCCCGCCGGCCCTCGACGGCCAGCACAGAATTTATGCGGTGCTGACGGAAATTCCCGGAATTACCACTGTTACTACCCTGTCCCGCAGCGTCGACATTGTCAAGCCCATCGGCAAGAGGATACTCTTTGATGCCGCCCACGCCAATTCCGAAGTCCCCGGCACCACCACAGAAATAATCGATTTGCTGCGGCTCTATGGCTACGAAGCCACTATCCATCAATCCGGGGCGATTACCCAGGAGTTGCTGGCAGAAGTGGATGTGCTTATTATCAATACGCCCACCAGCAGTTCCAGTTACTACACTGCTGCAGAAGAGGCAGCCATCGCCCAGTGGGTGCAGTCCGGCGGTTCACTGCTTGTGGCCAATAAGTCCAACTACAGCCATGACTCCTTGATGTTGAACAGCCTCATGGCAGAAATAGGCTCCGGTATCAGATTTAACGACGACAATGTCTATGAACCGGAGGGCTCCGGTTATTATGACGGCGGCATGGTTTGGTCCGTCAACGCGTATAATCTGCCCAAGACGGATTCCGGCCTCAATGACAACATGCTGGCAATCAGGATGTTCAGCAGTTGTTCCCTGGTAGGTGCAGATGAAGCGGGCAATTTCATTCCCTTGGTCAACAACCCTGCCACCGGCCTGGAGATTCTCCTCGGCGGCAATGCCACCTCCTACAATGCCCTGGCAGGGCCCACAGCCTGGATTTACAATGAAGAAGGTCAGCTTAACGGCGAAGCTATCCCCATGATTGCCAAGGAGGAAGTGGGGGACGGCAGATTGGTGGCTGCGGGAAGGTACTTCTACTCAGATTATGAGATTGGCAACGATGTCAGCAACACTGCTCTGACCCTGCAGGTGATAGACTGGCTGGCAGGCTACCAGCGTGTACGGTCAGTGCGCGATGTCAGGAATAACGCAAACAGCGGCGACATAGTCACCCTGCGGGGAATCGTAACTTCTCCTACCAACCTCTTCTTTGATGTCCTGTATATCCAGGACGATACTTCCGGCATCGCCGTATACGGCACTCAGTCGAGAGATAACCTCCCCCTGGGAACGGAAGTTATTGTCACCGGCAAGGTGACGGAATTTGAAGGGGAACTGGAGCTTGCCTTCGACAACTACGATTACCAGGTTCTCTTTGTCGGCCCCGTTGGCCCCGTCACACCGCTGCTCCTCTCTTCCCGGGAGTCAATGTCTCCTGAGTATACGGGCATGCTTGTGCGGACGAGAGGATTTATCACAGAGTTCAACCAGACTGAAAGCTATTTTATCCTGGACGATGGCAGCGGTCCCGCCCGTATCCACGTCGACGGTTATGTGGGTGCCGACATGTCCCGGTTTGCGCCCGGGGATTATGTCGAGGCAACGGGTATCGCCTCGGTGGGTTCCGCCGGTCCCCGTATCCGCGTTCGTTACTATGTAGATTTAGTGGCGATGGATGCACCCGACGAACCCGGTGACCCCGGCGATCCGGGAGGATCTGGTGGGGGGAAATTGCCAACTACCGGCACCTTCGTAGATATGTATATTCTCTTTGGCGCAGTGCTGGTCACTGTCGGTGCCCTGCTGCTGGCGAAAAAGAGACAAATCTGCTGACATAAGGTCCCGGGGCCATCCCGGGACCCTTTATGTACACTGGGAATTGACATTTTCCTGGACTGCTTTTACAATTACTCTATACCGACCGACCAATCGGTCGGAATCAGAGAAAGTGGTGACTGCCAATCATGCTGCCCAGCCTTAGTGTAAAAAGACCTTATACCGTAATTGTCGTGATAATAGTCGTAGTAATTTTGGGCTTTGTATCGTTGCTCAACATGTCGACGGATTTATTGCCCAGTATGAATTTACCCTATGCCGTGGTAATGACTACTTATCCAGGTGCCAGCCCGGAAGAAGTGGAGGCCATTGTCACTTCGCCCATTGAACAATCTCTGGCATCGCTCAGCAATCTGAAAAATCTCAACTCGATTTCCCGGGAGAACATGTCCCTGGTCGTCCTGGAGTTTACCGCCAAGGCCAACATGGACACTGTCTTTCTGGAAATGCGGGAATATCTCGACCTTATTTTGGCTTACATGCCTGACGAGGTTGGCAAGCCGATGATGTTGAAACTCAACCCGGATATGCTGCCTGTCATGACTTTGGCCGCTGCCGTTGAGGGCAAGGAAATCGGCGAGGCGTCACAGTTTATTTCTGCCAACATCCTCCATGAGTTTGAAAGTGTCGACGGAGTGGCATCGGTGTCGGCATCGGGGCTGGTGGAAAACGGCATTCACGTCATCCTGCGGGAGGAGAAGATTGCCGCTGTAAATGCAGGCATTGCCCAAATGCTTGCCTCTATGGGGGGAGACCCCGCGACTGCTCCGAAGATCGAGCTGTCCAGAGAGATGGTAACGGGGATTCTGAAGGGACAGAACTTCGAGATGCCTGCGGGTTATGTCACAGATGAGGATACCGATTATCTTGTCCGCATAGGGGATAAGATTGAAGATATTGACGCACTGGAGAATCTGGCAATACTGATGCTGCCCCTTCCCGGAGCGCAGCCAATTACCCTGGCCCAGGTGGCAGACATTGTTGTAACAGACAACTCCGATACCATGTACTCCAAACTTAACGGCAACGACTCCATTACCATCAGCATTCAGAAGCAGTCGGAGTATTCTACTGCCGATGTGGCCAGCAGCATTCGCCAGCGCATGGACTCCCTGGGGGAAAGGTACCCCGACCTGGAGCTGGTTGCCCTGCTGGACCAAGGCATTTACGTCGACCAGGTGGTAGATTCCCTGGCCACTAACTTTATTGTCGGCGGGCTTTTGGCACTGCTGATTCTGGTGCTGTTTCTGCGGGATTTGCGGCCGACTCTGGTGGTGGGGTTGGCTATTCCCGTCAGTCTCGTCACTGCCCTGGTGTTAATGTACTTCAGCAATGTCACCCTGAACATTATCTCCATGGGGGGCCTGGCCCTGGGAGTTGGCATGCTGGTAGACAACTCCATAGTGGTCATGGAAAACATCTTCCGCATGCGCAGCGAAGGCAAGAGTGCAATGGAAGCTGCTGTTGTCGGGGCGAAAGAAGTGACAGGAGCTATCGCTTCTTCCTCCCTGACTACGATTGCAGTGTTTGTCCCCATTCTCTTCACCCGGGGGCTGACCAGGCAAATCTTTACCGATATGGGATTGACCATCGCTTATTCCCTGCTGGCCAGCCTGGCCATCGCCATTACTCTGGTGCCCATGGTGGCCTCCAGGGCCATAGCCAGGGAAGTGAAGCTCGACGGCAAGGTTATCCGCAGCATCAAGTCCTTCTATACCAAGGTTCTGGAGTTTTCCCTCCGGCGCAAGGCCTTAGTGCTCATTGTCGTCACTGCCCTCCTGGTCATCAGCGTCTTTGGCGCCCTGCGGCAGGGAACCGAGTTCTTCCCCGATACAGAAACAGGGCAGCTGTCGGTTAGTATTACCATGCCTGAGGGCAGCACCCTGGAAGACACCTTCGCCATGGCTGACGAAGTCACTGCCCTTATCAGTGAGGTTGAATATGTAGAAAATGTAGGTGCCACCATGGGGGGCGGCATTATGAGTATGGGCTTTGGCGTTGACGGCGGTGGCAATGTTTCTGTTTATGTTCTGGTTGAGGAAGAGCATATCGATAAATCTTCGGAAGTAATTGCAAGCATCAGGGAAAAAACCGCCCATCTGCCTGGAGAAATCTCAGTGGGGGATGCCGGGGCAAACATGGGGGCAATCTTTAGTGGCCAGGAAATAGCCCTAATAGTCAGAGGACGGGACTTTGCAGTTCTTGAAGAAATCGCTGTCGATGTTGCTGAACTGGTTGCTTCTGTGGAAGGGACCGAGGAAGTATCTGACGGCATTGACAGGTCTGAGCCCGAGCTGAGGGTCATCCTCGACAAGGAGAAGAGTATAGCCCATGGCCTGACGGTAGCCCAGGTATTTATGGAAGTCAACGACCTTCTTTCTTCGGAAGGTGTCAGTACCAAGATTTCGGCAGGAAACATTGATTACAACGTATGGGTTGAAGACAGTGAAAGTCAGCGGTCAATTACCCGTGAAGATATTGAAAACCTGGTCATTGCAACACCTCATGGACAATTACCCCTAAAAGATATCGCCAGTGTAGAGGCGGCCACAGGCTACAAGGCCATCAGGCGGGAAAATCAGCAGCGCACCTTAACTGTCAGCGCGTCTTTAGGGGAAGGATATAATGTCGGCCTGGTCAGCAAGGACATTGCCGATAAGCTGGCTGACTACGAAACCCCAGAGGGCTACACTGTAAAAATCAGCGGCGAACAAGAGCTGATAGCCGAAACCTTTGACGACCTCTACCTGATGCTGGCCATGGCCATCGCTCTGGTCTACCTGATCATGGTCGCCCAATTCCAGTCCCTGCTGTCACCCTTCATCGTCATGTTTACCATTCCCCTGGCCTTTACCGGCGGTTTTCTCGCCCTGATAATCACCGGCAATCCCGTCAGCATAGTTGCCTTCCTGGGCCTCATCATCCTCACCGGTGTCGTGGTCAACAACGGCATAGTCTTTGTCGACTACATCAATATTCTCAGGCGTGAGGGGATGAGCAAGCGGGAAGCCATTATCAAGGCCGGCAATGTCCGGCTGCGTCCCATCCTGATGACGGCCCTGACCACCATTATTGCGCTGTCTACAACCTCTCTGGGCGTTGGCGCCGGCACCGAAGCAATACAGCCCATGGCGATAACTGCTATTGGCGGTTTGACTTACGCCACCATCCTCACCCTGGTGGTCATTCCCGTTCTCTGCGACCTGTTCTTCAAAAAGGATGCCCCGGTGCAAGGAGAAATGTAAATGACTGCTCCCAAAAAAAATCTCATATACGAGGCTGCTCTCAGCCTCGTATATGAGAGCAATGACTTCAGCAGTATCAAAGTGGCAGACATTGCCGACAGGGCAGGCATTGGCAAGGGCACAGTATACGAGTATTTTCAAAGCAAGGAACAAGTCATAGGCGAGGCCCTGCTCTACATGTGGGAACAGGCCCTTGAATCCTTTGCCCTTTTTCTGGAGGAAAACGAGGGATTTAAGGAAGCCTATTATGGGTTTCTGCGTAACTTCAAAATGCAGCTGGGCAAGAACCGGCATATCTATAAGCTGCTGACAATGAATCCAGCCAGCTTTTCGGTCCCGGCAGCGATTGAAGCCTTTAAGTTCCGCTTTGAAGAGATGCGGGAAAAGTACTTTGCGCTGTTGGAAAAACTGGCGGCAAGGAGCGTAAGTGAAGGGATAATAAAAGATTTTCCATCCAGGTTCGACTGGCAGACGGCAATACTCAGTTCTCTTACCTGTATCTATATCCACCAGCATTTTCCCGATGAGTCCCCGGGAGAGGAAGCGGTGCTGGATAAAGCTTATGCTGTATATGTAAAGCTCCTGGGGGATTAACACAGTAGCGATATAGGCATTTATGCAATTGCCCTTGGTGAAGGAGAAAGTTGTTTCCGGGAAAAGATAAAAAGGTCTTTACAAAGTCTTTTTTCTAAGCTAAAATAAAAAAAACCTTTAAATCGGTCCTGTGAGGCCGTCAAGGAAAATACTATATATCTGTACGTATAACCTTGCGCCTCACTGGTGCAAGGCTTTTTTGCGCTGCCTTTAAAAACAGTCCCGGGAGGCTGGCAAGGCAACAGGAGCTTATTTTCATCTGCCCACCGGCCTCTTCTCGGGAGAGCCGGTTTTTTGTTAGGGGGGAGAAAACATAAAAGACTTGCTGAGCCTTGAAGCACTTAGCGCCTCTGAATTGTGGGAACTGCTGGAGCGGGGAAGCTATTTCCGAGAGCGCCTGGATAAAGGCGAAAAGACTGGGAAAGAGCTCAAGGGAAGGACTGTGGCCAACATGTTTTTTGAGCCCAGCACCCGCACCCGCATGTCCTTTGAATTGGCGGCCCAATATTTGGGGGCCCATGTTATCAATTTTGCCCATCAGGGGTCCAGCCTGGTTAAAGGGGAATGTCTCCTGGACACCGCCTGGACTATCGAAGCCATGGCGGTAGACTGTATGGTCATACGTCACGGTACCACCGGAGCTGCAAAGCTGGTGGCGAATAATGTTCGGGCGGCAGTGGTCAACGCTGGTGACGGCACCCATGCCCACCCCACCCAGGGACTGCTGGACATTCTTACCATCTGGCGACATAAAGGCCGGGTGGAAGGACTGAAGGTGGTTATTGTCGGGGATGTCCTCCACAGCAGGGTCGCACGCTCCAATATCCAGGGGCTGGCGAAACTGGGGGCGCAAGTGGTGGTTGTCGGCCCGGCGACAATGCTGCCGGATTCAGCAGATTGGCCGGTGGAGGTGGAGACGGACTTGGACAGGGCCCTTGAAGGGGCAGATTGCGTCAATGTCCTCCGTATCCAAAAGGAGCGCCAGGAACAGGGCCTTTTCCCATCCCAACAGGAGTACTTCAAATTTTGGGGAATCGACGCAAACCGCTTGACTAGTGATATGTTGCTGCTGCATCCCGGTCCCATGAACCGGGGCATAGAAATAGAAGGCAGGGCTGCAGACGGGCCCAATTCGGCAATTCTGGACCAGGTAACCAATGGAGTGGCGATACGAATGGCGGTGCTTAGCATGCTGCTGGAAAGGAGCGGACACTGATGGAACTGCTGCTGAAAAACGGGTATATCATTGATGCCAAGGGAGAAAGTTACGGGGATATATGGATTCGGGACGGCAACATTGCCGAGGTGGGCAAGGACTTAATCCGGCCTGGCCAAAGTGTCAATCTGGCAGGTAAGGTAGTGCTGCCTGGCCTGGTGGACCTCCACGCCCACTTGCGGGAACCGGGCCAGGAAGGCAAGGAGACCATTGCCACAGGTACTGCAGCCGCTGCCCGGGGTGGGTTTACCACAGTTTGCGCCATGGCAAACACCTCACCGGCAATCGATACTCCCCTGTTGGTGGATCTCGTAAAACTCAAGGCCCGGGAGCAGGGCTGGGTGGAAGTGCTGCCGGTGGGGGCCATCACCAAGGGCCTCAAGGGCGAAGAAATTGCCGAGCTGGGCTTGATGCATCAGGCCGGTGCAGTGGGTTTTAGCGATGACGGCAACTGGGTGCAAAATTCCCGCATCGCCCACAATGCGATGAAGTACGCCGCCCAATGGGATCTGTTGCTAATCAGTCACCCCGAGGATTTAAGTCTCAGCGCTGACGGAGTAATGAACGCTGGTTCCCTGGCAGACAAACTGAGCCTTAAAGGGGCAGACGCGGTGGCGGAGGTGGCAGCTGTAGAGCGGGACATAATTCTGGCGGAAGCCACCGGATGCAGGTTGCACCTAACCCACATCAGCACTGCCGGTTCGGTGGCTGCCCTGCGCCGGGCAAAAGCCCGGGGCGTGCGGGTCACTGCCGATGTTACCCCCCATCACCTGCTGCTGACTGAGGAACTGTGCGCCGGCTACAATACCCTGGCAAAGGTCAATCCCCCTCTGCGCCGGAAACAGGACTGCGAAGCACTGCTGGAGGGTCTCCTGGACGGCACCATCGATGCCATTGCTACCGACCATGCTCCCCACAGGGAGGCAGAAAAGCGGACCACCTTTGACGCCGCTCCTGCCGGTATCTCCAGTCTGGAGATTGCCTGGCCGTTGTTGTACGCCCACCTGGTGGAAGCAGGGCACATGCCCCTGGCTACCCTGGTCGAGAAGATGGCCACCGGCCCCAGGAGGATTATCGGGCGAGATCTCACCCTCGCCCCAGGGGAAAGAGCGGATATCACAGTAATTGACCCCACCTCCCGGGGGGTCGTGAATCCCGCAGAATTTATCAGCAAGGGACGCAATACTCCCCTGGCAGGCTGGAAGCTGGCGGGACTGCCGGTGATGACCATAGTTCAAGGCGAGATTGCCATGCTTAACGGAAAGGTAGGTGCAGGGCTGGCAGCACAGCCTGTGGCCCAGGTGGGATGAGGGAAAGAAAAGCAGTGCTGTTAGCCCATGAAACCCTTACGGAAGATACATTTAGAATTGTATTGCATGCGCCGGAAATTGCTGCCGGGGTTGAGGGTGGTCAATTTGTTCACCTGCAGGTCCCCGGCTTTAGCTTGCGCCGGCCCTTTACTGTGGCGGATGCCGACGCCGAGACCATTACCCTGATTATCCGCCGCCAGGGCAGGGGCACCGCTGCTCTGGAGCAGGTGAAACCGGGGAGCCGCCTTGCCTTCCTGGGACCGTTGGGAAATGGCTTCAGGCCCCTCCCGGGTCAGGGACTGTTGCTGGGAGGCGGCATAGGCACTGCTGCCCTAATTCTCTTGGCCAGAAGGCTGGGCAGTTGCACTTTAGTGATGGGAGGCCGCAGCTCCGGAGAGCTCTGGCTGGACCAGGTGCATCTTCCCCCATCAGTAGTCATTCAATACGCCAGTGACGATGGTAGCCAGGGCTTTGCCGGGAACTTGGTTCAATATGCTCGCAAAAACCTTAAGCCGGGCATGTGGGTGGCAGCCTGCGGCCCCCGTCGGATGCTTGCTGGCTTGCAGGAATTGCTCAGGCAGCGAAAGATACCGGGCCAGTTTGCCCTGGAGGAGAGAATGGCATGCGGCCTGGGAGCCTGCAGAGGATGCACTTGTGATACTGTAAAAGGCAATGCTCTGGTCTGCAAAGACGGGCCCGTCTTTGCAGCTGAAGAGGTGGTTTTTTCATGAGCCGGATAGTTGCAGACTTGGGTTTTGCCTGCTTGAAGAACCCCATTATGCCTGCCTCGGGCTGCTTTGGCTGGGGCAGAGAATACAGCCAACTTTTTGCGCTTAACATTCTTGGGGCAGTGGTGACCAAGGCCGTTACCCCGGAGCCTCGGCCTGGCAATCCAGGACCGAGGGTGACAGAAACCCCGGGGGGGGTGCTCAATGCCATCGGCCTTGAAAACAGAGGCCTAACAGCTGCTTTGACTGAGGAACTGCCTTGGTTGCAGAGCCAAGGGGTGCCAATACTGGTGAACGTGGCAGGCAGGACAGAGGAAGACTATGTGCAGGTGGCGGAGGCCCTTGGCGACCAGAATTTGCTTGGGCTCGAACTCAATCTCTCCTGCCCCAATGTTCGGGAAGGGGGCATTTCCTTTGGCACCGACGCCAAAACTGTATACAAATTGGTATCCCGGGTCAGGCAGGTATGCCCCTTGCCCTTGGTGGTTAAGTTGACTCCCAACGTCACAGATATTACTGAGCCCGCTCGGGGGGCAGAGGCCGGAGGGGCCGATGCCCTGACTGTAATCAATACTCTGCGGGGCATGGCCATCAATGTGAGAACAAGGCGTCCGGTTCTGGGCAATGTCACTGGCGGCCTTTCCGGACCGGCGATTAAACCGGTTGCCCTAAGCATGGTATGGCAGGTGGCCACCGCCGTCAGCATTCCCGTCATTGGCTGTGGCGGCATCGCCCAGGTGGAAGATGTAGTAGAATTTTTGCTGGCCGGTGCTGCTGCCGTCCAGGTAGGCAGTGCAGCCTTTGCCGATCCCCTTTTGCTGCCGCGGCTGGTCTCAGACCTTGAAAGCTGGCTTGAACGGGAAAAGTGCAGCGTGGAAGAATTGGTGGGGGCAGCCCACAGTTAGGAGGAAGGTATGACTGAATTAATCGTTGCTTTGGATACAGACAGGGAGGAACAGGCCCGTGCCTGGGTCAACATCCTTGGGGCCAGGGTGGACTTCTATAAAGTGGGGCTGGAGCTTTTTACTGCAGCGGGCCCTGGGGTGCTCCACTGGTTAAAGGATCTGGGTAAACGAGTCTTTCTTGACCTGAAGTATCATGACATCCCCAATACTGCCAGTAAAGCTGTGGCTGCCGCCTCCCGCTGGGGGGTGGATTTGTGCACTATTCATGCCGCCGGTGGCTCCGAAATGCTGCAGGCGTGTAAAGCCCGGAGCAGTTCCACTAAGCTGCTGGCAGTGACAGTGCTCACCAGCCTCGACGGGGAACAGTTAGGGGAAATAGGTTTTCATCTGCCCCTGGATAAGCAAGTGACGTCCCTGGCGGAATTGGCTTTGAAAAATGGCATCGATGGTGTAATCTGTGCCCCCACGGATTTGCCCTTACTGGGGACATTCCCCCGGGAGTTTCTCAGGGTCACTCCCGGCATCCGTCCAGCGGGTGCAGTTGCAGGCGACCAAAAGCGGGTGATGACTCCAGCCCAGGCCGCCTTGGGCGGGGCCAGCCACATTGTGGTGGGCAGGCCCATTACCGCAGCTCCAGATCCGGTTTTGGCGGCGGAAGAGATTATTAAGGAGTTGAGTCAATGCTGAACATCGAAAAAATATTTCAGGACAAAGGCGCCTTGCAATCGGGACATTTCCTGCTGACATCAGGGCTCCACAGCGACACTTATCTGCAATGTGCCCTGGTTCTCCAGTATCCCCAGTTGGCCCAGGAGCTGGCTGCGGCTATGGCCGCTAAGCTGGCTGGTCAAAAGATAGATGTGGTGGTGGGTCCTGCTATGGGGGGCGTGACCTGGGCGTATCAGCTGGGATTGACCCTTGGCTGCAGGGCAATATTTGCCGAGCGCTCAGAAGATGTCATGACCCTGCGCAGAGGCTTTTCTGTTGCCCCAGGGGAGCGAGTGCTGGTGGCGGAAGATGTGGCTACTACAGGCGGTTCTACCCACGAGGTTGTCTGCTTGATGAAGGGCAGCGGTGCCGTTGTTGTTGGGGTTGCCCTCATCGTCGACCGTACAGCCGGGGCCCTGAATATTGGCGTTCCTTATCATTCCCTGTACCAGCTTAATCCCCAGACCTGGAGCCGGGAAGACTGTCCATTATGCCGTGCAAATCAACCCTTTGATAGGCCCGGGAGTAATAAAAAGGTCCCCACCTGGGAAAAATCGGGAAACAAAGGCAGTGGGACGAGCAAAGAGGAATAAGGCAGTATTTTGTCGAATAGGTAAGGGCAATTATTCTTTCTTAGGAGATGATTAACTTGATAGAAATTATCCCTGTTTCTTCCGCCAGGGAGCGCCGGGCTTTTGTCGACCTGCCTTGGCGTCTGTACAAGGATGACCCCAATTGGATTCCACCCCTGCGGATGGACATGATGAACACTCTCAATCCTAAGCACAATGCTCTGTTGCGCCTGGGGCCCAACTGCTTTTTCCTGGCCCGCAAAGACGGTCAGGTGGTGGGCCGCATCGGTTGCGGCGTCGACAATCTGCTTAACAAAGCCAAGGGCAAGAATTTAGGTTACATCACCCTTTTTGAGTCCATTCAGGATTATGAAGTGGCAGAGGCGCTTTTTGACGCAGCCATGAATTTTCTGCGCAGTCATGGGGTAGAAACTGCAACCGGTCCCCAGTCTCCCAGCAATGGCGACGATTACCGGGGGTTGCTGGTTGACGGCTTTGATGGGCCTCCAGCCCTCCTGGCCAGTTACAATCCCCCTTGGTACCAGGATTACTTCGAAAAATATGGCTTTGAAAAGCAGTTTGACCGCCTGGGATTTTGGTTTGACCTGGATGAAATCCCCGAAAAACTTGTCCGCGGCGCCGAAATAGCACAAAAGCGCTATAAATTTACCGTCCGGCCGGTGAATTTGGATAACCTCGAATCGGATATTTTGGCCATCAAGCATGTTGTCGACAAAGCCACCCCTACAGAATGGCCAGACATGATTTCTCCCAGCCTGGAAGAGGTCAGGGCGGAAGTAAAGAAGCTCATTCCCATTGCCGAGCCTGAACTGGTCTTCATCGCCGAAGCTGAAGACGGGGAGCCCATAGGCCTGTCTATTACCCTTCCCGATTATAACCAGATCATCAAGCGCATGAACGGCAAAATCTTCCCCCTGGGCTGGCTCAAGTTCCTGTACCTCAAGAAGAAGGTCAACACTGCCCGGCTCTTTGCCCTGATGGTTATCCCGGAATATCACCGCAAGGGTGTTTCCGCCGCACTGTATAAATACACCATGGACGCTGCCAAGCAGCGGGGATATATCGGCGGCGATGCCAGCAGCATCCATGAATTTAACCTCAAGATCTATAACGATGCTTTGGGATCTGGGGGTAAAGCCTACCGCCGCTTCCGGGTTTACCAGTACAAACTTTAACAAATCGGGGACGGTCCTCAAATTTGTACACCTGTAATACTGCCGAAGGAAGGTTGCTTGGGCTTCGGTTTGACAAATTTGAGGACCGTCCCCGATTTTGTCCCCGATTTTGTCGTCCGATTTGACAAGCGCTGCTGGAATTTGGTATTCTGGGCATTAATAAAGGAATATTGGGCTGTGACGGAAGGGAGTAGCTTCTTTTGAGCTTCTTAGCGAGCCGGAGAGGGTGCAAGTCCGGTATGACTCGGAGAAGTGAAGGCATTCCTGAGCCCGGGGAAGAACGCAGTTATCTGTCAGTAAAGCCCCAGTTCGAGGGGACTGCTTCGGCAGTCAATCAGGGTGGAACCGCGGGAGCATAGCCTCTCGTCCCTGGCTTAGGCCGGGGATGAGGGGTTTTTTATTCTCGGCACTATGAAGGGAGGAACTCTGTGTGATTTTTCAAGAGATGATTTTTGCCCTCAACCAGTATTGGAGCCAGCAGGGTTGCGTTATCCTGCAGCCCTATGACATGGAAAAAGGAGCGGGGACGATGAATCCTGCCACCTTTCTGCGGGCATTGGGGCCGGAACCCTGGAAGGCTGCATACGTTGAACCCTGCCGCCGTCCCACCGACGGACGCTACGGCGAAAATCCCAACCGCCTGCAGCATTATTACCAGTACCAGGTCATCCTCAAGCCCTCGCCCGATGAGGTGCAGGAATTATACCTGGAGAGCCTCAGCAGCTTGGGCATCGATCCCCTCCAGCACGACATCCGCTTTGTGGAGGACAACTGGGAGAATCCCACCCAGGGCGCCTGGGGATTGGGTTGGGAGGTATGGCTTGACGGCATGGAGATAACCCAGTTTACTTATTTCCAGCAATGCGGCAGCATTGACTGCATTCCTGTCAGTGCCGAAATCACTTATGGCCTGGAGCGCATCGCCATGTATATCCAGCAGAAAGACTCTGTCTTTGACATCCAGTGGGTGGAGGGTGTGACTTACGGCGATGTTTTCCACCAAAACGAAGCAGATTACTCCAGGTATAATTTTGAGGTGGCGGATACCAGCACTCTCTTTGCCTTCTTTGACAGCTACGAAAAGGAAGCCTGGGCCATCATTGAGCAGGGCCTGGTGCAGCCAGCCTACGACTATATGCTCAAGTGTTCGCATACCTTTAATCTCCTGGATGCCCGGGGGGCCATCTCCGTCACCGAGCGCACAGGATATATCACCCGGGTGCGAAACATTGCCCGCGCCATCGCCCAGGCCTATATTGAACAGCGAAAGAGCCTTGGCTATCCCCTTCTTAAGGATGAGGCCCTGCGGGAGAAATATATTCTTGCCGACAAGGGAGGAGGGGAATAATGGCACAGGACCTGCTTTTGGAAATTGGCGTCGAGGAAATGCCGGCCAAGTTCATGCCTGGCACTCTGACTCAGCTCAAGGAACTGGCTGCAGCTGCCTTGGAGGAGGCCAGGCTGGACTATGCAGAGCTTCGGACTTTGGGTGCGCCCCGACGCATTGCGCTGTTTGTCCAGGATTTATCCCCTCGGCAAAGGGATTTAGCCGTCAAAGTGCGGGGGCCTGCGGCAAAGGCTGCCTACGATGCCCAGGGCAATCCCACTAAAGCCCTTTTGGGCTTTGCCCGGGGCCAGGGGGTGGAGATCAGTGCCGTCATTCAGGAAGAAGTCAAGGGGGTGCCCTATATCTTTGCCGAGAAGGTGGAAGCGGGGCGTCCTGCCGTCGAGGTGCTTCCCCAATTGCTGGAGACCTGTCTTTTCAAGCTCTCCTTCCCCAAATCCATGCGCTGGGGCAGCGGCGAGCTGCGGTTTGCCCGGCCGGTGCGCTGGCTGTTGGCCCTTTTCGGCCAGGAAATTCTGCCCCTGGAGTTCGGCGGCATCAAGGCAGGGAATACCACCCGGGGACACCGCTTTCTCACCCGGGAGCCCATTATTATTGACGAGGCCGGCCAGTACTTGCCCAAGTTGGAGCAGGCCTGGGTAATTGCCGACCAGGATAAACGCCGCAGGATGATCTCGGAGCAGGTGGCGGCAGTGGCCGCTGCCCATGGCGCCCATGTGCAGGAAGATTCTGAGCTCCTGGAAGAGGTAACTTACCTGGTGGAATACCCCACTGCCCTGTATGGCACCATAGATGAAGAATATATGGAACTGCCTGCGGAGGTGCTAATTACCTCCATGCGGGAGCACCAGCGTTATTTTCCCGTCACCGATGCGGCCGGCAAGTTGTTGCCGGGATTTATCGCCGTAAGGAGCGGCACTGCTGAACATTTAGACATTGTCCGCCAGGGCAATGAAAAAGTGCTGCGGGCCAGGCTCAACGACGCAAACTTTTTCTGGACGGAGGATCAGAAGATGCCTCTCAGTGCCAGGCGCGGCACTCTTGACCGGGTCGTCTTTCTGGAGGACCTGGGCAGCATGGGGGATAAGGTGGAACGCATCGTTTCCCTTACAGGCTGGTTGGCTGACCACCTGCAGGAAGAAGTCTGGGTCAAGGCCAGGGCCCAGCGGGCCGCCAGCCTCGCCAAGGCCGACCTGGTCACCCAGATGGTCACTGAATTTCCCGAGCTGCAGGGCATAATGGGAGAAAAATATGCCCTGGCAGGGGGCGAAGAGGGGGCGGTGGCCCGGGCAATCGGCGAGCACTACCAGCCGCGCTTCGCCGGGGACGCCCTTCCCGGGACCAGGGAGGGCCTGCTGGTCGCCCTGGCTGATAAAATCGACAATATCTGCGGCTGTTTCCTGACAGGCCTCATCCCCACCGGCTCCCAGGACCCATATGCCCTTCGCCGTCAAGCCCAGGGCATTTGCACCATGGCCCTGGAAAAAGAGCTGTCCCTTTCATTATCGGCGCTGGTGGCTGAAGCATACAGGCTGTATGAGGAACAGTTCCCCTTGGCCAAGACAGCAGAGATTTTGCAGGAGGAATGCAGAGACTTCTTCCGCCAGCGATTGCGCTTTATTCTGGGAGAAGAAGGCATCAGCTACGATGTTATCGACGCCGTTGTCAGTGCAGGCATTGACCGGCCGGCGGAAGTGAGCAAACGGGCCCGCGCCTTGACAGCTTTCCGCCAGGATGAAAGTTTTGGCGCCCTTTTGACGGTCTATACCAGGGCTGCCAACCTGGCGCAAAAGGGAGACGGAAGTCCCCTGCGGGAAGATTTGCTCACAGAACCTGCCGAAAAAGAATTGTGGGCAAGTATCCTCCAGGCCCGGCAAGGTATTGCCGCTGCCAGCGGAGACTATGCTGCTGCCTTCCAGGTCATGGCCAATCTCCGTCCCGCCGTGGATGCCTTCTTTGACGCAATCATGGTAATGGTTGACGACCTGGACATTCGCCGGGCGAGGCTGGCCCTGCTGGGAGAAGTTGTCGCCCTGATGGAAGGTATTGCCGATTTAAGTAAAATTGTTGAGGGATAAGAGTGGATTTAAAAAAAAGGGGCTGTCGCACTAATGGCTCCGAAAAACACACAAAAGCGTCAGTTAGTTTAAAGTTACTGTAGGGATTTTCCCTCCAAATAATAGAAGAGGAACCCCACATTCAGCAAGAATGAATACCCCACAAGGAGGCAGAGGTTCCTCACGGGCTCGTCAACTCCCCGTAATTACGGGGCTAAAAGAACAATTTCAAAAACAAGAGACCAGATAAAGAATAGAAAGCAAGTGTATTTGTCATATCTGGTTTATGGAAGCGCTGCAGTTTATCAAAGAAGGCACTAATGGGTTTTAACAGTATTTCCGCAGTATAGGACTTCCTCAGAAAACCTTACACCGTCAAAGCGGTATCTGGTAGTACCCAGGAGCCGCTTTTTGCTGAAAATATATGCATGGGGATTTCGTCGTTTCTTCTTACGTGGGCAAGGACAATTACAAATCGATTGATGCTGGCTATGGCATGGGGCAAATGTATGCATAAGGAGTTTTAAAGCAAGATTAAGTAAAAAGGGCTATCGCCCCTGCGTTATTAATTTAACGCTAGCGTGACAGCCCCTTTACTGATTGTAAATGTAAGCCCGCTACAAGTTTTTATGTTTCCCGGGGTTAATATTTGCATCCTCTACAATTCATTAAAAGAAACAAGTAGTATTTTTAATGCGCCCACGCCAAGGATAACTGAAGCAAACACCATAATGCCGTTAACCAAACTTCCATACCAGCCAAGCTTATTTAATACGTGGTAAACCAGAAGAGATACAAGAAGGATTAATGCAAGACCTAGACAAAAAAATACGTAGTCCCCAGTTTTTGAGTACACTGAATACCACAGGTATAGTAAGCCCAAATAAATAAATGCCATTATGATGAGAAGTCCCAGGGTGCCAAATATTTTTTTCGCAATCATTGGTACCACCCTCTCAATATACTGGGAGTAGCATATTCCCTGTCTAACACTACCATACAACTGTAAGGTGTCTTAAACTAATAGCTGTATAGATAACCGAAATTGTCCTTGTACCAATAGCCATAAGTACCAGGAAACGGATTGTGGATATTGACTGTTCGATATACCCTCGTGTAAATCTTGTTTACTTTATGGCTAGCCCACATAAACTGCACTTTCATCATATACGTATTGTTCATTGTAGTATAACAATCGTACATCCGAGCTCGGTCAATTTTCCGTAAATAGTTCCAACCCAGGCCAACAACAAGACCTACGGCAAATGAAGTAATTGTTGCAGGTAAGTAAGACAGCCCCAACGCAGCACAAATGATTTCAGTTAGCACTGCTGAACCAACTCCAGTAATAATCCCATCCCTCAATTCAGAAAAAAAGTCGTAGCTAGCACTTGCAGCTAAGATAATTGTCGCCTGCTGATATGTAAGCCAATCCACTTCAAGTGTGTACACGCCGGAAAGTATTTTTCCTAAAGTAAGGGGAGATTTTTTAGTATCCCTTACCCATGCCACGCCAATTGATCCAGTATAAATTGTTTTACCAGTAGTTGAATCAGCTGTACTCTTTATTGAGTCCTGTAGTTCCTGAACCCTTAAACCGAAGGCAAGCCCTTCAAGACCAAGCCGAATTTCTTCCTCCGTAAAACTTCTTGCGTCAACCCCAAAAGCTTTTTCGAACAAGGCTGCCGCTTCCACAAATGGCAGGGCAGACAATTCTTCATCATCTAAATCTATGAGTTCCTGAACATATTGACCCTTAATCGTATAGGGGTCACGTTCCCTTATTACAAAGCCTGTAGAAGTAAGACAAAAACTTAGCAACAGAAACAATACCAAAAACTTTTTAATTTGAAATACACTCTTTCCTATTGGATTTTTGATGGTATTTTGTTTACATTGAGGAGGCTATGCAAACAGTAGACTTACTTCTTACAAATCTTAATCCGGCAACTTACGAAAAGAAGCTACCCGTTGTCATAGAAAATGGTCACCCGCTTGGTAAACTGTGATGATTACGCTCCTTTACTCGTAGCAATATGGAGTAACCTGTTGTTAAAGCTATGAAACGTCACAGTTTGTGGTGTTGTGTCCCATTCACGGGTTTTTGCAGGTAACTTGCGAGAGCTTTTAAGAACTTGTTAGGCTTGTCTTTCTTACGCGCGTCCCGGAGCTGGTGACGAGAGCGTCGGTAAAGAATAAGCGTAAGGCCATTTCCCTATTACAGTCTTCACCCCCTTTAGCAGATTTGAGTTCTCTTCCCAAGCATATCGTCGGAAGTAATCTACTGTTTAACGTAGGGGGGGCAATAATTCGCCCCCGAAAGCTCCTATAGTAGCTGGATCTTCATCGAATCATATTCAACAAAGATCTTTAGGATGAAAATCCAGCTTACTTTGATTGGTGGTTTTTGCGCTGTAACCCGGCCTGGAACTTGTTGCTGTCTTTTCAGTCTATATCCATGAAAGCTGTTGGGCTAATCTTTGTCGGGGTGTTAGGCTGGCTGATTCCCCGACATATTAAAAATATCAAACGTATGTCAATTGTTATAAATATTACCTTATAAAGATAACACAATTTAGTAATTACTTCAAGGTAATTGTTTGCCCCTCAAAAAAAGGTAAAAAAATCGGTATGAGAATGATACGCGCACAAGCTTGAGGATTTGAGAAGGTGCCTAAGCAAAAAAACCAAGGAGTAATATTGCTAGAAGCGGCACCCTCTTCCTTACAATCCAGTTATCATGAGATATGATCGATATGTCAAAACATAGCATGGTAGTTATTGTAGTTATGCGAGGTGGCAGGCGCGGAATGCTAGCCATGGTATCGCATGCGTGGAATTCACGGAGTCCGAGCAAATGCCATAAGACCACATATTAGGACATGAGAATAAAGAGCTGGGAACCTCTGGGCACGGGAATAGGGGTTATTAGCTTTGAGTTCAAAACTTAACTGACCCAGGTTCTGCACAATAAAGAAACCCTACTGCAAAATAGACCGTAGGGTTTGTCAGCTGGGCTTAGTAAGCTAAATAGCCCCTTTTACAGGCCCATAGCCTGCTGTACTCGGAACAGTGTTGCGGCGGCAATTGTTGCCGCTTTTTTGCTTCCCCGGTCGAGAATTTCCCCTAGATTTGCTTCGGCCATTATTTGCCGGTAGCGCTCCTGAATGGGGGCCAACTCGGCAATGACTGCTTCGGCGGTGGCAAGCTTCAAGTGCCCATAGCCCTTGCCGGAAAATTCCCTCTCCAATTCAGGAACAGACTTGCCGGAGCACAGGGAAAGGATGGCCAGGAGGTTGCTTACTCCAGGCTTCTCCTCAGGGTCATAGCGCACTTCTGTGCCTGGGTCGGTTACAGCTCGCTTCAGCTTCTTGGTGATTGTGTCCGGATCATCCAACATGGAAATGTAACTGGCAGGGGTTGTGCTGGACTTACTCATCTTAACGGCGGGGTCATCCAGGGACATAATCCTTGCGCCAACCTTGCCAATCATGGGCTCGGGAACCACCAGGAGCTTGCCATAACGGCTATTGAAGCGCTGGGCTAAATCTCTGGTCAATTCCAGGTGTTGCTTTTGGTCTTCTCCCACCGGCACCACGTCGGCGTCATACAGCAGAATGTCTGCTGCCATTAAAGTGGGGTAGGTAAATAGTCCTGCAGAAAAGCTTTCCTTTCCCTGGGACTTCTCTTTAAACTGGGTCATGCGGCTTAACTCGCCAAATCCCGTCAGGCATTGGAGCAGCCATGCCAGCTCGGCATGGGCACTGACCCGGGATTGGACAAAGACAGTTGCCTTTTCGGGGTCAATCCCCGCCGCCAGGAATAAGGCTGCGGTCTTAGTCACATTTTGGCGAAATTCCAGGGGGTCCTGGGGCACTGTCAGGGCATGCAGGTCGACGATGCAAAAGAAGCAGTCGTAATCATGCTGGACCTGGACGAAGTTCTTAAGGGCGCCCAGGTAGTTGCCCAAGGTCAGTTCCCCAGTGGGCTGTACGCCGGAAAATACTCGTTTCATTTTTTCCACTCCTTTCCTAAAAACAAAAACTCCGTCCCAAAACGGGACGGAGAATCCGCGGTACCACCCGAATTCGCAGCAAACGCTGCGCTCTCGTTGCCCTGTAACGGAGGCCCCGGCCGGGCATTGCCTCCCGGCGGCTGGGCAGTCCATTCACCTGAGCCTGCAGCCGACCTCTCACCATGTGGCCAGCTCTCTTGGTGCAGTTTTCCAGGTTACTCTTCTGCCGTCACTGCTTTCCCCTATTATGCCTCACCAATAGATTATTTGTCAAGAAAGTATTGCCTTAAAAAGGAATTCTCATTTCTGTGCCGAAGAATACGCCTAGGAGGGGTCAGGATGGATTATCTTCACTGGTTAATTCTCGCTGGCGTAGCAGCGGCAATTGTCGTCGTGCTCATTTTACTTCTTAAGACCGATGTTTCCCCTGTCACCTTCAAGGTCAAGCGCTTCTTTATCAGCGGGCAGCGTCGCAAGTGTTGGCTTGCCTTGCAAAAGGCAGTGGGGCAAGAGTACATGGTGCTGGCACAGGTTCCCCTTACGGCAATTATAGAAGCAGGAGGGGAAGAGAGCAAAGGTGCCCTAGCGTGGCTTGAAAAGCGCTGGGCAGACTTTGTCGTCTTCGAGGAAAAGCTCTTAAAACCCGTTGCAGTTGTTCAGATTGAAGGCCACGGACAGGACCCATTGTGGCCCCAAGGCAAAGATCCGCAACTGCAAAAGGTTTTGGCCGTCGCTGGCCTGCCCTTGCTCTGGCTGCCATCGGATCAGTACCAACATGTGGAGCTGCTCCGCCACGCACTTGAACAGGTTATTGTTAAGGGGAAAAAGGAGGAAGGGGAAGAGCTGCAGGCATAAGTTGTTTTGGACAAACATAATATTGCAGGAAAACAATTTTGCGAAAGAGAATAATTTACCAGGAGGTGTATTGAATGCCCTTTGTCGTAGATTTGCTTCCCCCGTCGCCAAAAGTTGAAGCTGCTGCTGCTCTCGGGCTGGCCATGGATAATCGCAAGAGCAAGGGCCTGTTTAGCCGCAAACAATACGAGCCCATTGAGGTATTGGCCCGCTTTGGTCTGCCCTTGCGCACCGTTACCTGGGCCCCTGGCGAGACCAGCGGCCGGTGCCTGGTGTTTGACCGCCAGGGCCTTGTTACCGGGACTATCCAGTTTGCCTTGTCACCGGAGATTCCTCAGTATGAGCTGGATCCAGATACAGGAGAAGAAGCTTTTCTCAGCTTGTGCCAGCAGTGGACTAAAGAAGTCAGTAATTTTACCCCCAATCCCTTAAGTTTTCCCGGCCTCATTACCCAGCCTGATCAGGTCGCCCCCCTGCTGGATGGGGAGGACGAAACCCTGCTGGTGGGCCTGGAACAAAAGGCCAATCCTGAAGAAGCACTGGTGCAGTTGAGCCAACAGTTAGAGGCCTATAAAAAGGCTGCAGAAGCCTGGACGGAGTTTAAGCAAAAGGCCTATGCCTACAGAGATATTCTCGCCGCCAAAATTCAGGAAGAGCTGGAGGCGGAAAAGGCAGCCGGAGCAAAATCCCTGGAGGATCTGACCAACCAGGTGGAGACTGCCATCGCTGCCCAGCGTGCTGAAACAGATGCCAAATTAGCTGCGGCCGGAGAAGATTACAATCAGCTGCGGGAAACCCGTCAGGCTGAGCTGGAACGCGCCCAGGAAAAGTATAAAGAAAAGCCCGACAACTACTGGCGTGACCAAATTAAAGCCCTGGAAAAGAATCTCGGCGATATTGATAAAGCCCGTGCCAAGAAGGAACAGGAAATTGAAAGTGCCTTTCGGGACTTTGAAAGGCAGCAGAGGGCTAAGGTAGAAGCGCTCAAAGCCGAACTGGCAAAGCGGCAAGCCGCCTTTGAAAACAGGCTTTCTCGCCTGGACAGCGCCACGGCGGGCTTTGGCAAGGGCTTCGAAAAGCGCATGGAGCTTTATGAAAAGCAGCCGGAGCGAGTTCTGGCGGCCACGGTGGAAATTTCCAATGAGCGTTGCGCCAAGGCTCATAATGCCGTCTTTTACGCTGCCCGTTATCCCGGGGGCCGCTGGAAAGTGCTTCCGCCCCAATCCCTGGGTGGCCGGGGCATTATCGGGGCAGTCAGCGGCTTGTTTGGCGGCCTGAATCTGCCTTTTAAACCGGTGTCGAAACTGGCTGAGAACCTCGCAAACATTCTGGAAAAAATGTTGCCCGGCAGTGAATTGGCTGAGCGACTTGTCGCCGCCAATTTGCTGGCACAGCCAGATTTCCTTCCTGCTGCCAAGGCCGGCCTGACCAGCCTTATTGACCAGGGCAAGATCGATAAGAAGAATGGCAATCTCTTTGACCCGCTTATGCCGGCGAAGGAAGAAGTCCCGCCTGCAACTGAAGCTGCGCCAGTGAAAACAGCGCAGCCGGAAGAACCTGCGGCACCAGAGCCTGAGTCTCAACCAGCTGCTGAAAACAATCCACAAGAACCTGCCCAACCATAAAAAAGGAGAGATATTCTCCTTTTTTTGTTATAGGTATTGAGTATGGGATTTCCGGGTACTTTAAAGGTATAGTCTGCAGCAAAAGGAGTGCCAGCTTTGGTAGGATTGACATTGCTTGTAATTGTCGCTGTATTAATTTACGCCGGTATAGCCCAGCGGGTGCTGGACCGGATGCGCTTAACCGACCGGGAGGCTTTGCTCTTTATTGCCGCTATGGCTCTGGGCAATTTTTTACCGGAAATCTCCATTACCGACAATGTGGCAGTAAATCTGGGGGGAGCCGTGGTCCCGGCTATCCTGGCGGTATACCTCTTTGTCAAGGCCGGGTCCACTAAGGAAAAGGTGCGGTCTGTGGTGGCAACCCTGGTGACGACAGGGATTGTCTACGGTGTAAGTAAACTCGTCCCTGCCCAGCCCCTCTTCCCCCTGCCCATTGACCCCATGTATCTGTATGCAATCCTGGCGGCTGCCGCCGGCTATATTGCGGGACGTTCGCGGCGCTCGGCCTTTATTGCCGGGGTAGGGTCAATGATTCTCGTGGACATTGTATCTCGGGTGGAGGTGGCCCTCACCGGTGGGGAAGGGACCGTCACCATTGGCGGCGCAGGTTTTTTTGACAGTGTGGTTATCGTCGGTATTTTAGCGGTGGCCCTGGCGGAGGTCTTCGGTGAATCCCTGGAGAGAATCCAGGGAGGACCCTCCCGGCATGAATCGGAAAGTTTGACCCAAGGCCTTCGCCGCCCCAATGTAGTCGAGTTTAAAAAGGGTGATGACGATGAAGAATAAGGGTTTATTCCTGAGGCGGGCGCTGTTTCTTGTTCTCATGCTGCTCCTTACAGTAAACCATCTCCCCATGGGAGCAGAGGAAGATGCAGTTGAAGAGTTTTTTGACCTGCTCCATCTCGATACCCGGGATGACGGCGGCGCCTACACAATAATGGATAAGGAGGGCAATGTGCTGATGCGCACCGCCCGGCACGTCCATGTGGGGGACCGCTGGATTGGTATGGACAATCGTCGCTGGGAAGTATTCTCAGTGGAAGGAGACTACGCAACAGCAAGGTACACCGGTGGCGGCCGCCAGTCCTGGTTGCAGCGGGTCAGGAGCTTTATTATCGGAAATACTCAATCTCAATCTGTCCAGCAACAAGAAACCACCGAGAAAAAAATCGGCATTTACTCCACCCATGGTGCGGAGTCCTATGTGCCCAATGACGGTGCAGACAGCCTGCCTGAGGGGGGAGGGATCATCGATGTTGCCGAATCCCTGAAGGAAGGCCTTAAGGAAAACGGGGTAGAAGCGGTCCAGTCCAAAGAAACTCATGTCCCCCATGATTCCAATGCCTACAAGCGCTCCCGGGACACCGCTCAGGAGCTGATGCAGGACGATGTCGACGCAGTTATCGATGTGCACCGGGATGCCCTGGAGGCAGAAGAATATCTTGAAGACGGAATGGTGCAAATCCAGTTGGTGGTGGGCAGGCAAAACCAAAATCAGCAAGCAAATCAGGAATTTGCCGAAAAGCTCAAAGCCATTGCCGACGAGAAATACCCGGGACTGGTCAAGGGGATTTTCGCCGCCAAGGGCAATTACAACCAGGATATGTCTCCCCGCTCCTTGCTCATAGAAGTGGGCACCCATAAGAATGACAAGGAGGCTGCCCAGGAATCGGTGCGCAAGTTTGCCGATGTCGTTACCATTGCCCTGTATGGCAGCACCGAGCCCACCCAGCAAACTGAAGCACCCAAGGCAACCGCCAGCCGGGGAACGGTGTGGCGCACAATACTGTGGCTGTTGGCCATTGTCGTTGTAGGCGGCGGCGCCTACCTGTACATCAGCGCAGGCAGCTGGGAGGAGATGAAAAGGAAACTAAAAGGCTTTACTCAAGGTGAGTTTGGCGATCTGTTTAAGCTCAGCCTAAAAAATCGTGATGACGATCAGTCTTAGCCCTTAGAAATCTAAAACCGCCTGGCGGCGGTTTTACTTATTAACGTCTCTGATAGACAGGCGATTAAAGACAAAGGACAGACTTGAGAGGCCCGCAACTGTGCAGGCAATGAATACTAATCCTGCTCCTGCAGCAATATGTGTCCAGGGAATAATTTGCGGAAGGGTCATTATATCTCCGCTGCTGTAATTTTTTATCAGGATGGCAATTCCTCCTGTTATTCCAAGACAGCAACCGATGAAACTGTAGGAGTATGCTTCGGTTAACACAGATACGAGTACTTGCCTGTTTTCCATGCCCAAGGCAGCTAACATGGCGAATTCGGATTTGCGGGCAATAATACTCGAGAATACCAAATTGAATAGTATCAAAAACAGGATGGCCCCGAGGATGGAAAAGATGCTGTATAAAGCCATTTGAAATAACTGTGCCTCATGTTGGCTTTCTTGAAATTCCATATCATCCTTTAGATTAATCACTTGTAGTCCGTGGACATCACAAAGCCGTCTTAACTCGGGATACGCATCTACCCCTTTTTTGTCTTTTACAAAGATTTCGAACAGGCCTTTATCTTTGGTCCCCAGTTTCATTAACTGATCCCGGTGCATAATGCCAACAAAGCCACTGCTTGAACCGGACACTTGTCGAAAGGGAAGTGAATCCAAAAAACCACCGATGGTGAAAGTATACTCTTTAATGGGGATATAATCTCCGTCTACCCTAGTGTTCTCCACCAGGACAATCTTATCGCCAACCTCAAGCTTGGTGTAGGGAAGGTCAGTATTGCTAAACCAGGTAATGTACTTGGGTAATAAAATAACAGGTTCTGCAGACATCTTCTCTACATCGATACTGCCTTCAATAAGATATTCTTTAGCCAGTAAAAGTTCTGAGTTACCGTAGCCGCTGACACCACCATTAATAAAACTGAAGTTCTCAGGTTGGTTTCTTCTATCTAGTGAAGCATCACAGAGTTCAAAAACCCTTTTCCCTTGAGTAGTGATGTCATCGTCATCAAGTCTCCAATCGTAATCGTAACTATTTTCCTCTCGCCTGTTATAGACGGAGTAATGGCAATACACCGAATCCACAGTAGAAAGCGAAGATAGCTCGTCGATAAACCCTGCTTTGACTTCTATGGGATTATAGATCCAGTTGCGAAAAGTGGTGGCAGGAATTTGATAGTCAAATTTATACGTGTCACGCCTGCCACCTTCTTTCCAAACTCGTTCAACCTCAGCAGTTAAGGGAATGAAGACTGTTAGCAACAGGGCAGTAGCAGCAATTATGCCGATAAACCTAAATAGATGTTTAAAAATGTTCTTATAAGCGTAGATAACAGCAAAAGAAAATTGGCTCCGACACCTTTTAAAACTAAGGAGGGGAGAGGCAATCTCTTGGTTAGAGCCTCTGTTAGCCTTCCCGGCAATGGCCTCGGTGGGAGATAATTTGCTGGCCTTTATGGCGGGTAACAGGGCAGCGACAACTAACGCCAGGAAAGAAATAATTACAATTATGCAAATGTCAGTAGTGGGTATTTCAATTGCCCCATAAACTTTCCCTAAGTTATTGTGCAAAAAGAATTTCGATCCCACGATACCAAGGTATGTACCAGTGGGAAGAGATATTAGACCAATCAAGAGAGCATGAATAATAACTGTATTACGCAGTTGTTTAGGGTCTAAGCCAATTGCTGCCAGAATGCCAAGAACAGATAATTGTTTATTTACTATTAAGCTGTATGAAATAAAAACCAAGACGAAAAGAGCGAGCAAGAGGATTCCGTTGATAATAAGGGGGAGAGTTTTTTGGACCAATAGCTCTTTTTGGATTTCAGGGTTTTCTATGCCACGCTGTTGTTGGGCTACAAGCAAATCCACGTTATATTCCGGCGATGAGGGAATAGCCATGTTCCCAAGCAAAAAGTCGCTAAAGGGAAACCTCTCCAGGCCTTCGATGGACGCCAATTGTTGCACTGTAATGCCAAGGGGGGCCTTAGGTGCTAGCTTTATGTATGCAAATGCTGGTACATGGTCTATTTCCACCCCCAGCTTAGACACCATACAATCCGGGGAAGGATCTACTGATAACAACTCCGGGACTATTAGATGGGGATTAGCTTCAATAATGGAATATGCTTGTACTATTCCGGCGGTTATACTTGTTACAAGTCCCTTATACACTCCTGTGATGATAAATTCCTGCTCCGGTGTGGAGAGTTTGGCAGGCAGGGACAGTTTTTTATTGCGCAGGTACCAATCCGGAACGATTATTTCGTTTGCATTTTGGGGCAGTTGGCCTTCAATGAGGGGGAGGGTAAACTCTGTAAAAGTTTTTTCTTGATAGAGGCAAATTTCCAATGACATGTCAGAGTCAAGAAGAATTTGGGGTAACAACCGATAACCAACTGTGGCAATGTCCACATTGTTATTGTTGTTTACTTTTTCAATTGCGGCGGGGTCGGTGAGATAGTAGGCAAGATGCCAACAGCCATTGGTTACCTTCGCTTCAAACACCACAAAACTCAAGGCGTTAAAAGAGACGATTGTTGCCGCCAGCATCAATGCCAAGACCAGTGTAAGCGAAAAAATCATCAGGATAGTTTCTTTTAGATTGCGAAGGATGGTACGGGCAGAAAGATAGAGGCTAATTGCCATAGTCTTCTCCTGAGGAAATGATGTTACCGTCCTGGATTTCTACTATACGTTGACAATGGGAAGCCACGTAGCTGTCATGGGTAACAATTACCAAAGTAAGTTGAAATTCTGAGGCGGTCTCTAAAAAAACCTGCACAATTTCTTTGGTGGTATTGCTGTCTAAGTTTCCTGTAGGCTCATCGGCGAAGACAATAGAAGGTTTAGCAGCCAGTGCTCTTCCTATCGCCACCCGTTGTTGCTGGCCTCCGGATAGTTTATGGGGCAATGTCCTGCGTTTGGATTCTAACCCAAGCAGGTTAATAAGTTTATCGATGTAGTCGCTGTTGGGTTTCTTCCCGTCGATTAACACTGGCAAGGCGATATTTTCTTCTACCGTTAAAACAGGTACGAGGTTGTAGAACTGAAAGACAAAACCAAATTCTCTTCTTCGCAAACGTGCACGCTCTGTTCGATTATTGTCAAACAAGTCCGCTCCCTTGTATGTAACTTGTCCCCCTGTGGGGGTGTCCAGGGTACTCAATATGTGTAGTAGTGTTGATTTACCTGCACCAGAAGGTCCTGTTATCCCAAGTACCTCACAAGAAGATATATCCAGGCTAATATCATCCAATGCACGCACAGAGGTTTCCCCATGACCAAATACTTTGCTGAGATTGCGGGCTGACATCAGTGCCATACCAGTTAATTCCCCCTGATGGTAAAACTGTAATCGGATAATCGGATAGATTTATTTAGCCAGGGCCTGAGAACGAAAAACACCAGCGAGCCAAACAAATACCCCACGAAATAGAGGATGACGTAATCTATACTTACTGATTTATAGAAGGTTCCGAGAATCAGGCCGATTAGATATTTCAGTAATTCCGGGACAAGCGCAATCATTATTCCAAATTGTAAAGAGCTCCTAAAAGATTTTGCTTTGGGCATTAAGAGAGGAAGAAAAAAACCCATGGGGAATAAAAGAAGAACTCGTTTTGTAACCATACTAATCGCTGTAACGAAAGAAAGGTCTGCCAGCCAATTGCGCAGGTCAGTGAAAGGAACAAATACAGGCTTATAGGACGGTAAAAAAGCTATTAGCGACTTCTGTACAGGTAAAGGGAAAGTCAAACAGATAATCAAAGTTAGAAGATAGATGCAAAATGTCATATAAATAAAGGCTTTTAAGTTAAAGCCCCCCCTGTACTTTATTGCAAAGATAAGAATACAGATTACAGACCCGGTAAGCAAAAATAAAGGTGCTTCTAACACAAAGTCATTCCTCCTTTTTAAAAACCCGGGAATGATTCCGGGGAAGCTTTAATCGTTGTTCATTGGGAAAACAGGGGTACCTCCTCCAGGAGGTGGGTTGTAACCGTACATATAAACATTATCAGAAACTAACCGCGAGCGGTCGTCACCCCAAACGATTTTTCGAAAGAAGAAACCATATTTGCCTGCGCCAACATTGAGCCAGTGGTGGGTACCCGTTCCGTTTTTTGGGAAAACAGCAGGGTCGCCCATTACTTTATAACCCAAAAGAGTTTTTTTGTGAAGAAAAACAAAGTAACTAGTATCTGGATGATCGTGGTGGTATTCTCTACAGGTAGCTCGTAGCCTAATATGCTTACCTGTGTAATTTCGATATTTGCCTTGTACACTATGACAAAAATCAAATGTAGACCATTACTCTTCAGTTATGGACGAAGATGCATATGACAGTGAAGGTAGTAACGCCAGGCAAACCAATACACTTATAAAGAAAATCTTAACAAGTTTAATATCGAACACTCCTTTCCTTTAATGGGAATATATTACCATTAAATCTGGGAGGTGTCAACTATTGGATATTATCTTATTTCTTCTCTTTTGTCGCAACTTATGGACTCCCAAAATTAAAAAGCTGGCCAGGAGCACTATCGCCAAGACCAATCCCTTCCACATGGGCGGGTAGATGCTGTGCTGAATCAAGCGGCCTGAGGTTTCTGCGTAGTAGTCGCTGACCCGGGGATTGCCGGTGCTGTCCTGGGGTTGGAGGGCTGCATATTCCAGCACTGCCTGCCAGACTTTGAGCTCTCTGCCGTCGCGGCGGATAATGGCTTCGTCGAGATTTTCAATGGGGTTGCCCTCTTTATCTTTGAGGACAAGTTCCAGGCTGGGCAGCAATTCGCCAGCCATTGGCAGGAACGAGGCGATGTAGTAATCGGTGACTACATGGTATAGTTGTTGCTCTTTTTTATTTAACTTCTGGTACTCATCGGTATCCTGAGTGCCTTGGCCGCTGTACAGTTCGGCAGATTCCACAGCTCTGGTGGTGGGTATAGGCAAATCAACAAAGGGCAAGGTCAGCAGCACTGCTCGTCCCCGGTCGAAGGTCATTCTCCCTCCAGAAATCTGGAGGAAATATGTGTCGCCCATTAATTCCGCCAGCAGCACCTGCAGTTCGAAAACCCGGGACAGCTCCTGGCCGGTGAGATAAGCAGAGATCAGGGGATAGCCGGCATTGCCGTCGGGGCCCACACCTAAGCCCACCAGGGAGGCGAGGTCGTAAAAGGATATCTGCTGCAGTGACCAGGGACAAGTGCCTGGAATGATGCTGCCCCTGATGGTGCCGTTGGCCTGAAATGCCAAGTGCACTTTCTCCCCGGTGGCTTCTTCCGCCACCAGGCGCATGGCATCGGTGACAAAGTTTCCGAAGGGAGTCTCCTGCAGTATCGGGGTGTTCACCACCGGAAAATCGCACCAGGCTACTGTTTCGGCAATGTCTGGGAAGCGCCCGCCAGTAATCTCTGCCACCAGGGCGTTGAGGTCTGAGGTATAAGCTGCTACCATGGCGGCAATGTCAGGATCCTCCGGGATTGAATCGTCGAGGATAATGGCGTAGGGCTTGCCGGTCTCGGAGTTGCGCAGGCGAACATTCCCGGTCTTCGGGTTGTAGGCCAGTTCCAGGCAGCCCAAATGCCTGAGATTTTCCCCTGCCTGGACAATAATTGTCTTTCCTGCGACAATGGGCTCTTCCAGCAGGACATGGGTGTGGCCGCCGACAATGACATCAATGCCAGGGATGGCCTGGGCCAATGCCACCTCCTCATCTTCCCCGGAATGGGAAAGGGCGACGATAACATCTGCGCCGGCATTTTTCAAGGCAGCTACCATCTCCCGGGCAGTCTCCACTTGGTCGGCAAATTCCACCGGGGCGGCAGAGGGGGCCACATTAACGGCATCGATGCCAATGAGGCCAAAGAGCCCAACCTTTAGGCCGTTGGGGAGAGTGAGGACAGCCGTTTCCTTAATGCCCAGGTCATTGAGGGCATGTCCGGCAGGAGGCCGGGTGTTGCTGGCCAGGAGCAGGGTTCTCTCCTTCGCTTCCGGATAACCGGCTGCCTGCAGGTACTTGGCAAGTTGCTCAGGGCCGTAATCGTATTCATGGTTGCCGATGTTGACAGCATCATAGCCGATTCGCCGCATAATAGTCAGTTCCGGGGCCCTGCCGCTGAGGGTCAGCCAGGAATATGGCGATCCTCCCAGGAAGTCTCCTGCCGACAGGAGCAGGACCGGTTCATTTGCCGCTTCCTTGGCGGCCCGGATATCTTTAACTGCCTGGCCGAGGCGGGCAAAACCGCCGAGAGTGGGGTCTTGCTCTTCCCGGTGGTAGTCCACCAGGGGAGTGGGGCTGAGGGCAGAGTGTTCATCGTTAGTATGTAGAATGGTAAAAAAGAGTTCATCAGCCTGGGTGGATGGCAGATTCAGTGTTTCTGCGCTGGCGGCGGGCAGAAAGCTGCCGGCGACCAGCAGAATGAGCAATATAATTGTCAGCTTGCGCATAATCCAACCTCCGTCTCCGTTTGTATTGATTATACTTGTCCCGGAGGAGATTAACAATTCTCTCTTCCTCGGATATAATTAGGTGCTTAAAAAGTTACGAGAGGGGCAAGCAGGTATGGAAAAGGTTCACTGTGTCTTTATTCAGCTTATCCGCAAGCCGCAGCGCAAGGTCATCATTAAACGCGGCCTCAAGGCAGAGCACTATTTCTCCTATTGCGAGGAAGTGGGATGCGATGTTTGGGGATTGCTCAAGGGCATGAAGTCTCTTAGCGGTGAGCCGGTCTGCCTGTGGCTGCCGGAGCAGTATAAAAAGCCCAACACTTCTACCTATGTTCAAGGCGTTGAAGTCGACCCGGAGTATGCCGGCTCCGTTCCCGAGGGCTTTGATGTCATCGCCTTGCCGGAAGCCGAATACCTCATGTTCCAAGGGGAGCCTTTCCAGGAAGAAGACTTCCGTCAAGCAATTGGTGCAGTCCAGCTGGCAATGGACAGATACGACCCGACAGTGATGGGCTATGCCTGGGATGACAGCAATCCCCGCATTCAACTGGAGCCAATTGGCACAAGAGGATATATTGAAATGCGTGCTGTCAAGGCAGCAAACAAGGAGTAATGTCAAGAGCACAAGCCAGGGCTTGTGTTCTATTTGCGTATAGGGGTATTTATAAAAGGCAAGGATAGAACTAAAGAGAGGTGCTTCCGGTATGCAAAGGGAAAGAGCCAACAGATTAATAGACGAAAAGTCCCCTTACTTGCTCCAGCATGCTTATAATCCTGTGGACTGGTATCCCTGGGGGGAGGAGGCCTTTGCTAGGGCCAGGGCCGAGGACAAACCGGTTTTTCTGTCCATCGGCTATTCAACCTGTCATTGGTGCCACGTCATGGCCAGGGAATCCTTCGAGGACAAGCAGATTGCCGCCCTTCTCAACGAACTTTTTATCGCCGTCAAAGTTGACCGGGAGGAGAGGCCGGATATTGACGCCATCTATATGCAGGCCTGCCAGGCAATTGCCGGCCAGGGAGGCTGGCCGCTATCGGTTTTTTTGAACGCGGAGAAGAAGCCCTTTTATGCCGGCACCTACTTTCCCCCCACAGGGCGCTACGGCCGCCCTGGCTTTAAAGAGCTGCTCCTGCTTATTTCCGACCAGTACCAGAGGGCGCCAGAAAAAATCGACGCCATTGCCTCCAAGATAGCAGCAGCGATAAAACCCCGGGCAACAGCCCCGGGAGAGTTGGGAGAGGAGGCTGTCCACAGCGGCTTCCACCTGTTGCAGAAGGCCTTCGATGACAAGTATGGCGGTTTTGGCGTTGCCCCCAAATTCCCCACACCACACAATTTGATGTTCCTGCTCCGTTACCACCGCTGGACCAAAGCTTCCGCCGCCCTGGAAATGGCTACTGCCACCCTGGATGCCATGGCCAAGGGGGGCATCTACGATCACCTGGGCTACGGCTTTTGCCGCTATTCCACCGACAGGAAATGGCTCATTCCCCATTTTGAGAAGATGCTCTACGACAATGCCCTGCTGGCCATTGCCTATACCGAAGGCTGGCAGGTTACAGGCCGGCAGCGCTATATGACCGTTGCCAGGGAGATACTCGACTATTGCCAGCGGGTGCTGGCAGGGCCCGGGGGCAGTTTCCTTTCTGCCGAGGACGCCGATTCCGAGGGCGTGGAAGGAAAGTTCTATGCCTGGGAAGCGGGGGAGATTATGGAGATTCTGGGCCGGGAGCAGGGCCAGTTGTTTTGCGAGGCCTATAACATCTCGGAAAAGGGTAATTTCGAGGGCAAAAATATCCCC
>Ga0208823_1000440_pt1 | contig 36406 bp, 35 predicted proteins | sample AD_UKC075_MetaG_FD_184440 | JGI IMG/M metagenome (GOLD analysis project Ga0208823, IMG submission 184440) | Active sludge microbial communities of municipal wastewater-treating anaerobic digesters from USA - AD_UKC075_MetaG (SPAdes) (version 2) | ecosystem: Engineered > Bioreactor > Anaerobic >...
GATGCGCAGCTTCCTGGCCGGAGTCATCGGTCGCCGGTTCATCACCGCCGGACTGCCCCCGGAGCAACGGCACCAGGGCCCGACGTTCGTCGCCGACGCGGTCAACGGCCTGAAGATCTACCGCGCCAATTTTCTTCGGGCCCTGGCCAACCCGGCCCGCGACCGTTTCGTGGACGTCCCGGTGCAGCTGCTGGTCAACACCGACGACCCGTTCGTGCGGCCGTATGTCTACGACGACACGCCTCGTTGGGTGTCGCGGCTGTGGCGCCGCGAAATCCGATCCGGACACTGGCTACCGATGTCGCGGCCGCAGGTGGTCGCCACCGCCGTCAGCGAACTGGTGCGTCACCTGGACGGCGGGAAGCCCAGCCGCGCGCTGTTGCGTGCCGAGGTCGGCCGGCCCCGAAAGCCGTTCGGCGACAACCTGGTTGTCGTCACCGGCGCCGGCAGCGGTATCGGCCGGGCCACCGCGGTGGCGTTCGCCGCCGAGGGGGCCGAGGTGGTGGTCAGCGATATCGACGAAGTCGGGCTGAAATCGACCGTCACCACGATCGCCGGCCGCGGTGGCGTCGCGCACTCGTATCTGGTCGACGTCGCCGACGCCGACGCCGTCGAGCAGTTCGCCGATCGGGTCTGCGCCGAGCATGGTGTGCCCGACATCGTGGTGAACAATGCGGGCATCGGGGTGGCCGGTGCGTTCCTGGACACCCCGGCCGAGCAGTTCGACCGGGTGCTGGAGGTCAATCTCGGGGGAGTGGTCAACGGCTGCCGATCCTTCGCCCGCCGACTGGTGCACCGCGGCACCGGCGGACACATCGTCAACGTCGCCTCGATGGCCGCGTACGCGCCGTTAAGTTCGCTCAACGCCTACTGCACCTCCAAGGCGGCGGTGTACATGTTCTCCGACTGCCTGCGGGCCGAACTCGACGCCGCCGGAGTGGGCCTGACGACCATCTGTCCCGGGCTGATCAACACCAACATCGTCTCGTCGACCGCGATGCACGCGCCGGCGGGCCGGGAACCGGCCGTCGCCGGGCGGCGCGCCCAGCTGGAGCGGATGTTCGAACTACGGCGCTACGGCCCGGAGAAGGTCGCGGCGGCGATCCTGTCCTCGGTGCGCGCCAACGCCGCGATCCGTCCGGTCACCCCGGAGGCTCATCTGCTCTACGGGACCTCGCGACTGCTGCCTCAGGTGCTGCGGAGCACCGCACGCGGAAAAGTGGTGTAGCACAACCGCTGTGGCCAACGCACCGGTTCGTCACCCGTTTGCGGCGATGTCCTCCAGGGCCGCGAACAGGGTGCGGACCGGAACCCCGGTCCCGCCCTTGGCGGTGTAGCCCCACGGACCTCCGGTGTTGTAGGCCGGCCCGGCGATGTCGAGGTGCACCCACTGCACACCCTCGGCGACGAACTCGCGCAGGAAGACCCCGGCCACCAGCATCCCGGCGAACCGCTGGCCGCTGATGTTGGCCAGGTCGGCCACCGTGGACTTCAGATCGTCCTTCAGCTCGTCGGGAAGCGGCATGGGCCAACCGTTCTCGCCCACGGACTGGGACAGCGCGGCGACCCGGTCGCGGAACGCGTCGCTGCCCATCACGCCGGGAATCCGGGCGCCCAACGCGATGGTCTGCGCGCCGGTGAGCGTGGAGGTCTCGATCAGATAGTCCGGCGAGTCCTCGCAGGCCCGCACAATGGCGTCGGCCAGGATCAGGCGACCCTCGGCGTCGGTGTTGAGCACCTCGACGGTGGTGCCGCCGTACTGGGTGAGCACATCGCCGGGGCGCTGTGCGGTGGCCGACGGCATGTTCTCGGCCATCGGCACGGTGGCGATGACGTCCAGGGGCAACTCCAACCGGGCGGCCAGCACGACGGTGGCGATGACCGCGGCCGCCCCGGCCATATCGGATGTCATGTGATGCATGGACGCGGCCGGCTTGATGGAGATACCGCCGGTGTCGAAGGTGATGCCCTTGCCGATCAGGGCGACGACGGGGGTACTGCCGTGATCACCTTTGCTTCCCTTGCCGCCCTTGGCTTTCTTCGCGCCGCGATAGGTCAACCGGACCAGTCGCGGGGGGTTGACGGAGCCCTTGCCGACCCCGATGATGCCGCCGTATCCGGCCTTCTTCAGGGCCTTCTCGTCCAGCACTTCCACCCCCAGACCGGCCGCGGTGCCCAAATCCGTTGCCCGCTTGGCGAATTCGTCGGGATGCAGGTGGCTGGGCGGCGTGTTCACCAAATCGCGGGCGGTGGCGACCGCCTCGGCGACCGCGACGGCCCGGACCGCCCGGGCCTTTGCCCCCTTCGCCGTGGACAGCGCGGTGATGGCCGTCAGGCTCTCGTCCTTAGGGGCGGTCCTGGGGCTGCGGAACTCGTGCATCTGGTAGCCGCCCAGGATCAGACCCTCGATGGCGGCCTCGAGATCGAGTTCGGACAGTGTGGTGATCACCGACGCCACGCCGCTCAGCGACCGGGCGGCGACCCCCGCCGCGCGGCGGATGGTCTCCGACGGCCACTCGTCCCGGACCGGGCCCAGGCCCACGGCGAGCACGCTGGCCACCGGCAGGCCGGGGATGTGCAGCCTGCTCACCTGCTCGGCGGTGCCCTTCGCGCCCACCGCCGACAGCGCCACCTCGATCGCCCCGACCGCCTCCGGGTCGAGGAACGCATCGGCGGCCACGATGGGAGCGCCGTCCTCGCCGGCTGCGACGGGAACGATCAACACCGCTTCGGAGACCCCACGTTTGGGCAGGGCGGCGGCGACGGTGACGGTGGGGGCCTGGTATCCGGGTTGGGTGCTCACCGGGCTGAGACTAGTGCGCGCAGGTCTAGGGTTGGTTTCTGTGACTGGTGAATCGGAGCTGTTGCACGGGCCGCTGGAAGGCCGCCACCGGGACCGTGGCGCCACGTTCGCACCGTTCGGGGGCTGGCTGATGCCGGTGTCCTACGCCGGCACAGTCGGGGAACATACGGCCACCCGGCAGGCGGTCGGGCTCTTCGATGTCAGCCACCTGGGTAAGGCGCTGGTCGCCGGACCCGGCGCGGCCGACTTCGTCAACTCCGCCCTGACTAATGATCTGCGCCGAATCGGTCCCGGCCAGGCCCAGTACACGCTGTGCTGCACCGGCGACGGGGGAGTGATCGACGACCTGATCGCCTACTACGTCGCCGAGGACGAGATCTTCCTGGTTCCCAACGCGGCGAACACCGCCGCGGTGGTGTCCGAGCTTCAGGCCACGGCGCCCGGAGACATCGTGGTGACCGACCAGCACCGCTCGTACGCGGTGCTGGCGGTGCAGGGGCCGCGTTCGGCCGAGGTCGTCTCCGCGTTGGGGTTGCCCACCGAGATGGCGTACATGAGCTTCGCCGACGCCGAGTACGCCGGGGTGCCGGTGCGGATCTGCCGCACCGGCTACACCGGCGAGCACGGCTACGAACTGCTGCCGCCATGGGATGCCGCCGCGGTGGTCTTCGACGCGCTGGCCGAACAGGTCGACGCGTGCGGGGGACAGTTGGCCGGACTCGGGGCGCGGGACACCCTGCGCACCGAGATGGGCTATCCGCTGCACGGACATGAACTCTCGTTGGACATCTCGCCGCTGCAGGCCCGCTGCGGGTGGGCCGTCGGGTTCGGCAAGGAGTCGTTCTGGGGTCGGGAGGCCCTGCTTGCCGAGAAGCAGGCCGGCCCCCGCCGGGTGCTGCGCGGGCTGCGGGCGGTCGGTCGCGGGGTGCCCCGGGCCGGCATGACGGTGGTGCGCGGATCCGACCCGGTCGGTGTGGTGACCTCCGGGACGTTCTCGCCGACGCTGAACACCGGCATCGCCCTGGCGCTGCTGGACACCGCGGCCGGGATCGCCGATGGCGAGCGGCTCAACGTCGACGTGCGCGGCCGCGCGCTGGAGTGCGAAGTGGTCAAGCCGCCGTTCGTCGACGTCAAGACGCGCTAACGCCGGTTATAGACTCACCGCATGCCTCAAGCCCTGCCGACCGGCGTGCAGCCCTTCGCCATCCAGCGCAGCGCGCGTCCGGCCACGGATCAGCAGCGGAACGCCATCTTGGCCGATCCCGGGTTCGGCCGCTATTACACCGACCACATGGTCTCGCTGCTCTACACCGACGAACATGGCTGGCACGACGCCCAGGTGGTGCCCTACGGCCCCATCGAACTGGATCCGTCGGCCATCGTTCTGCACTACGCCCAGGAGATCTTCGAGGGCCTCAAGGCCTACCGGTGGGCGGACGGCTCCATCGTGTCGTTCCGGCCGGAGGCCAATGCCGCGCGACTGCGGGCTTCGGCACGCCGGCTGGCCATCCCGGAACTGCCCGATGAGATCTTCATCGAGTCCCTGCGCCAGCTGGTCGCCGTCGATCACGAATGGGTGCCGGCCGCGGGCGGAGAACAGTCGCTGTACCTGCGGCCGTTCATCATCGCCACCGAACCGGGCCTCGGCGTTCGGCCGTCGTCGCAGTACCGCTACCTGGTGATCGCCTCGCCGGCCGGCGCGTATTTCAAGGGCGGCATCAAACCCGTCAGCGTCTGGCTGTCCACCGAGTACGTCCGAGCCAGCCCGGGTGGCACCGGCGCGGCGAAGTTCGGCGGCAACTACGCCGCCTCGCTGCTGGCGCAGGCTGAAGCCGCCGGCCATGGTTGCGACCAGGTCGTCTGGCTGGACGCCATCGAGCGCCGCTATATCGAGGAGATGGGCGGGATGAACCTGTTCTTTGTCTTCGGCAGCGGCGGTTCGGCGCGTCTGGTCACCCCGGAACTCAGCGGTTCGCTGCTGCCGGGTATCACCCGCGATTCGCTGCTGCAGTTGGCCGGTGACGCCGGGTTCGCGGTCGAGGAACGCAAGATCGACGTCGAGGAATGGCGGAAGGGGGTGGCCACCGGGGAGATCACCGAGGTGTTCGCCTGCGGCACTGCGGCCGTCATCACCCCGGTCTCGCACGTCAAGTACGGCGAGGGCGAGTTCACCATCGGTGACGGCACACCCGGTGAGGTGACCATGGCGTTGCGCGACACCCTGACCGGAATCCAGCGCGGCACCTTCGCCGATACGCACGGATGGATGACCCGGCTCCGCTGATGCTGCGCGGGTGGTCCGGATGAGCCGGCTCCGCTGACGCTGCGCGGGTGGTCCGGATGAGCCGGCTCCGCTGACGCCTGACGCCTACGGGCGAATCGCCAGACCCACCGCGGTCAGGGTGGTGGCCACTTCGACGGCCGCGCCGATGACATCCCCGGTGACGCCGCCGAACCGTCGCACACAGTGCCCCACCAACGCCGCCGCCACCAGCAGTGCGCCCGCGACGATCAGCGGCCCCTGCCATACCCGTGGGGCGGCCAGCACCGACAACCCGGCCGCCGCGACGGCCCAGCAGATCACGACGACCCCCGACTGGGTACCTGCCACCATCGCACCGAGCGTGCTGCCCGGTGCGGCCGGGACGCCCCGACGAACCGCCAGTACCGCCGCAACCCGCCCGGTCACCACCGCGGTCACCACGGCCGCGACCCCGGTCAGCCCGGTCGGCAGCGCGGCGAACCCGGCGGCCTGCGCCGACACCATCACAACGATCGCGGCCACCCCGAACGGGCCCGCGGCACCGTCGCGCATCACCGCCAGCGCTCGATCCGCCGGTCCGTAACAGCCCAGCCCGTCGGCGGTGTCCGCAAGACCGTCGAGGTGCAGGCCGCGGGTCAGCAGCAGCAGGGTGACGACGGCCAGCAGACCGGCGAGCAGGCTGTGCGATCCGAACAGCCAGTTGCCCGCCCACCACACGCCACCGGCCACCGCACCGAGCATAAGCCCGGCCACCGGCAGCGCCGTCACGGTCCGGCCGTCCACCGCGCAGTCCCGTCCCGACGGCAGCACGGTGCCGAACGCCAGAGCGCTTCGCAGCGCGCCGGTCACGGCATTCCCGGCCCGGACACGCCGGACTCGGGGAAGGTCGCCATATCGGCCAGGGTTGCCACCGCGGCCCGCAGCACCGGCAGGGCCACCGCGGCGCCGGTGCCCTCGCCGAGCCGCAGACCGAGGTCGATGACGGGTTCCAGGCCCAACTCGGCCAGCGCCGAGGAGTGCGCGGGTTCGGGGGAGCGGTGCCCCGCCTGCCACCAGTTCCGCGCCCCCGGAGCCAGTCGCTCGGCGATCAGGGCCGCCGCGGTGACGACCAGACCGTCGAGCAGCACCGGTGTGCGGCGGACCGCGGCCTGGGCGCAGAAACCGGCCATCGCCGCCAGGTCGGCGCCGCCGCAGACGGCCAGCAACGCGACAGGATCGGAGCGCACCGGCCGGGCCCGGAACAGCGCGTCGCGGACGGCGGCGGTCTTGCGCGACCAGCCGGCGTCGTCGATGCCGGTCCCGCGGCCGACCACCGCGACCGGTTCCAGTCCGGTGACGGCGGCCACCAGTGTCGTTGCCGCCGTGGTGTTTCCGATGCCCATGTCGCCGGCGATCAGCAGATCGGCGCCGGAATCGACCTCCTCGTCGGCGATCCGTCGACCGGCCTCGACCGCGGCGGCGGCTTCCTCCGGCGTCATCGCGTCCTGCACAGCGATGTTGCCGCTGGAGCGGCGAATCTTGTGGCTGGCGATACCGGATCGCTCTCCGTCGCAGTCCACCGCGATGTCAACGACCCGGACCGTCGCCCCGGCCAGGTCGGCCAGAACGTTGATCGCCGCCCCGCCGCCGGCGATGGTGGCCAGCATCTGGGCGGTGACCTCGCTCGGGTAGGCCGATACCCCCGCGGCGGCGACGCCGTGGTCACCGGCGAACACCACCACCCGGGCCCGCTCGAATTGTCGTGGCGGACAACAGCCCTGGCAGGCCGCCAGCCACACCGACAGATCCTCCAGACGGCCCAGCGCACCGGCGGGCTTGGTCAGCAGATCCTGACGGCGGCGCGCGGCCGCAGCAGCACGTCCGTCCAGAGCCGGGACCTCGGTGAAGGACATCAGCCCTTCACCTGCATCGGCTGACCGGCGACCACCAGCACCACACGGTCACACACCGCCGCGATCCGCTGGTTGAGCCGCCCGAGTTCGTCGGCGAACCGGCGGCCCGCCGAGGTGGCGGGCACCACCGACAGTCCGACCTCAGGGCTGACCAGCACCAGCGGTGCGGCAAAGGCCCCGACGGCCTCGGCCAGGTCATCGGCTTCCGGGCCGACCGGGGCGCCGTCCCAGCCGCGGCGGTCCAGCAGGCCGGTGAGCCAGCCGCCCAGATCGTCGACCAGGGTCGGCGCGTCCGGGGTTGCGCGCAATTCTCCTGCCACATCGGCGGTCTCGACAGTGGTCCACTCCGGTGGTCGACGGCGGCGATGCTCGGCGATGCGCTCCGCCCAGGAGGAGTCCGAATCGGTACCCGGTCCGGTGGCCACATAGCGAACCCCGGAGGTGCAGGCCAGCGCTGCCTCGGCCCAGGACGACTTGCCGGAGCGCATGCCCCCGAGCACCAGAGTGCGCACGCCCGCGATCAGTCGATCGTGGTGCCGGGCTTGACCTGCGGCCGAGGGATTCGCATCCGGCGCAGCTGGGAGGCCCGGCCCGCGGCGTAGAGGCCCAATTTGAAGCGGGATTCGGTGTTGTCCGGGAACTTCGCCTCGACGGCCTTGTTGACCCGGCGCGAGATCAGCAGCGCGTCGGCGGTCATCACCACCATCCACAGCAGCATCATCGGGGAGACGTAGTACTGCAGCTGGGGGAGCATCATCATGACGAAGATCATGAAAATCGCCGACGGCATGAACAGTCCGAGGAAGTTGCGCCGGGAGTCGACCAGGTCGCGGGCGTAGCGGCGAACCGGACCCTGGTCGCGCGGCAGCAGATAGGCCTCTTCGCCGGCCATCATCCGCTCTCGGCGCTGGCTGAGCACGGCACGCTCCTTGAGCCGCTGCTCCTTGCGCTCCTCCTTGGTCAGCTTGGAACGCATCTCTTTGCGCCGCTTGCGCGCCTCGGCGGCGGTCATCGGTGCCGGTGCCACCGGGCCGCGCTTCTTGGCGTCGCGCTTGGGAGTCGGCCTACCCTTGGGGGCGGTGGTGCCGGCCGGCGCCGGCCGGGTGGCTGCCGGGTCGGCGTCGGGCTCGGATCCGGTCTGCGACGTCGGATCGGGGTCCTCGTTCTTTCGGCCCAGCAGTTTCACGCCTGCCAGGTTACTGTGCCCAGCATGCGGGTGCTGATCGCCCCGGACTGCTTCGGCGACTCGTTGACCGCGCCGGAGGCGGTGCGGGCCATCTCCTCCGGCTGGGGCCGGGCCCGGCCCGGTGACGTCCTCATCCCGGCACCCCAATCCGACGGTGGCCCCGGGTTCATCGACGTGCTGACCGGACGTTCGCCGGGGCTGCGTCTGCACCGCAGCCGGGTGAGCGGTCCGTTGGCGGGTTCAGGTGGCGGTCACGTCGGCACCCACCCCGATGCAGATGTCGACGCAGCATGGATCCTGGACCAGGACACTGCCACCGCCTACATCGAATCCGCCCAGGCTTGCGGACTGACCCTGCTCGACGGTCCGCCGACCCCCCGAACCGCCGTCGCCGCCCACAGTCGCGGTGTCGGGGAACTGATCGACGCCGCGGTGCGGCAGGGTGCGCGCACGGTCGTCGTGGGACTCGGCGGAAGCTGCTGCACCGACGGCGGCCGGGGCATGGTCGACGCGCTCGGCGGACTGCCCGCGGCGATCGCCCGGACAGCGGGTATCCACCTGGTCGCGGCCACCGACGTCGAGCATCCGCTGCTGGGCCCGACCGGAGCCGCCCGGGTGTTCGGGCCGCAGAAGGGGGCCGACCCGGTGACGGTCGAGTTTCTCGAGCAACGGATGGCCGCGTGGGCCGACGAGTTGGAGGCGGCGACCGGCCGTAGTGTGCGCACCTCCGCGGGCGCGGGGGCAGCGGGCGGACTGGGCGCCGCCTTACTGGCTCTGGGCGGGATCAGGCAGTCCGGGGCGGCCGTCATCGCCGCGCATACCGGTCTCGCGGTGGAGATCGCCTCGGCGCAGCTGATCGTGACGGGGGAGGGCCGGCTCGACGGGCAGTCACTGCACGGCAAGGTGGTCGGCACGTTGGCCGGACTCGGGCGGGCCGCCGGCGTTCCGGTGCTCGTCTTCGCCGGGCAGGTGACGCTGACGCCCGCCGAACTGCGCGCAGCCGGGATCGCCGAGGCCCACGCCGTCGCCGACCATGCCGGTTCAGTGCGGCGGTCCATCGACGACGCAGCCGTGCAACTCTCGGGTTTGGCCGAGGTGACGGCGGGACGACTGGAGCGGGAATAACCCCCGCAACGGGTACCGTTGAAGGACAGGACCCGACTGGGTTCGCATGCCGGTGTGATCCTCTGGGTCCGGCATGACATTTGCGAGATTGCGCACGAGGAGACCACATGTCTGTGTCCGACGAGTCGGCCACCGCTACCGCTACCGACGCGGGTGCCGAGGCTGCCGCCCACGGTGTCGTCCTGACCGACGCCGCCGCCGCGAAGGCCAAGTCACTGCTGGACCAGGAGGGCCGGGACGACCTTGCGCTGCGCATCGCCGTGCAACCGGGTGGATGCGCGGGTCTGCGCTACAACCTGTTCTTCGACGACCGCGCGCTGGATGGTGACCTGACCGTCGAGTTCGGTGGCGTGACCCTGACCGTCGACCGGATGAGCGCTCCCTACGTGCAGGGCGCGACGATCGACTTCGTCGACACCATCGAGAAGCAGGGCTTCACTATCGACAACCCCAACGCCACCGGATCCTGCGCCTGCGGCGACTCCTTCAACTGACGCTCAGCCGCCGCCACCGGAACCCGGGGGCGGCGGCCGGCCGTCAATACTGGTTCTGACGCAGTTCTTCACTGCGTTCAGAACTGGTGTCGACGCAGTTCTTCACTGCGTTCAGAACTGGGCAGCGGTTCGCAGCAGGTACGAGCAGACCAGCAACTGATTGTCCTGGCGCAGGAGTTGCGCGACACCCTGCTGCTGGTCACGGGCGTTGCGGGAACCCGCTGCCGGTGCCACCCGCATGGTGAACAACACCTGGGCCTGATACGACGACGACAGCACGATCTTGTCGATCGAGGTCACCTCGGCCTGAGTGAACTGTTTGCGGAACGCGTCACTGGCCAACCGGGCCAGCGCAAGATCGGACCGGCGTTCCTTGACGGCGTCGAACATCCCGCAGGCGTTGTTGCGGGCGACGGTCTCGGTGTCGCCGTCCGACAACGCCGTCAGATAGCCCTGGATCGCCGACCGGGCCGCGGTATCGCTGAACGCGCCCGTCCCGGTGCCGGGTTTCCGGATCCCGGTGAGCAGAACCACCGCCGCGACAAGTACACCGACCAGGGCCAGCGCGCCCACGGTCCACCACAGCGGCCGCAGGGACCGCTTTCGCGGCGGATACTCGATGGGCGGCGGCAGTTGCCCGGGGTACTGACCCGGATAGCCGACGGGGTAGGGCTGGGGCTGGTCGGGGTACCCGGGCTGGCCGGCGAATGGCTGGCTTTCCGCGCCGACCGGCTGGTTCGGCGGATAGGGGCCGGCCATCGCTGATCTCCTGAGGTGCTCGTCGGATCGGGGAATCGAGCCACCGGAGGAAACCCGCCACGACGGCGGGCCATATAGTCGGCTCGACTACGCAGGCTAGCAGCGAATGAAGGGCGGACGCTTCGTGACCATCGCGGTGACCGGATCCATTGCCACCGACCACCTGATGCGGTTTCCGGGCCGGTTCTCCGAGCAACTGCTCGCCGAGCACCTGCAGAAGGTGTCGCTGAGCTTCCTGGTCGACGACCTGGTGGTGCACCGTGGCGGGGTGGCCGGAAACATGGCCTACGCCATCGGGGTGCTGGGCGGCCGCCCGCAACTGGTCGGCGCCGCCGGCGTCGACTTCACCGACTATCGGGAGTGGCTCGAAGCCGCCGGGGTGGACTGCGATCACGTTCTGATCTCCGACACCCAGCACACCGCCCGGTTCGTCTGCACCACCGATGTGGACATGGCCCAGATCGCGTCCTTCTACCCGGGAGCGATGTCGCAGGCCCGGAACATCAGGTTGGCACATCTCGTCGAGGCGTCCGGCGCCCCCGAGCTGGTGATCGTCGGCGCCAACGACCCCGAGGCGATGTTCGCCCACACCGACGAGTGCCGGAAGCTGGGCCTGGCGTTCGCCGCCGACCCGTCGCAGCAGCTGGCCCGGCTCAGCGGGGCGGAGATCACCCGGTTGGTCGACGGCGCCACCTACCTGTTCAGCAATGACTACGAGTGGGACCTGATGTTGTCCAAGACCGGCTGGACCGAGGCCGATGTGCTCGCCCAGGTCGGCCTGCGGGTGACCACGCTGGGCGCCGACGGGGTGGATCTGGTCAGCCCGGACGGCAGCACGATTCACGTCGGCGTGGTGCCGGAAACCGCCCAGGTGGATCCCACCGGTGTCGGCGACGCCTTCCGGGCCGGTTTCCTGACCGGTCGGTCGGCCGGGCTGAGCCTGGAGCGCTCGGCGCAACTGGGCTCGCTGGTGGCGGTTCTGGTGTTGGAGACCACCGGCACGCAGAACTGGACCTGGGACCTCGCCGTCGCGACCGAGCGCCTGGCCGACGCCTACGGGCCCGACGCCGCCGCCGACATCACCGCCGTGCTGGGCGCGGGGATCGGCTAGCCCCGGAAGGAAGCCCGGATGGTCCCGGACAAGACCGACCCGGGAATCACAACTGCACCGGGTACTGCGGCTCGCTGATCGTCGGGACCACGGTGCGGTCGACGAAAATCGCGTGCCACAGCAGGAAGATCAGCACCGTCCAGAGTCGGCGACTGTGATCGACCGGGCCGGTGCGGTGCTCGTCGAGCATCGCCCGCACGCCCGCCAGGTCGATCAGGTGACCGGCCTGGGAGGAGGCGATCATCTCGTAGGCCCAGTCCATCAGCTCACCGGAGCGCAGCCAGTGCCGGATCGGCACCGGGAACCCGAGTTTCGCGCGGTTGAGTACGTGTGGCGGCACGATCGGCTCCAGGGCGCGCCGCAGCGCGTACTTGGTCGTGGTCCGGGTGATCTTCTGGTCATAGGGCAGCCTCGAGGCCACCGCGAACACTTCCGGATCCAGGAACGGCACCCGCAACTCGAGTGAGTTCGCCATCGTCATCTTGTCCGCTTTGACCAGGATGTCGCCGCGCAGCCAGGTGAACAGGTCCAGGTGCTGCATCCGGGCCACCGGATCCCAGCCGGCGGACTCGGCGTAGATGGCGGCGGTGACGTCGGTGTGGGTCCAGCCCGGGTTGAAGTCGCGCAGCACCGACCGCAGCTGATCGTCGGAGAAGCTGCGCGCGTTGCCGTAGTAGCGCTCCTCCAACGTCAGGGAGCCCCGGTGCAGCAGGCTCTTGCCGCGCATTCCCTCCGGAAGTGGTCGCGAGGCCCGGCCCAGCGTCCTGCGCACACCACGGGGCAGGTACTCGAAGGGCTTCAGTGACAACGGCTCCCGATAGATGGTGTAGCCCCCGAAGAGTTCGTCGGCGCCCTCCCCGGACAGCACCACCTTGACGTGTTTGCGGGCCTCCCTGGCGATGAAGAACAGCGGCACCAGCGCCGGGTCGGCGACCGGCTCGTCGAGATACCAGACGATCTCGGGCAGGGCGGCGACGAACTCCGCCTGGCTGACCACCTTGGTGACATGCCGGGCGCCGATCGCCTCGGCCGAGGCGACGGCCACGTCGACCTCGGAGAAGCCCTCCCGCTCAAAGCCCGTGGTGAACGTGATCAGTCGCGGGTTGTGCCGGATGGCCAGCGCGGCGATCGCGGTCGAGTCGATACCGCCGGAGAGAAAGGCGCCGACGGTGACGTCGGCGCGCATGTGCTTGGCCACCGAGTCCTCGAGCACCGCGGTGATCTCGTCGTAGCGCGCCTGCTCGCCGCCGGCGGCGAACGGCACCGCGGTGAATCGCGGCCGGAAGTAGCGGGTCACCGCGGGCGCCTGGCCCGGCCGGATCACCGCGTAGGACCCGGACTCCAGCCGCCGGATACCGGTGTGCAGGGTCTCCGGCTCGGGGACGTACTGCAGAACCGTGTAGTGCTGCAGGGCCCGATGGTCGATCGTGGTGGCCGCACCGAGTTCCCCGGCGAGGTCGAGCAGGCACTTCTCCTCGCTGCCCACCGCCGTTCCCCGGGGTCCGCTCGCCATGAACAGCGGCTTGATGCCGAACGGGTCGCGGGCGCAGAACAGTTCCTGGCGATGGGTGTCCCACAGGGCGAAGGCGAACATCCCGCGCAGCCGGCCCAGGGCCGCGGTGCCCCAGTGGTGATAGGCGGCCACGATCGCCTCGCCGTCGCCGTCGGTGGCGAACTCGGCCCCGAACTCGGCGCGCAGCTGAGCGCGGAGTTCCAGGTAGTTGTAGATCTCGCCGTTGAACACCAAAACGTAGCGTTCCGGCTCGCCCGGGGGGCCCCAGCGCAACGGCTGGTGCGAATGGGCGATGTCGATGATCGACAGCCGGTTGAACCCGAGGACCGCGCGATCGTCGGCCCACGTTCCCGGCTCATCGGGTCCGCGGTGGCGCATCAGGTGCGACGCCCCCGCCACAGCGTTCACGATCTGCGGTGTCATCCTGTCTGCCGGGTCTCCTACCAGGGCAAGCAGTCCGCACACCGGGCCTAGTATGCCGCACGGCCGAACCCGCCCCGAACCGGCACGAAGGCGAATCGCCAGGTGTGTCAGCAAGCTGTTCCCCGGTGGTCTACGCTGCGTAGTATTCGAGCTGCGATGTGCGTGCACCGCCCGGTGAAACCGGCTCTGTGCGTCCGTCGGACCAGGTTGTACACAGGAGGCGCCAAGGTGACATCACGCGGGCGGGTCATGAGGAAAGTCGGCCTCGCGGCCACTTTCGCGGCATTGGCCGTGACGCTGAGCGGCTGCAGCTGGCAGGAGGCCCTGGGCCTCGGCTGGCCGAAGGGCGTCACGCCCGAAGCCCACGCCAACCACAAGCTGTGGCTGGCGTCGGTGATCGCCGCGCTGGTCGTCGGCGTCATCGTGTGGGGTCTGATGTTCTGGACCGCGTCGTTCCACCGTAAGAAGAAGGGCGACGAGGAGCTGCCCCGCCAGTTCGGCTACAACATGCCGCTGGAACTGGTGCTCACGGTGATCCCGTTCGTGATCATCTCGGTGCTGTTCTACTTCACGGTCATCACCCAGCAGAAGATGCTGCACAAGGAGCCCAACCCGGAGGTCGTCGTTGACGTGACCGCCTTCCAGTGGAACTGGAAGTTCGGCTACCAGAAGGTCAACTACGCCGATGGCAGCTTCAACTACGACGGTGCCGACCCCGCCCGCAAGGCCCTGATGATCTCCAAGCCCGAGGGGTCCGACGCGCACGGCGAGGAGAAGGTCGGCGCCATCCGAGGCATGAATCCCGAGGATCGCAGCTACCTGAACTTCGACAAGATCGAGACCGTCGGAACCAGCGACGAGATTCCGGTCCTGGTGCTCCCCGCGGGCAAGCGCATCGAGTTCGAGCAGGCCTCCGCCGACGTCATCCACTCGTTCTGGGTGCCCGAGTTCCTGTTCAAGCGCGACGTGTTCCCGGACCCGAAGTCCAATCACTCCGACAACGTCTGGCAGGTCTCCGAGATCACCGAGGAAGGCGCGTTCGTAGGCCGGTGCGCGGAGATGTGCGGGACCTACCACGCGATGATGAACTTCGAGATTCGCGTGGTATCCGCAGACGACTTCAAGACCTACCTGCAGGCCCGGATGGCGGGTAAGACCAACTCCCAGGCTCTGCAGGCGATCAACCAGTCGCCGGTGGCGACCAGCACGAAGCCGTTCGACACCCGTCGCGGCGAACAGGTGGCCCCTGCCCCGCAGTTGGCCTCGCAGGCAAGCAAGTAGGAGAGGCGGGGAGTCGATATGCGCGTCGAAGCCAGACTGTTCGAGATTCTCACCGGGTTCTTCATCCTGGCGGCAATCGTCTACGGCGTCCTCACGGCGGTGTTCGAGCCGGGAGGTTTGGAGTGGGCCGGCACCACCGCGCTGGTTCTGACCGCGGGTCTCTCGACCATCATCGGCACGTTCTTCCGATTCGTTGCCCGCCGTCTCGACACCCGTCCGGAGGACTACGGCGACGCCGATATCGCCGACGGCGCTGGTGAGCTCGGGTTCTTCTCACCGCACAGCTGGTGGCCGATCCTCATCGCGCTGGCCTTCTCCGTCGCCGCCGTCGGTGCGGCGCTGTGGCTGCCCTGGCTGATCGCCGCCGGCATCGTGATGGTCCTGGGCGCGGTGAGCGGTTTCGTCTTCGAGTACTACGTGGGACCGGAGAAGCACTGACGCCTGCCGCGCTGGCCGGTGCGGCCCGGAGTGGACCGGGTTGCTCGATCGGGTGGTTCCTCCCCGGTACTGTCGTGCTCGGGGGAGTTGACCCGGTCGGACGCCAGCGACGGGCGCCTTCTCGCGGACCCGAGTCGAAAGAGGTCAGGCAGGGATGAGCGGTTCCCACCCGCCGGAGAACAACCCGGCCGGTCACCCCGCGGAACTCCCGCACCGCCGTGATGACGCGGACGAACTGACCGACACCGGGTTCAACCGCGCCTACTCGGCACCCGAGTCCGAGCAGTACACGATCGCCCCGTACCTCCCCGCAGATCTCGAGCTCTACGACTACGACAGCTACGAATCCGCCGGAGACACCGGAGGGGAGCTGCCGCCGCCGCGGTGGCCCTGGGTCGTCGGCGTCACCGCCATCATCGCCGCCATCGCGCTGGTCGCCTCAGTGTCGCTGCTGGTCACCCGGACCGATACCGACAACCTGGCGACGCCGGCCACGACGACGACGATCGCCCCGCCGGTTCAGGATCAGATCACCACGACAGCGCCGCCGCCCCCGCCACCCCCACCTCCGACCACCCAGGAGCCGCCGCCCCCGCCACCGCCCGAGACGGTGACGGTCACACCGGAGCCTCCGCCGCCCCCACCGCCGCCGCCTCCGGCCCCGACGGAGGCGCCGCCGCCGGAGACCACGGCGCCGCCCACGACGCCGACGACGACCACTCCCGCCGGACCCCGGCAGGTCACCTACACCGTCACCGGCACCAAGGCGCCCGGCGACATCATCACGGTGACCTATGTCGACGCCTCGGGCCGGCGCCGGACCCAACGCAACGTCTACATTCCGTGGTCGTTGACCGTCACCCCGATCTCCCAGTCCGACGTCGGCTCCGTGCAGGCATCCAGCCTGTTTCTGGTCAGTCGGCTGAACTGTTCCATCACCACCAGTGACGGCACGGTGCTCTCCTCCAACCAGAACAACGCCGCACAGACGAGTTGCTGATGACCACACCACCGCAGGATTCCCACCCCGTCGAGCGTGGCGGACGTCCGCCCGAAACCGTGGACCGGCTGATGATCGGTGCCTGTGGCGCGATCTGGCTGGTGTTTCTGGTGGTCGGGGTGATCGCCACCGTCGCGCTGGTGAACCTGGGCAGAGGGCACGGCGGGGCGGGGGAGCAGTCGTCCTGGCTGCTGTACACCATCATCGCCGTGTCCGCTGTCACGATCGCCGCGGCCATCCCGCTGTTGCTACGGGCCCGTCGCGACGCGATGGCATCGCACGCTGCTGCCGATCCCGAACCGGTCGCCATCGCCAAGCCCGCCATCGATGCCCCGACGGAGAAGATTCGCGTTTTCGGCACCTCCGTCGACCCGTTGGCGGCTCAGGTGGCCACGTCACCGACATCAGCGTCGGTCGCCGCGGTCGAACGTGAGTCGCTGCGCGGAACGCTCGCGCTGATGGGTCTGATGGGGCTGGCCGCGACGGCCGTCGCGACGGCCACCTACCTGCTTGCGGTGGAGAGCGACACCGCGGCCTGGGCCGTTTTGGGCGTCGCCGGGCTGTTCACGGCCGGAATGCCCGTCGTTGCGGTCATTTTCGGCCGACGTCTGTCCGCGGCGGCCTGACACTGATCGGCGCACCGCGCCGTGGACGGAAGGATTGGCGCCCATGCCAACGATGAGTCTGTGCATGATCGTCCGCAACGAACAGGGCACGCTCGATCGCTGCCTGGAGTCCGTGGCAGGGGTGTTCGACGAGATCGTCATCGTGGACACCGGGTCGACGGACGCGACCAAAGAGGTGGCGGCGCGCTGCGGTGCGCGGGTTTTCGACTTCCCATGGATCGACGACTTCGCGGCCGCCCGCAACTTCGCCTTCGCGCAGGGTTCCTCGGAGTATCTGATGTGGTTGGACGCCGACGACGTCCTGCTGCCGAACGACCGGCAGAAACTTCTCACGCTCAAGTCCGACCTGGACGCGCGGATTGACGCGGTGTCGATGGTCTACCACACCCAGTTCGATGCGGCGGGCAATGTCATCGCCGCCAACCGGCGTTTCCGGATTGTGCGGCGGGACAAGGGTTTCACCTGGGCCGGGGTCGTCCACGAGGATCTGGTCTGTCCCGGGCAGTTCACCTACCTGGACACCGACATCGTCGTGACACACCGTAAGCCCGATGCGGATTCCGGCCCGTCGCGGCGGAATCTGACGATCCTGGAGAACCACATCGCGGCCGGCAGGGAACTGCGCCCGGTGGACGTGCTCAACTATGCGCGCGAGTTGGAGATGCACAAGCAGTTCGAGAAGGCGATCCCCTTCTACCGGCGGTTCATCGACGACGAGAGCCAGGATCTGCACATCCGCACGTTCGCCCTGCACAAACTGGCGTCGTGCTACTACATGTCCGGGCAGCCGGACAAAGAGTGGGAGTGCACGCTGCGATCACTGGAAATGGACACCCCGCGCCCGGAGTTCGCCTGTCGGGTCGCCGAGCGGTTCCTGTCCCGAAACCAGTTCCGCCAGGCCGCATTCTGGTACGAACTGGCCCTGACCATTCCTGCGACCGGGGCCCCGAACCCGTGGTCCGTCGAGAGCTATCCGTTCCAGACCTGGGTGCCCCACAAGCAACTCGGGTTGTGCTACTACCAACTCGGCGACTATGTGCGGTCGCTGAAGAGCAATCAGGCCGCACAGGCCTATCGCCCCGACGATCCCGACCTCGCCACCAACATCCGCGCGCTGGAGGACATCCTCAGCAGTGCGGCGGCACAGGGGAGCGTCGCTACCTGACGGGGGATGTCACGCCCCCACCTCGCAACCGGAGTCGAGTCTGCTGGTCCCTGAACGTTGTGCGCATTCGCCTCAGCTCGCCGGAATGACGAGGCGATGACCGTCGCTTCCGACGCTTTGCCGACCGCGGTCGTGGTGAGGAACGTGTAGTCGGCGGCGTCGCGCACCGCGACGAGGATCTCGCTGTGGCGGTGGGGGAGGGGAGGGCTGGCGGTGTTCGAACAGCCATCAGCGACGGCAGCGATGACGAAGGCGGCTCGTGGGGGTCCCGGCTGGCATTCCAGTAGTTGGGGTCGGCGTGGCTATCGGAGGAGGCCGACGGCCCGGGGTTCAGGCAGCGGCCCTTGAGCTGAATCTCTACCGATGACAGCGGCTTCACCGATGAAAACGAGAAGGGCCCCAGCCCGAAGGCTGGGGCCCTTCTCGTTGTTGGGTCTCTCGTTGTTGGGTCGGACTCAGTGGTGCCCGTTGGACCCGTTCGATCCGTTGAGGCCGTGCTCTTCGTCCTGGTACTCCTTAAGGGCGGTGAGTGCCCGCCGCTCAGACGAGTGAGCTGCTTCGTTGAGCGCGGCATCCTCGCTGGCCGGATCGGCGGAGAGGAAGCCGCCGTGTCCGGGACGACCACCGGATCCGAGCTTGTTCATCCGCTTCGGCACCGGAGCGCCCTGGTACTCCAGGGGGATCGGGTGACCGTGCTCGTCGAGCTCGCCCAGCGGCTGGTGCAGCTCGATGTACGCACCGTGCGGCAGTCGCTTGATGATGCCCGTCTCGACACCGTGCTCGAGCACGGCCCGGTCGGAGCGCTGCAGGCCAACCGCCCACCGGTAGGTGACGAAGAAGACCAGCGGCGGCAGCACCAGCATCCCGATGCGCCCGATCCAGGTCGTCGCGTTCAGCGAGACGTGGAACTTGTAGGCGATGATGTCGTTCATCGCGCTGAACGTCAGCACCATGTAGAACGCGATCGCCATGGCGCCGATGCCAGTCCGCACCGGCACGTCACGCGGACGCTGCAGCAGATTGTGGTGAGCCGTGTCGCCGGTGAACTTCTGTTCCAGGAAGGGGTAGATGATCAGCAGCAGGAATACCAGACCCATGATCACGGCGACCCAGACTGCCGCGGGAATCGTGTGGTTGCCGATGTAGATCTCCCACGCCGGGAACAGCCGGATGAGACCGTCCGTCCAGAGCATGTAGAAGTCGGGCTGCGAGCCGGCCGACACCTGAGAGGGCTTGTAGGGGCCGAGCTGCCAGATGGGGTTGATCTGCAGCAGGCCACCCATCAAACCGAGGATGCCGACGATCATGGCGAAGAAGGCGCCCGACTTGACCGCGAACACCGGCATGACGCGCACGCCGACGACATTGGTCTCGGTACGTCCGGGGCCGGGGAACTGGGTGTGCTTCTGGAACCACACCAAGGCCAAGTGCACGCCGATCAGGGCCAGCATGATGCCGGGGAACACCAGGATGTGGACTGCGTAAAGGCGCGGAATGATGATGTCGCCGGGGAAGTCCCCACCGAACAGCGCCCAGTGCATCCAGGTGCCGATGATCGGAAGTCCGAGGGTGATTGAGGAGAGCGCCGCTCGGATGCCGGTGCCCGACAGCAGGTCGTCCGGCAGCGAGTAGCCGAAGAAGCCCTCGAACATTGCCAGGATCAGCAGCAGCGCGCCGATGACCCAGTTGGCCTCCCGCGGACGCCGGAAAGCGCCGGTGAAGAACACGCGGGCCAGGTGCACCATGATCGAGGCCGCGAAGAGCAGGGCCGCCCAGTGGTGGACCTGGCGGACGAACAGACCACCGCGCACCTCGAAGCTGATGTTCAGAGCCGTCTCATAGGCCCGTGACATCTGGATGCCTCGAAGCGGTTGGTACACGCCCTCGTAGGTGACGTGCGCCATCGACGGATCGAAGAACAAGGTCAGGTAGACGCCTGTCAGCAACAACACGATGAAGCTGTACAGAGCGACCTCACCCAGGAGGAACGACCAGTGGGTGGGGAAGACCTTGTTGAGTTGCCGCCGCAACGCCGCAGACGGGTGATACCGCGAGTCGATGTTGTCTGCAGCCTTGTCGATGCGGTCAGCGACGCTAGTGCTCATGATCTGCGCTCCCAGAATGCCGGTCCGACGGGCTCGATGAAGTCGCCGTTAGCCACAAGATACCCGTCCTTGTCGATGGTGATCGGCAACTGGGCCAGGGCCCGAGCAGCCGGTCCGAAGATGGGCCGTGCGAAGTGCAGAGCATCGAACTGCGACTGGTGGCACGGGCACAAAATACGGTAGGTCTGCTGCTCGTACAGCGATGACGGGCAGCCCAGGTGGGAACAGACCTTGGTGTAGGCGAAGAGTTCACCGAAGTTGAAACTCTCCTGACCTTTTCGTTTGACCACCCGGGGCATGTCGACCGGTTTGATCCGGATGAGCATGACCGGGTTGCGGACACCCATCGCGACGTGAGTGAGCCGCTCATGGGATTCCACCGTGGTGCCGTCGCCGTCGGAGTCGCGGTAGGGGAACACCGTCTCCATACCGCCGGCGTCGATGTCCTCCGGCCGCATCTTCACGAACGGTGACTCGCCGGCCCGCCCGGTCGCCCGGCCGAGGTAGATGGTCTCGCCCTTGTAGCGCGGGGTCCAGTCCGAGGTCCACAGGACGGCCTTGGGGCCGTCGGCGGTGGGAACGACAGGCTTCCACGGGTTCTTGATCATGCCGCCGATACCGGCGACCAAGGTGCCGACGCCGAAGGCGCCCAGCCCGATTCCGAGGGACATGCCGACGAGCTTGCGACGCTTGATGGTCGAGCCCTCGAAGGCGTTGATCAAGTTCGCTGCCGCAGTCTTGCGGTCCAACTCCGAGGAGGCCCCGTCATGGCGCTCCTGGATGGAGATCTCCTCCGGGATGAACCGCTTCTGGTAGAGGACGGCGCCGATGCCGATCGCCAGGATCGACAGACCGAAGGTGATCCCGTAGACCGGGGTGGCCCAGGAGTACAGCAGGTTGCCCTTCACGCCGTAGGGCTTGTACTCCCACGGCCAGAAGAGGAACGCCGCGAGGAGGGCCAGACCACTCAGACCGCCGACCAGCAGCCAGGCTGCGACCAGACGCTCTGACCGCTTCTCCGCCCGAGTTCCCTCGACCGGCCAGCGGGACTCTTTGAAGATGGTCTCCACACCGTCGATCCGACCGCCCAGAGCGACCAGTTCTTCGTTGGACATCCGTGCCAGTTCCTCATCGGACGGCCGGTTCTCAGCGCCGCTCATACCTGCCTTGCCTCCGCTGTTCGACTCGCTCATGCGCGGGCCCCGATCCAGAGCGCCACCCCGATGGCGGCCACCATTCCGATGATGAAGACCGCCATACCCTCAGGCGCGGGCCCGAAGCCACCGAGGCCGTAGCCGCCGGGGTTCATCGTCTGGCTGGACGAGTGGACGTAGGCGATGATGTCCTTCTTCTCCTCCGGAGACAGCTGCCGGTCGGAGAACTTCGGCATGTTCTGCGGGCCGGTCAGCATCGCGGTGTAGATCTGAGCCGGAGTGGCCGGATCGAGACCCGGCGCGAACTTGCCCGACGACAGAGCGCCACCGCGGCCGGTGAAGTTGTGGCACGAAGCGCAGTTCAGCCGGTAGAGGTCACCGCCGCGGGCGATGTCGCTACCCAGCAGCGAGCCGTCGGACACCTGCCCGTTGGCATCGCGGGGAACGGTCGGGCCGCCACCCATGCTCTGGACGTATGCGCCGAGAGCGTCGACCTGGCTGCCCTCGAAGACCGGCGTCTTCCGCATGGCCTGCGCCTCGTTGCGGATCATCGGCATGCGGCCGGAGGACACCTGGAAGAACACCGCCGCCTCGCCGACGCCGACCAGGCTGGGGCCGCGGCCCTCGACACCTTGCAGGTTGGCGCCGTGGCAGGTGATGCAGGCGGTCTCGTACAGCTCTTGGCCGGTCCGCAGCAGCGCCGACTGTGACTGGTCGGCCACGGCAACCTGCGGTTGCGGGGTGAGGGTGGCGGCGACGACCCCGGACAGGCCCAGGCCGAACACCAACAGGAGTGCGCCGGTCAGTCGACGACGAAGCCGGCGGCGCGACTTGTCGCTCATGCCGGAGGAGATCTTGAGCATCGAACCCCTTCTCATCAGCGGATGAAGTAGATCGTCGCGAACAGGGCGATCCAGACAATGTCCACGAAGTGCCAGTAGTAGGACACAACGATGGCGGCTGTCGCCTGGGCCGGGGTGAATTTGCTCATCCTGGTCCGCAGCAGCAGCAGTACGAACGCGATCAGACCGCCGACGACGTGGAGTCCGTGGAAGCCGGTCGCGAGGTAGAAGACGCTGCCGTAGGCGCTGCTGGCGATCGTCGTGCCGTGTGTGACCAGGTGGTAGTACTCGTAGCCCTGGCCGAGAACGAAGAACAGGCCCATCAGGAACGTGATGGTGTACCACCGGCGGAGACCGAACACGTCACCACGCTCGGCGGCGAACACGCCCATCTGGCAGGTGAACGAAGACGCGATCAGCACCAGAGTGACCGGTACAGCCTGGTAGAGGTTCAGTTCGGTGGGCGGCGGCGGCCAGCTTCCACCTGAGTGGGCGCGTGCGGTGAAGTACATCGCGAACAAACCAGCAAAGAACATCAGCTCGCTGGAAAGCCACACGATGGTGCCGACACTGACCATGTTCGGTCGATTCAGCGAATGCACACGCGAGGTGATCGCAGTTCCAGAAGTTCCCACAGCGCTCGTCACAGGAAGAAGTATGACGCTTTGTAGTTGGAGAGGTACACCGAGGGGGCGAATTGGTCACAACTTGTTTTCGGCGGCCCCTGTGATCGGGGCGTTACATGCGACGATCGGGGGGTGATGTCACCCTCCTCGACACCCTCCCGAGAGCCCTTCTCCGCACTGCCGGACACCTCATGGCCGCAGGTACTGGGCCGATTGACCGCCGGCGATGCGCTCGCGACCGGGGAAGCGGCCTGGGCGATGGACCAGATCATGACCGGCGCCGCGACACCGGCTCAGATCGCGGCCTTCGGCGTGTCGATGAAGATGAAGCGCCCGACGGCCGCCGAAGTGCGCGAGCTGGCCGACACGATGCTGGGTTACGCCAATCGGGTTCCCACCGATGTCATCGGCACCGACACCGTCGACGTGGTCGGCACCGGGGGGGATCGGGCCAACACGGTGAACCTGTCCACGATGGCGGCCGTGGTGGTGGCCGCAGCCGGTATCCCCGTCGTCAAGCACGGTAATCGCGCCGCCTCGTCCAAGAGTGGCGGCGCCGACATGCTCGAGGCGTTGGGCGTGAACATCAATCTGGGTCCCGACCAGGTGGCCCGGTGCGTGGCGGAGGTGGGCATCGGCTTCTGCTTCGCCCCGGTTTTCCATCCGTCCTACAAGTACGCCGGGCCACCCCGACGTGAGATCGGCGTACCGACCGTCTTCAATCTGCTCGGACCGCTGACGAATCCGGCCGCACCGCGGGCCGGGCTGATCGGGTGCGCCTTCGGTGATCTGGCCGAGGTGATGGCCGGGGTGTTCGCCGCACGGCGGGCCAGTGTTCTGGTCGTCCACGGTGACGACGGTCTGGACGAACTCACCACCACGACCACCAGCACCATCTGGCGGGTACAGGCCGGCACCGTCGACACCCTCACCTTCGACCCGATGGGTTTCGGCTTCCCGCGGGCGCAGATAGCCGAACTGGTGGGTGGGGACGCCGAGTTCAACGCCGCCGAGGCGCGCAGTGTGTTCGCCGGCGCGACCGGCGCGGTGCGCGACGCCGTCGTTCTCAACGCCGCCGGGGCGATGGTCGCCCACGCGGGGCTATCCAGCCACGCCGAATGGCTGCCGTCCTGGGAGCAGGGGCTGAACCGGGCTGCTGAGGCCCTCGATTCCGGCGCCGCCGAAAAGCTGCTCGCTGCCTGGGTGGCGTACAGCAACCGAATCTGAGGGCTGGTGACGTTCGGCCAGCAGATCTGAGGCCGCCAGGCGAGCGGTCCGCGCCGTGGCGGCCCACCCCAGCCACCGTCCCGCCGAATGCACCGGCGAGGCGAAACCCTCTGTGGCGCAGACGATCCGAATCCCCGGCTGGGACAGCCACCGGGTGATGAGGGCGGTTTCCTCGACCAGTGCCCCGCCCAGTGGGCCGGGTTTCGGCAGGACCACTTGGGCGCCGCTTCGCAGCGCCTCGACCACCGGCATCGGCGGCACCCCCCGGCGGGCGCGGCCGGCGGCGGCCAACTGTCCGTGCCGGACCACCGCGAGCAGCCAACCGCCGGCGCCGTCGGGTTCGGCGGCGACCAGTTCGGCGACCTCCGCCAGCGTCCGCAGTCGCTGACCACGCACGAGTACCTCCACGGTGGCGGCCGTGACGTCGCGCAGGCGGGCCGCGCTCTCATAGCGGCGGCGGATGGCCAGATCGGTCACCTGATCGACTGCGGCGGCAAGGGCCTCGCTATCGGTTCCGGTGATCAGTGCCGCCGCCCGGCGGGGCGCCTCGGCGTAGTCGGTCGCCGAGACTCCGGAGGGGGCCGGGCATGGCGCAACCTCCCGTTCGGGGCAGGCCGGTCCGTGTTGGGCGTTGCGGCCGATCCGATTGGCGCAGGTGCGCACCCCGGTGAAGCGCGCGATCAGGGTGGCGGTGTCGACGGCGTCCGCCCTATTCCGGAACGGTCCCACGGCCTGACCGGTGCGAGGTTCGCGCACCACCGACATCCGGGGGAAGGCCTCGTCGGTCAGCACCACCCACCACCACCGTTGCGGAAACCGGGAGCGCCGGTTGTACGGCGGGGCATGGGCGACCAGCAGGCGCAATTCCCGCACACCGGCTTCCAGGGCGTGAGCGCACTCGACATGCTCGACCCGTTCGGCGAGTGCGACCATCTCCTTCATCCGTCCGCGGGGATCCGCGCCGGTGAAGTACTGGTTCACCCGCCTCCTCAGGTTGCTGGCCGTGCCGATGTAAAGGACCTCGTCGCCGGGTCCGCGGAAGAGGTAGACCCCCGGCCGATGCGGCAGATTGTGTGCTAGCGCCCGTTTGGCCCGTTGGGCGTTGGTGACGGTGGGCAGATACCCGCGTAACTCGGTGAGGGTGGTGATGCCCTGATTGCCGACCCGTTCGATGAGCGCGTGGAGGACGTCCACGGTGGCGCGGGCGTCGTCGAGCGCCCGGTGGGTGGGTTCGGTGGCAGAGCCGACCAGTCTGGCCAGAGCGGAGAGTCGGACGCTGGGGGCCTCTTCGCGACTGAGCACCCGGCGGGCCAGGCGCACCGTGCACAGCACCGGAATCTGCCCGGGCCAGGCGATGCCGCACTGGCGCGCGGCTGCCCGGAGGAAGCCGATGTCGAAGCCGGCGTTGTGGGCCACCAGCACCGCTCCGTGTGCGAACTCCAGGAACATCGGCAACACCGTCGCGATGGTGGGGGCATTGCGCACCATCGCGGTGGTGATACCGGTCAACTCGACGATCTGCGGCGGGATGTCCCGCCCCGGATCCACCAAAGTGGCGAACTCGCCGATGACCTCACCGCCGCGGATCTTGACCGCGCCGATCTCGGTGATCGCGTCGTGGCGCCCATCCGGTCCCGCTTTCGCCCGGCTCCCGGTGGTCTCCAGATCGACGACGACGAACGTGACCTCGCGCAGCGAGGGCTCCGCCGCCGCGAACCCCGGATCGTCGAGATCGCCGAAGCTCAACTGGGCATCGGACCGGGAGCCGGACACAGGGCATCACGGTAGGCACCCGCACCGACAACACCCACTCCGACAACAGCGGTGCGCCGCGCTCACGGGGCGAGTCCGCATCGCCGGCACCGGAACTTGTCAGAGTCCGTCACTACCGTCCGGATCAGTGGGGGTCAATGGAGTCACCTCAGGAGGAGCGGGATGAATCAGTTCGGTGATCAGTCCGACACACGGTTCGACACGACGTTCGACAGCGCGACGTTCGACAGCGCGACGTCCGACAGCGCGACGTCCGACAGCGCGACGTCCGACAGCGCGACGTCCGACAGCGCGACGTCCGACAGCGCGACGTCAGGCGGCGGGCCGGAGCGACCGGCTGAACCGGTCGTCATCGACTGCGACGACTGCGCCGTTCGCGGTCCCGGATGTCGCGAGTGCGTCGTCAGCGTCCTGCTCGGGGTGCCCGAGACGCTGCTGGACGATGAGCGGGCGGCGTTGGAGGTGCTCGCCGAGGCGGGACTGGCGCCCCGGCTGCGGTTGGTGCCCATCCGCCGAAGGGAACATCCGGGTCTGGCCGGGTGATCGAGCGGACGTACGGGTCCACCCGGTTACTGTGACGGGTGCGTCGACTGGGACGGCAGTGCCGGAAGTTTTTTGACAGATATGTTCTGTCCGTTGGACAAAGTTGATGCCGTTTCGTAACCTGACCGAGACCTAAGTCGACCTATCGGGTGACATCGCACACGTCTGGCGAGTCGATTCCATAGCAGTCAAAGGATGCATCTTGATTTTTGACCGCATGTCTCGTACCCGTTCCGTCGCCACTCAAACACATCGCAGGTCGATCAGGACACCGCTTGCCGGGATCCTCGCCGGCGTCACCCTGGTAGCCGGGATGTTGTCGGGAGCCGCGGTCGCCGACCCCGCCGAGGACGCCCTGGCCAAGCTCACCGAACTCTCTCGTCAGGCCGAACAGCTGACGGAGGCCACGCACGCCGCGCAGCTGGACCTGGACAAGAAGCTGCAGGAGCAGGCCGCGGCCGACGCCAAGCATGCCGAGGATCTCGCGGCACTGGAGGCTGCCAAGGTACAGCTGGGGACCTACCAGGGCGCGGTCGACCGGCTGGCGGCGGCGACGTACATGGGTGGCCGGACCGACGGACTCAACGCCATCCTCACCGCGCATTCCCCGCAGGGTCTGATCGACACGATGTCCGTCCAGCGGGTGATGGCCATCGAGATGTCGGCGCAGATGACGAGTTTCCGGCAGGCCAATACGACGGCGGCCACCGTGGAGGCTGCGTCCGCCCACTCTGCCGCCGAGGCGAAGGCCGCCGCGGACGCGGCGGCGGCCGTCCGCGCCGACCTGCAGCGCAAGCAGTCGCAACTGCAGGTGCAGATCGCCACGGTGAAGTCTCGCTACCTTGCCCTGACTCCCGACCAGCGTGCCGCGCTCGCCGCGCCGGTCGCTCCGCCGCCTGCGGCGCCGGCGGTCCCGGCCCCCGAGGCCGTGCCCGGACCCGCTCCCGAGGCGGCCCCCGAAGCCGTTCCGCCCGGCGATATCGCCACCCTGGCCGCCCTGCCCACCCCGAGCGGTGGCGGTAGCGGAGCCGGAGTGGCCGCCGTCCAGGCGGCTCTGACCCGGATCGGGTCCCCCTACTCGTGGGGTGGCTCGGGCCCCAGCGCTTTTGACTGCTCCGGCCTGGTGATGTGGTCCTTCCAGCAGGCGGGGGTCTTCCTGCCGCACTCAAGCTATGCCTTGGCCGCGGGGGGCCAGCCGGTGTCGATGGATCAGATGCAGCCCGGTGACATCGTGACGCAGTACTCGGACGCCTCCCACGTCGGCATCTATATCGGCGACGGTCTGATGGTTCACGCCTCCACCTACGGAATTCCGGTTCGGGTCGAGTCGATCCACAGCGCCCCGATCTACAACATCCGCCGTTACTGAATCCGCCGTCACTGAATCCGCCGTCACTGAATCCGCCATCACTGGACCCGCCGGCGCCGACATCGAGCGCGGGCACCGGTGCCGCGCGATGGGGCCGGTCCTTGTCGCCGTCCTGCTGATCGCCGAGTTCGTCGGCGCCGCGGTCCTCCTCGCAACCCACCACCGCAATGCCCCGGACAGTGCGGTCGCCCGCTCGGTGCGGCTGGTCGACATGGGCGGACCGGCGACCGCGCCGTTACTCGACCGGGTCGCTACGGGTATGGATCGGGCGATCGCGGCCGTGGAGCGGTTCTGGGGTCCGGATTGGCCCGATGAGATCGTCGTGGTCGCCACCGGTTCCCCCGCCCAGTTCGTTGCCGAGGCGGGCCTCGATCCCGCGCGGCAGTGGGATGACATCGCGGCAGTCGCAGTCGCCGACAGGGTCGACACCGTTGCCCGGCGGGCCTTTGGCCAGCGAATCGTGCTGGCCCCGGGGGCCGCTGCCATGTCGGACTCCGCCCTGCAGTTGGTGATCACCCACGAACTGTTCCACCTGGCGGCCCGGGCCGACACCGCGTTGGACGCTCCCGAATGGCTCACCGAAGGGGTGGCCGACTTCGTTGCCCGCCCCGCGGCGCCGCTGCCGCCCGCCGCGGCGGAGGATCCCGGGCTGCCCGATGACACCGAACTCGACCGTGCCGGTCCGGCCCGGTCAGCGGGCTACGACCGGGCCTGGTGGTTCGCGAGGTTCGTCGCCGAGGAGTTCGGGACCGAGGGGCTGCTCAGGCTGTACCGGAACGCCTGCGGTCCCGGACATCCGCAGTTCCCGGCAGCCGTCATCCGGGCACTGGGCATCGACATCACCGAACTGCGGGACCGGTGGGCCCGGTGGTTGTCCCGACCCGGCTAGCGTGTCGGCGATGACACGGATCCTTCTGGTCACCAACGACTTCCCGCCGCGGCCCGGCGGGATCCAGTCGTATCTCGAGCAGTTCGTGATCCGACTTGTGGGCGGGGGACACGTCGCGGGCGATGAGGTGACGGTGTACGCGCCGCAGTGGAAGGGGGCTGCGGAGTACGACCGGGCGTCCCCGGTGCGTATCGTCCGCCATCCCGGATCGTTGATGCTGCCCGAGCCCACCGTGGACCGGCGGATGCGCGCACTCATCGCCGAGCACGACATCGACACGGTGTGGTTCGGCGCAGCCGCCCCGCTGGCGCTGCTTGCCCCACGCGCCCGGGCCGCCGGCGCCGCCCGGGTCCTGGCAAGCACCCATGGTCACGAGGTGGGCTGGTCGATGCTGCCCGGCGCCCGCGCGGCACTGCGGCGGATCGGCGACACCACCGACGTCATCACCTATGTGAGCAGTTACACCCGCAGTCGGTTCGCATCGGCGTTCGGGCCGTGGGCCCGTCTGGAGCATCTGCCGCCCGGCGTGGACACCGACCGGTTCCGGCCTGATCCGGCCGCCCGCGCTGAGCTACGCCAACGCTACGGTCTGGGCGAGCGCCCGGTGGCGGTGTGCGTATCCCGGCTGGTGCCCCGTAAAGGGCAGGACATGCTCATCCGGGCATGGCCGGACATTCGCCGACGGGTCGACGGGGCTGTGTTGGTGATCGTCGGCGGTGGTCCTTACGCAGGCGGCCTGCATCGGCTCGCGCAGGACAGTGCCCCCAGATCGAATGCCCCCGCATCGAGTGGCCCCGGATCGAATGACCCGGCATCGGACATCGTGTTCACCGGCGGGGTCCCCGCGGCCGAACTGTCTGCGCATTACGCAATGGCCGACGTTTTCGCGATGCCGTGTCGGACTCGTGGCGCCGGCCTCGACGTGGAGGGGCTGGGAATCGTGTTCCTCGAGGCGTCGGCGACCGGGGTTCCGGTGGTGGCCGGCCGCTCCGGAGGGGCGCCCGAGACGGTTCGCGACGGGGAAACCGGGCGGGTGGTCGACGGCCGCGACCTCGGCGGCATCGTCGGGGCCGTCAGTTCGTTGCTGGCGGAACCACAGCTCGCCGCCGTGATGGGAGCCGCCGGACGCAACTGGGTCAGCCGGGCCTGGAACTGGGAGCTGCACACCGCGCGGCTGGCTGCTCTGCTGGGGCTGTCATCAGGGTCCTCGTGCGACCCGGTGGCCGGTATGTGAAGCTGAGGACTGTGACCAGCATCCAAGTCGCCGACGAAATGTTCGTTGCCGCCGACCCCGCGGAGGTGGGCCGCGCGGTGTCGGACCGGGCGGCATGGCGGCGCTGGTTCCCCGACCTTCGTCTCGAGGTGGTCGAGGACCGGGCGGAGAAGGGAGTGCGCTGGACGGTTGCCGGCCCCCTGACCGGCACCATGGAGATCTGGCTGCAGCCGATGCTCGATGGGGTCATCCTGCACTACTTCCTCCACGCCGAGCCGACCGGCGCGACCGGAGCCCAACTGGCGAAGATGAACCTCGCGGAGATGACCCATCAGCGCAGGGTGGCAGGGAAGCGGATGGCCTTCGAGGTGAAGAACACGCTGGAGGCCTCCCGCCCGGTGGGTGTGGCGCCGGGAGCCTGATACCGGGCTGCCGCAGCGCGGTGCAGGGTACGGTTTCTGTTTGCGGGTACGCGTGCTGTCCCGGAAACACGACCTGGCTCGGGCGACTCACCAGAGGGCGACGGACCAGAGATGGGAAAGCGAAGACAACAGTGGCGGAAAAGACGACACAGACCATCTACATCGAAGCTGACCCCGCAACCGTGATGGAGGTCATCGCCGATATCGGTGCCTACCCGGAGTGGGTGTCGGAGTACACCGAGACCGAGGTTCTGGAGACCGACGGGGCAGGCTATCCGACGCTGGCCCGGCTGGTGCTGGAGGCGGCGGTGCTCAAGGACACCATGGTGCTGAGCTATGAGTGGCCTGAAGATCACCGAGAGGTGCGCTGGACGCTGGCAGAGAGCGCGCTGCTGAAGTCGATGGACGGCTCCTATCGGCTCACACCCAAGGGTTCGGGCACAGAGGTGACCTACGAACTGGCGGTGGACCTGTCGATCCCGATGATCGGGCTGCTCAAGCGGAAGGCCGAACGCCGGCTGACCGACACCGCGCTGAAGGACCTGAAGAAGCGGGTCGAGAGCTTCGAGGGTTGAGAGGACTACGGTCCCGTGCATTCCGGCCCCGTGCATTCCGGCCAGGCCAGCACCGTCGATGCGGCTCCGATCCCGGCCCGGATCGGGTTCTTCGTCGGCAAGGGCGGCGTCGGAAAATCCACCCTCGCGGCGTCAGCGGGGGTGCGCGCAGCGCTGAGCGGGCAGCGGGTGCTGCTGGTGTCCACCGACCAGGCCCATTCGCTCGGTGACGTGCTGGGCACCCCGGTGCCTCCGAACGCCGGAGAGGATCCGGTGCGCATCCTGACCGAGGAGCGCGGTGGCAGCACCGGCGGTGGCCACCTCGACGCGCTCGCACTGGACACCCTCGCCCTGGTGGAGTCGGTGTGGCGGGTCGCGGCCCCGGTTCTGGCCGTCCGATTCCCAGATTCGGACATCAAAGACCTTGCGCCGGAGGAGATCTCGGCTCTGCCGGGAATCCAGGAGGTGCTGGGACTACGCACCGTGGCCGAGTTGGCGGAGTCGGGACGGTGGGACTACGTGGTGGTCGACTGTGCGTCCACCGCCGATGCGCTGCGGATGCTGACCCTGCCGGCCGCATTCGCCGACTATGTCGAGCGGTGCTGGCCCCGGCACCGGAGGCTGGGTGCCGCTCTGCAGGACGTCCGGACGGCGGCGACAGCCGCGCTGGTGGAGGCTGCCGGAACCGGGGTGGAGTCGCTGTCGACATTGCTGTCGGACGCCGACCGGGTCGCGGCGCATCTGGTGCTCACCCCGGAGCGGGTCGTCGCCGCGGAGGCGGTGCGCACTATCGGCGCCCTGGCGCTGACGGGTGTTCGGGTCGCCGAACTGCTCGTCAATCAGGTGTTGTTCACCGATGAGTCCTACGAGTACCGCAACCTGCCCGAGCACCCCGCCTTCGACTGGTACTCCGCGCGCATCGCCGAGCAGCGGTCCGTGCTGGAGGAACTGGGCCGGACCACGGGCGGGGTGCGGCTGGTGCTGGTGGCGCACCTGCCGGGCGAGCCGATAGGCCCCAAGGCGCTGGCGGCCCTGCTCGATGACGCCCGCAGCCGTGAGGGGACCGACCCCCCCGAACCGCTACGGCCGCGGGTCGATCGGGAATCGGGAACGGGCCTCGCCGCCGTGTACCGGATGCGACTGCAGTTACCGCAGGTGGAGGCGGGTTCGTTGACCTTGGGGCGGTCCGGTGACGATCTTGTCGTCGGGGTGGGCGGATTGCGGCGGCGGGTTCGGCTGGCCTCGGTTCTGCGGCGCTGCACCGTCATCGACGCCGCCCTGCGCGGCACCGAGCTGACGGTTCGCTTCCAGCCGGACCCGAGCCTGTGGCCCACCGGATCGGACCGCCCATGACACCGCGGCGAACGTTATGAGCAGTCCGCACGGCGACCTCGGGCCGGAACTGCGCCGCCTCGCGCAGGCCCTCCTCGACCGTCTCGACCCGACGCTGCAGGCGATGGCCTCGGCGGCGGTGCAGGGCCGCGGCGGAGCGGGTCCCTGTCAGCAGGTCTGGTGCCCGGTGTGTGCGCTGGCCGCCCTGATCAGCGGCGAGCAACACCCGCTGTTGACCGTCGTCGCCGACCACAGCGTCTCGTTGATGGCGGTGATCAGTGCGATGGTCGCCGACGCGCAGCGCATGGGGAACACGCACGCCGCGCAGGGCGACCAGTCCGACCAGGCCGACGAAGCCGGCCAAGCCGACGAAGCCGACCGGAAGACGTCGTCATCCGCCGCGGGGACCCCGCCGCCGCCCACCGATCCCGACGCCGCGCCCCCGGCCCCCGGCACCCGGGCCGGCAATGGCTCCGGCACCCGGGCCGGGAATGGTTCCGGCAACGGCGCGGGCGGATATCAGCACATTCCGATCGTGGTCGAACCGGTACCCGCCGAGGATTGACCAGCCGTGACGGCTGCCTGTGTATTGCCGGTGAACGGTGCGGCGGGTGTGGGCGACCCCGCCACCGCTCGGTAGAGTAAGCGCAGCGTACGCCCGGATACGTGACCGGCCGTGGGAGGGTCTTATGTGGTACTGGCTTTTCAAGTACATCTTCATGGGGCCCTTGTTGTCCTTCCTCGGTCGTCCGAAAGTTGAAGGGCTGGAACATGTTCCGCATGACGGCCCAGCGATCCTGGCGAGCAACCACCTGGCTGTGGCCGACAGTTTCTTTCTGCCTCTCGTCGTCCGCCGCCGGATCACCTTCCTGGCCAAGAGCGAGTACTTCACCGGCACCGGCATCAAGGGCCGACTGACCGCGTGGTTCTACACCGTGGCGGGCCAGGTGCCGATCGACCGGTCCAACGCCGACGCCGCCCAGGGTGCGCTCGACACCGCGCAGCGACTGCTTTCCGAGGGCAAGCTGCTGGGCATGTATCCGGAGGGCACCCGTTCGCCGGACGGCCGGCTCTACAAGGGCAAGAGCGGGCTGGCCCGGTTGGCGCTGGAGACCGGCGTCCCGGTGATCCCGGTGGCGATGATCGGCACCGACGTCGTCAACCCGCCCGGCTCGAAGATGTGGCGCTTCGGCCGGGTCACCGTCAAGTTCGGCAAGCCGATGGACTTCTCCCGGTTCGAGGGTATGGCCGGCAACCGGTTCATCGAGCGGGCCGTCATCGACGAGGTGATGTACGAGCTGATGAAGCTGTCCGGTCAGGAGTACGTCGACATCTACGCCGCGACGGTCAAGAAGGGCGTTCCGGCGGTCAAGCCGGGCGGACCAGATGGGCCGTCGGCGCGGATCCCGGAGACTGCGGCCGGGTAGCAACGGCACGCGTCACGGTGAGACCGGCGGTGACGATCACCGCGACGGCCCACCAGACGTAGGACATCCCCAGCAGTTGACGCCACCAGGAGGCGGAAGCCTCCCGGTGTTCGGGCAGCAGCGCGATGGGGGACCACAGCATCAGCAGCACCCCCGCGGCGGTGAGAGCGGCCAACGGCACGTTTCGCCGGCGGTAGGCCAGCACGGCGGTGACGGTGCACACCGGCAGCCCCCACACCCAGTGGTGTGACCACGACACCGGGGAGACCACCAGGCCGAACAACGCCACGCAGATCAGCGCCAACGTCGGTTCGCCGGCGGCCAGGACACGCCGTGCCGCCCATACGGTCAGCGCCAGAGTCGCCAGGCACAGCGCCACCCACACCACGAACTGGAGGCGCTCACCCAGTTCCAGCCGGGCCAGTGCCCCGGCGATGTTCTGGTTGGTGTTCAGCGTGGCGTTACCGATCCGGTCGGTGTGGCGCACCGTGGTGGTCCAGTACTCCACCGAATCCCGCCAGGCCAGCACCGCGCCAAGTGCGGTCGCGGCAACAAACGAGGCTCCCGCCCACAGGGTGGCCCGGATATCGCGACGGAATACGAAATACAGCAGGAACACCGCCGGGGTGAGTTTCAGGGCGATCGCGAGGCCGATCAGCACGCCGCGCGGCCACCGCGTCGTGCGCGGTACGCAGTCGAGGATGACCAGCGTCATCAGCACCACGTTGATCTGACCGAAGGAGACGTTGGCGCGGATCGGTTCCAGGGTCGTCACCGACATCGCCACGATTCCGGCGGCCAGCCAGACCCGCCGCGCCCAGGCCGACCCGGTCAGCGCCCAGTCGGCACCGACGTCAAGTCGAGTGAGGATCACCCAGATCGACAACACCGCCAGCAATGCCGTCACCGCGGTGATCGCCAGGCTTGCGACCGGTAGCGGCACCACGGCCAGGGGGCTGAAGCCGATCGCCGCCAGTGGGGGATAGGTGAACGGCAGTTCCAGGCCGGCCTGTGTGCGGAAGATCGCGCCGTCGGCGTACAGGGGGCGGCCGTCCAGCCACGCCCGGCCCCCCATCCGGTAGACGTCGACGTCGATGCGGTACGGGATGTGCCCGAAGAGTCGCCAGCACGCGTGCACCACGGCGAGGACGATGAGGACTTGAGTCACCCGCCACGCGGCGGTGCGGCTGTTCATGACGCTCCCAGCGTATCCGGGCGGTCGGTCGGTACCGGGGTGGGCGTAAATTTCTCAACCGTGCCCGTCGCCCGGTTCGACCTCCGTGTCGACTTCGTGGCGCCGGGACGTGAGCCCCTGATGTGGTGTCTGATCGCGTTCATCCTGACCTTTTTCGTCACCCGGTCGATCACCCGCTACATCCGCGCCACCGCCGACCGGACCGGTCCGCGCAAGTGGTGGCAGCCCCACAACATCTCCGGCACGGGCGGGACGCACATCCACCACGCGGTCTTCGGGGTGATCCTGGTCCTGATCTCCGGGGTGGCCATGGTGACCATGGCGGCGGAGGGCACCAACCGGCAGTTCACCGTCGCGGCGATCGTCTTCGGCATCGGGGCGGCCCTCGTTCTCGACGAGTTCGCGCTGATCCTGCACCTGGAGGATGTGTACTGGTCGGAGGACGGTCGGACCTCGGTCGACGCCGTGTTCGTCGCGGTGGCGGTGGCCGGACTGCTGGTGCTGGGGTTCAACCCGCTGGCGCTCTTCGACGTCGACATCTGGCGCGATGCCGATTCGTTGCCCGCCCGGATCGCCGTCATCGCCCTGGCGGCACTCAACCTGACCCTGGCGGTGGTGGTGCTGCTCAAGGGCAAGCTCTGGACGGGGCTGCTGGGGATGTTCTTCACCCCGTTGCTGCTGATCGGTGCCATCCGGTTGGCCCGACCGCACGCGCCCTGGGCCCGCTGGCACTACCAGGACAAGCCGCGCAAGATGCGCCGCTCGCTGGAGCGCGAACGCTATCTGCGCCGGCCCTTCGTCCAGGCCAACCTGTGGCTGCAGCACGTCGTGGCCGGTGAGCCGCGCTTCCCGAATGACGCCGAGGTCGATGCCGAACTCGACCGGGAGGTACGTGCCGCGCCCGCCCCCGCGGGGGACGGCACCGGGGAAACCGGGGGATAGGGCTGCCGACCATGCGCTACTTCTACGACACCGAGTTCATCGACAACGGCCGCATCATCGACCTGATCTCGATCGGCGTGGTGGCCGAGGACGGCCGGGAGTTCTACGCCGTCTCCACCGAATTCGACCCGGAGTCCTCGGGCCGGTGGGTACGCACCCATGTGTTGCCCAAGCTGCCGCCGCCGGCGTCGAAGCTGTGGCGCTCGCGCCGGGAGATCCGGGAGGGCCTCGAGGACTTCTTCGGGATCGACGGTCCCGAACCGATCGAGTTGTGGGCGTGGGTGGGCGCCTACGATCACGTCGCGCTGTGCCAGCTGTGGGGTCCGATGACCAGCCTGCCACCCCAGATTCCCCGGTTCACCCGGGAACTCCGCCAGCTCTGGGAGGACCTGGGGTGTCCGCGGATGCCGCCCAGGCCGGCCAACACCCACGACGCCCTCGTCGACGCCCACCACAACCTGCGCCGGTATCGGCTGATGACCGACGGCCCCGCCTCGCTCCCGAACCCCCGCGGCGCGGCTTCCCGCAGCTAGCGCCGTTAAGATGGTCGGCGTGAACTGGACCGTCGACGTACCGATCGAGCAGCTGCCGGCTTTGCCGCCGCTGCCGGGCGACCTGCGGACGAGGCTTGACGCCGCGCTGGCCAAGCCCGCCGCGCAGCAGCCCAGCTGGGACGCCGATCAGGCCAGGGCGGTGCGCACGGTCCTGGAGAGC
>Ga0208823_1000445_pt1 | contig 36283 bp, 28 predicted proteins | sample AD_UKC075_MetaG_FD_184440 | JGI IMG/M metagenome (GOLD analysis project Ga0208823, IMG submission 184440) | Active sludge microbial communities of municipal wastewater-treating anaerobic digesters from USA - AD_UKC075_MetaG (SPAdes) (version 2) | ecosystem: Engineered > Bioreactor > Anaerobic >...
GTGCGGCGGCACCTCTCGTTCGGTTATGGCATCCACCGCTGCGTCGGCGCACGGGTCGCCGAACTGCAACTAACCACCCTGCTTGAGGAAATGGCGAAGCGCCGTCTGCGCGCCAACGTAATCGCCGAGCCCGAACGGGTCGCAACCTGCTTCGTTCATGGCTACAAGGAGGTGATGGTAGAGCTGTCCCACTACTGATGCGCACCCGCGAACGCATCATCGAAGAGGCGCGGCTGCTGTTCAACGAACAGGGCTATGGCGCGGTCACCACGGCCGCGCTTGCCGCGCACTGCGGGATTGCCGAGGGCAACCTGTGGTATCATTTCAAGACCCGGAGCGCGCTGCTTGATGCGATCGGGGAACGCTATGCGGCGGCAGTCGATGCGCGGCTGGAACTGACCCCCCGTGACGACCCGCTGGCTGGCTATGTCCGCCTCCTCGCGGCATTGATGGCCGAATTCCGCGAGTTCCGCTTTCTCTACCGCGACCAGCAGAGCTATGGCGAGCACGCCGACACCATCCGTGCCCGCGCGCCGGACTGGCTGGTGCGCAGCTTCCTCCAGTTCGAGGCGCATCTTGCCGCGCTGGTCGATGCCGGACTGCTCGACTGGCCGCGCGACCGCCTGCGCGATCTTGCCACGAACGCCACGATCATCCTGCGCTATGGGCTGGAACACTCGCGCGAGCTGGGCGCGCCGACCGGCACCGGCTCGGGCGCGGTGCGGCGAACGCTTGCCCAGCACCTGACCCTGTTCGAACACCAGCTGACCGAAGACGCCGCGCGCACCCTGCGCCAGGCCGTGGCGGCAATCGGCGACGAGGCGCTGGCGGCGCCAGAGGCGGCGGGCTAACAGGGCCGCATGACCCAGCCCATTCTCGTCCTCACCACCGGGGGCACGATCGACAAGAACTACTTCGACGCGCTCAGCGAATACAGAATCGTCGACAGCGGCATTCCCGCGCTGCTGGAGGAAGCCCGCGTCGCAGTGCCGTTCCGCGTGGTCGAACTGATGCGCAAGGACAGCCTTGATCTGACCGAGTCCGACCGCGCCCTGATCGCCGCCGCCGCGCGCCAGGCACCGGAGGGGCGGATCGTCATCACCCACGGCACCGACACCATGACCGAAACCGCGCAGGTGCTGGCCGCCGAGGTGCCGGGCAAGACCATGGTCCTCACCGGCGCGCTCTCGCCCGCGCGCTTTGCGGAAACGGACGCGCCCTTCAACCTCGGCATGGCATTCGCTGCGGCGCAGACCTGCCCTGCGGGAGTGTGGATCGCGATGAGCGGGCAGGTGTTCGATGGCCTCAAGGTGCGCAAGGACCGCGAGGCGGGGAAGTTCGTGGCGGTTTAGCTTTCACCCTGCTAGGGGCGCTGCCCATGCTCAACATCTCCGGCATCACGGTCCGCCTTGGCGGACGCACGATCATCGACGAGGCCACCGCCAAGCTGCCGCCGCGCGGCCGCGTCGGCCTGATCGGTCGCAACGGCGCGGGCAAGTCCACCCTGGTGCGGGTCATCGCCGGAATGCTGGAGCCGGACAGCGGCGCCGTTTCCATGCCGCGCGGCGCCCGGATCGGCTATATCGCGCAGGAGGCTCCGGGCGGGGACTCCACTCCGTTCGAGACGGTGCTGGCCGCCGATACCGAGCGCGCCGCGCTGATGGCCGAAAGCGAAGGCTGCGAGGACGCCCACCGCCTCGCCGAAATCCACGAGCGGCTGATCGCCATCGAGGCCCATTCCGCCCCGGCCCGCGCCGCGCGGATCCTCGTCGGCCTCGGCTTTGATGAGGAAGCGCAGCACCGCCCGCTGGAAAGCTTCTCGGGCGGCTGGCGGATGCGCGTCGCGCTGGCCGCGCTGCTGTTTTCCCAGCCCGACCTGCTGCTGCTCGACGAACCGTCGAACCACCTCGATCTCGAAGCCGTGCTGTGGCTGGAGGACTTCCTGCGCGCCTATCCGGCGACGATCCTGCTGGTCAGCCACGAGCGCGATTTCCTCAACAACGTGGTCGACAACATCCTCCACCTGCAAGGCGGCAAGCTGACGCTCTACCCCGGTGGCTACGACGCGTTCGAGCGCCAGCGGGCCGAGCGGCAGGCGCAGCTCGCCTCGGCCAAGGCGAAGCAGCAGGCGATGCGCGAGCGGTTGCAGGACTATGTCGCGCGCAATTCGGCGCGGGCCTCCACCGCCAAGCAGGCGCAGTCGCGCGCCAAGGCGCTGGCCAAGCTGCAACCGATCGCCGAACTGATCGACGATCCCTCGCTGAGCTTCGATTTCCCCGCGCCGGACGAACTGCGCCCGCCGCTGATCACGCTCGACCTTGCCTCGGTCGGCTATGGCGAAACGCCGGTGCTGAGCCGGCTGAACCTGCGGATCGATCCGGACGACCGGATCGCGCTGCTGGGCCGCAACGGCAACGGCAAGACCACGCTCGCCCGCCTGCTCGCCGCGCAGCTCAAGCCGATGGACGGGGCGATGGCCGCGAGCGGGCGGATGAAGGTCGGCTATTTCACCCAGTACCAGGTGGAGGAACTCGACCGTAGCGAGACGCCGCTGCAGCACATGACCGTGCAGATGCCCGGCGCCAGTCCGGCGGCGGTGCGCGGGCAGCTGGGCCGCTTCGGCTTTTCCGGTCCCAAGGCAACAACCGAGGTCGGCAAGCTTTCGGGCGGGGAGCGGGCGCGACTGGCGCTGGCGCTGATCACCCGCGATGCGCCGCACATGCTGATCCTCGACGAGCCGACCAACCACCTTGATGTCGATGCGCGCGAGGCGCTGATCCAGGCGCTGAACGAATATTCCGGCGCGGTGATCGTGGTCAGCCACGATCGCCACATGCTCGAAATGACCGCCGACCGGCTGGTGCTGGTCGACCGGGGCACGGCCAGGGAATTCGACGGCTCGATTGACGATTACATCGCTTTCGTGCTGGCCAAGGATCCGCCCGCCGCGCGCGGCGAGGGGGCGAAGGGCGTCAACAAGAAGGACGCGCGCAAGGCCGCTGCCGAAGCGCGCGAAAAGGGCCAGGAACTGCGCAAGGCCGCCCGCAAGGCCGAGACGGAACTGGAAAAGCTCACCCAGCAGCGCAGCGCGATCGACCAGGCCATGTTCGATCCCGGCGCAGCGAAGGGCGAACTCGCCAAGCTGACCATGACCGAACTGATGAAGCGCCGCGCCATGCTGGAAGAGCAGATCGAGGTGGCGGAACTCGCCTGGCTGGAAGCCAACGAAGCGCTCGAAGCGCTGGCGGCCTGACGATGAGCGTCGCCTTCCGCCGCGACGGGGACGAGGAACACCTTGAACCCAAGTTCGAGATTCCGATCCCGCCCGGCCCCAACCGGGTTACGGCGCGCGGGCTGGCGCTGATCGGGGAGCGGATCGTCGGCATCGAAGCGCAGCTTGCGGCGGCGGCGGACGAAGCGGAGATCACCGCGCTCAAACGCGACCTGCGCTATTGGCAGACCCGCCAGATCACTGCCGAACTGATGCCGGTTCCCAGCGGCGAGGCGGTGGAGTTCGGCGTGACCGTCACCCTCCGCCTCAACGGCAAGCAGCGGGCTTTGACCCTGGTCGGTGACGACGAGGCCGATCCGGCAAGCGGCCTGATCGCCTGGACTGCCCCGCTCGCCCGCGCGCTGTCCGGGGCGGAAGTGGGCGATGTGCTGGACTTCGGCGGCAGGGATGAAGCGATCGAGGTGCTGGGCATAGCCGTCCCGCACTGACTGAAAAACCTTCGGTTCCGTTCGTGTCGAGCTTGTCGAGACACGTCAGCGCACACGTGTCTCGACAAGCTCGACACGAACGGAGGTTTGGAGGCTGGTGCGGGCGAGTCCCCTTTCCGATTGTGCTGCGCTTGCGAAAAGCCTAACGGCTGGGCACGACAGCGGGCCGTTTGCCCGCCTGCGGCCTGTGGCCGAACCCAAGCAAGCATCGAGACCATGACCTTCCAGACTCCTTTCGCGCTCCTTTCGGAAGCGCTCACCGCGCGCGGTTATGCCGCCCCCACCTCCGTCCAGGCCGCCGTGCTCGAACCCGAGGCTGAAGGGCGCGACCTGATCGTTTCCGCCCAGACCGGCTCGGGCAAGACCGTTGCCTTTGGCCTCGCCATGGCGCCGCAGCTGCTCGACGGCGAGGGGCGCGCACGGCCTGCCGGCGCCCCGCTGGCGCTGATCATTGCCCCAACGCGCGAACTGGCGCTGCAGGTCAGCCGCGAACTCGCCTGGCTTTACGGCCCCACCGGCGCGCGCGTCGCCACCTGCGTCGGCGGGATGGACGCTTCCAAGGAACGCCGCGCGCTGGGCTATGGCGCTCAGATCGTGGTCGGCACCCCGGGCCGCCTGCGCGATCACCTTGAGCGCGGCGCGCTTGATCTCCACGCGCTGGCCGTCGCCGTGCTCGACGAGGCGGACGAGATGCTCGACATGGGCTTTCGCGAAGACCTCGAGGAACTGCTCGACGCCACACCGGACAATCGCCGCACGCTGCTGTTCTCTGCGACCATGCCGGGGCAGATCGTGGCGCTCGCCAAGCGCTACCAGCGCGATGCGCTGCGCATTTCGACGGTCGATTCGGACCGGGGCCACGGCGACATCGAATATCTCGCCATGGCCATCGCCCCCGCCGATATCGAGAACGCGGTGGTCAACCTGCTGCGCTTCCACGAGGCGGAGACGGCCATGCTGTTCTGCGCTACGCGCGACAATGTCCGCCACCTCCACGCCAGCCTGACCGAACGCGGCTTTGCCGTGGTCGCGCTGTCGGGCGAGCACAGCCAGAACGAGCGCAACCACGCGCTCCAGGCGCTGCGCGACCGCCGTGCGCGAGTCTGCGTCGCCACCGACGTCGCTGCGCGCGGGATCGACCTGCCCACGCTGTCGCTGGTGGTGCACGTCGAAATTCCGCGCGATGCGGAAACGCTGCAGCACCGTTCGGGCCGCACGGGCCGCGCCGGCAAGAAGGGCACGGCAATCCTGCTGGTGCCCTATCCGCGCCGCCGCCGGGTGGAGATGATGCTGCGCGGCGCGCGCATCCCGGCCGATTGGGTATCGCCGCCCTCGGCTGCGGAAATCCGTGCGGCGGACAGCGAGCGGATGATGGCAACGCTGCTCGCCCCGGTGGAAGTCGATGAGGAGGACCGCGCGCTCGCCGCTCGCCTGCTGGCCGAGCGCAGCGCCGAGGAAATCGCTGCCGCACTGGTGCGCGCGCACCGCGCCAGCCTGCCGGAGCCGGAAGAACTGCTCGCCGCCGATGCCGGTCCGGCGCCGCGCGGTCCGCGCGCCGGTTTCGAGGACAGCGCCTGGTTCCGCATGAACGTGGGCCGCCGCCACAACGCCGATCCACGCTGGATCCTGCCGCTGCTGTGCCGGCGCGGCCATGTCAGCCGCAGCGATATCGGCGCGATCCGGATCACCGGCAACGAGACGCTGTTTGAAGTGACCGGCGCGGTTGCGGCCCGCTTCCTCGCGGCAGTGCAGCGCACGGCTGGCGAGGACGATGGCGTCGAGATCGTGGCCTCCGACGGCAAGCCGCGCGACGAGCCCCGCGCGCCCCGCCGCGACGGGCCGAGGCCGCCGTGTCCGGCGGGCAAGCCGCACCGCAAGGGCAACTGGAAGGGGCCGGACCGGGGGCGCTAAGGCGCTTCCCGGACAGCCTGCCCGGAACCCATCAGCAACCCCGTTGCCGTTCGTGTCGAGCTTTGCCTGAGGTTCGGGAAGCAGCGCGGGGCTTGTGCCCCGCGCTTCCTTCAGATCACCCCGAACGCGGTCATCGCGGCGGCAACGCGTTCGAAGCCGGCGATGTTCGCGCCCAGCACATAGTCGCCGGGAGCGCCGTATTCGTCGGCAGTCGCGGCGCAGGTGTCGTGGATATTGCGCATGATCGCGGCGAGGCGTTCCTCGGTCTGCTCGAACGACCAGCTATCGCGCGAGGCGTTCTGCTGCATTTCCAGCGCCGAAGTGGCGACGCCGCCGGCATTGGCGGCCTTGCCCGGAGCGAACAGCACGCCGGCTGCCTGGAATTCGCGCACCGCATCGGGCGTGCAAGGCATGTTCGCGCCTTCGCCCACGGCGATTACGCCGTTCTTCACAAGTGCCTTGGCGTCCTTGCCGGTCAGTTCGTTCTGGGTGGCCGAGGGCATGGCGACATCGCAGGGCACGTCCCAGATCGAGCCCTTTTCGATGTAGTGCGTGCCCGTGCCCTTGATCCGGGCATATTCGGAAATGCGTTCGCGGCGCACTTCCTTGATTTCCTTGACCAGGTCGAGGTCGATACCCTTCTCGTCCACCACGTAGCCGCTCGAATCCGAGCAGGCGACGACCGTGCCGCCGAACTGGCGAATCTTCTCGATGGTGTAGATCGCGACGTTGCCCGATCCGGACACCACGCACTTCTTGCCCTCGAAGCTGTCGCCGCGCGTGGCAAGCATGGCCGAGACGAAATAGGTGGCGCCGTAACCGGTCGCCTCGGTCCGCGCGCGCGAGCCGCCATAGACCAGGCCCTTGCCGGTCAGCACCCCGGCTTCGTACTTGTTGGTCAGACGCTTGTACTGGCCGAACAGGTAGCCGATCTCGCGCCCGCCCACGCCGATGTCCCCGGCGGGGACGTCGGTATATTCGCCCAGGTGACGGTAGAGCTCGGTCATGAACGACTGGCAGAAGCGCATGATCTCGCCGTTGCTGCGCCCGCGCGGGTTGAAGTCCGACCCGCCCTTGCCGCCGCCGATCGGCAGGCCGGTCAGCGCGTTCTTGAAGATCTGCTCAAAGCCCAGGAACTTGATGATCCCCAGGTTGACCGAGGGGTGGAAGCGCAGCCCGCCCTTGTAGGGGCCAAGCGCGGAATTGAACTGGACGCGGAAGCCCCGGTTGATCTGGACCTGTCCGGCATCGTCGACCCATGGCACGCGGAAGATGATCTGGCGCTCGGGCTCGCACAGCCGCTCGATCAGGGCGTGATCGGCATATTCGGGCTTCTTGGCAATGACCCGGCCCAGGCTTTCCAGCACTTCGACGACAGCCTGGTGAAACTCCTGCTCGCCCGCGTTGCGGCGCAGCACGTCTGCCAGGATGGGTTCAAGCTTTTCGTCGATCTTCACCGGTAATCTCCAACTGGTTGGCACGAAACACCGCGCGCTAGGTGGCAAGCACACAACGCTGCGGTGAACGGTCCGGACCCCGATAATGACTAGGTGCCGATAGGAAAGGACTATCTGTTGCGCGTTTTGAGTTGGCGGAACAATTTTCGTTCAGCGCGCGCAGGCAGTCCCGTTATTCCCACTCAATCGTGCCGGGCGGCTTGCTGGTGTAGTCGTAGACCACGCGGTTGATGCCCTTGACCTCGTTGATGATCCGGGTGGCGACCCGGCTGAGGAAGGCGGCATCGAAGGGATAGATGTCGGCGGTCATGCCGTCGGTGCTGGTCACGGCGCGCAGCGCGCAGACGTTGTCGTAGGTGCGCCCGTCGCCCATCACGCCGACGGTCTTGACCGGCAGCAGCACGGCGAAGGCTTGCCAGATCGCGTCGTAAAGCCCGGCGTTGCGGATTTCCTCAAGGTAGATCGCATCGGCCTTGCGCAGCACGTCGCAGCGCTCGCGGGTGACTTCGCCGGGGATGCGGATGGCAAGGCCCGGGCCGGGGAAGGGGTGGCGGCCAACGAACACCTCGGGCAGGCCCAACTCACGCCCCAGTTCGCGGACCTCGTCCTTGAACAGTTCGCGCAAGGGTTCGACCAGCTGCATGTTCATGCGCTCGGGCAGGCCGCCGACGTTGTGGTGGCTCTTGATCGTCACCGACGGCCCGCCGGTGAAGGAAACGGACTCGATGACGTCGGGATAAAGCGTGCCCTGGGCAAGGAAGTCCGCGCCGCCGACCTGCTTCGCCTCTTCCTCGAACACGTCGATGAAGGTCTTGCCGATGAACTTGCGCTTGGCTTCGGGATCGGTGACCCCGGCGAGGCCGCCAAGGAACAGGGCCGAGACGTCCTTGTGGACCAGCGGGATGTTGTAGTGGTTGCGGAACAGGCTGACGACCTGCTCTGCCTCGCCCAGCCGCATCAGGCCGTGGTCGACGAAGACGCAAGTCAGCTGTTCGCCGATAGCCTCGTGAATCAGCACGGCGGCAACCGCGCTGTCGACCCCGCCGGACAGGCCGCAGATCACCCGGCCCTTGCCGACCTGGGCGCGGATTTCCTCGATCTTGGTCTTGCGGAATTCGGCCATGGTCCAGTCCCCGGCAAGGCCGCAGACGTGGCGAACGAAGTTTTTCAGCAGCTTCGCGCCATCGGGGGTGTGGACCACTTCGGGGTGGAACTGCATCGCGTAGATGCGCTGCTCGTCGTTGGCGATCACCGCATAGGGCGCGCCGGGGCTGGCCGCGACCGGGCGGAAACCGGGGGCAAGCCGGGTCACCTTGTCGCCGTGGCTCATCCACACCTGGTGCGTCTCGCCCTCGGCCCACAGGCCGTCAAACAGGGCGCAGCGGTCCGAAATCTCGATGAAGGCGCGGCCAAACTCGCCCGCGTCGCCCAGCAGCACTTCACCGCCCAACTGGTGCATCAGCGCCTGCTGACCATAGCAGATGCCCAGGATCGGCAGGCCGCTGTCCAGGATCTCGTCCGGAATGCGCGGGCCGTCTTCCAGCACCGAGGCGGGCGAGCCGGACAGGATGATGCCCTTGGGCTGCATCCGGGCATAGGCGGCTGCGGCCTGGCTGAAAGGGGCGATCTCGGAATAGACCCCCGCCTCACGCACGCGGCGGGCGATCAGCTGGGTGACCTGGCTGCCGAAGTCGACGATCAGGATGGAGTCGGAGGGCTGAATAGTCATGGCTGGCCGATAAGGGGCCATTGCGCCAAGTGCAATATCATCGCGCAGGTGATGCACGGTTCATCGTCGTCCCGGACTTGATCCGGGACGACGCCAGGGGTCAGCGCGCCGTCGCCAGTTCCCTGAGTTCGGTCTTGAGCAGCTTGCCGATGTGGCTGCGCGGCATGTCGGCGATGGCGTGGAGAGCGGAGACGCGCTGGGTCTTGCCGAGGCGGCTGTTGGCGACGCTGCGGATGTCCTCCAGCTGGTCTTCGCCGACGCCCGGCTTCAGCACGACGAAGCCGACCGGGGTTTCGCCCCACTGGTCCGAAGGCACGCCGACCACCGCCGCCTCGACCACGCGCTCATCCTTGGCGAGTTCCATCTCGAGGTCGATCGGGAACACGTTGAACCCGCCCGAGATGATCACGTCCTTGGTCCGCCCGACCAGTTCGACGAAGCCTTCCGCGTCGATCCGGCCGACGTCGCCCATCCGCTGCCACACCGTCCCGTCGCTGGGATCGGTCCAGTAGCCCTCGCGGGTCTTTTCCGGCTGGTTCTTGTAGCCCAGCATCATCACCGGGCTGCGGCCGACCAGTTCGCCCGCCTCGCCGGGGGGCAGCTGGTTAAGGTTCTCGTCCAGCACTTTCAGGAAGTGGCCCGGTGCGGGCTGGCCGACGGTGTGGAGCTTGTCCGGGTTGAGGTGCGCCTGAAGGATGCAGGACACACCGCCCTCGGTCATGCCGTAGTATTCGACCAGCCCGCCCGGCATCCGCTTCAGCACTTCGGCCTTGAGGTCGGCCGGGAAGGGGGCGGAAGTGCAGAACTTCATCTTGAGCGCAGACAGGTCATAGTCGTCAAAGCCGGGGAACTGCATCAGCCGGCGATATTGCACCGGCACCAGCATGGTGTGGGTGATCTGCTCGGACGCGGCGCGCTGCAGCCACTTTTCCGCGTCGAACTTGCCCATGATCGAAACGTATCCGCCCGAGAACATCGTCGGCAGGAAAGTTACCAGCGTGGTGTTGGAATAGAGCGGGGTGGACAGCAGCGAGCGGCTGGCCGCGCCATAGTTCTGCGCCGCGCGGAACGTCACCTGGCGCCAGCGCATCCCGTGGCTGTGGACGATGCCCTTGGGAATGCCGGTGGTGCCCGAGGAATAGATGATGTTGAACGGGTCCTTGTCCTCCGGTTCGAAGGGCGCGGCTCTGGTTCCCTCGGCGGCCATGAAGCCGCCCAGTTCCTCGTCCAGCACGATCTGGCGCTCGATCGGCAGCGTGAAATCGCCCAGTTCGGTCAGCTTCGCGCGGTCGATGAACAGGTGGATCGCACCCGAATCCGCCGCCATGCCGCGCAGTTGGTCGGGGCTGGCGCTGGTGGTCAGCGGTGCGGCGCAGCCGCCGGCGCGGATCGCCGCCATGTAGACGAGGGCGTAGTTCACCGTCGACGTGCCGAGGATCGCCACGGCCTGCCCGCGCTGAAGCCCGTCCGCCTGGAGCCGCGCGGCGATCCGCTCGACCCGGTCCGCCGTCTCGCGCCAGGTCAGGCGCTGCGTGCCGTCGTACAGCGCCGGAGCATCGCCGCGCGCCTCGCCCCAGGCGGAAACGAGGGCGGAAAACGAACCGAACGGGGCGTCGAGCAGCAGGGCGGGATCGCTGGGCATGGGGGGAACTTGGCCTCTCTTGCAGTTTTTGTGATTTGCGGCGTTTGTGCGGAAACCGATGCGGTGTGTCCAGCGACGAGGTGTGGTGTTGCAAAAACCGCAACGACCGTTTCGTTCTTCGCACTGGAAATCTCTACCAGAATACTTATGTTGCAAGTGCGAACTGAGTTCGCCAACGCAACAGGAGAAACCCCATGCGCAGCATCGCTTCATACGTGCTGCCGTTCATCGCCGCCGCTGGTCTCAGCGGCCTGATGTTCACCGCCGCGCTCGTCTGAGCCCGGCGGCCGGAGCCACGTGCTCCGGGCAGCTTCCCCAATGCGAAACGGCCGTCACGCCCTAACCCGCGTGACGGCCGTTTCCGTTGTTCCTGTGCGCCTTACTTGCTCGAAAGCACCTGGACGAGCTCGTAGAGATAGTCGCGCCCCGCGTAGAGCGACTTGACCCCGATGCGTTCGTTGAGGCCATGGACCCCGTTGCCGTCAGGATCGTTCCAGGCGCCCGGCACGCCATAGGTCGGGATGCCGCTGCCGCCCAGATAGACCGCATCGGTCGCCCCGGTGCTCATCGCCGGGATCACCGGCACGCCGGGGAAGTGCTTGGCGGCGAGCTTTTCCATCGGCCCGATGATCGCCGGATTGAGCGGCGGCGCCTTGGCGATCGGCTTGTCCTTCACCGTGGGTTCGATCGTTACCCCGGCATCACCGAACACACGCGCGAGCACGGCCTGGGTCTCGGCGGCGGTGCGCCCGGGGAACATGCGGCAGTTGACATTGGCCGTGACGGACTGGGGCAGGGCGTTCAGCGCATGGCCGCCGTCGATCAGGGTTGCGACGCAGGTTGTGCGCAGCATCGAGTGCAGCATCTTGTCCTTGTTGACCACTGCTTCCGCAGCGCTGTCGGCCGGATTGGCGGACAGCGCGGCCATCGCCTTGCCGGTCTCGTCGGCGCGCATTGCCCCCGCCTTGGCAAAGAAGGCGCGGGTGGTGTCGTTGAATTCCAGCGGGAAATCGTGGTCGCGCAGGCGGGTGAGCGCCTGCGACATCGCGTAGATCGCGTTCTCCTTCACCGGCTGGCTGGAATGGCCGCCGGGGTTGGTCGCGGTCAGGGTGAAGTCCTGGTAGGCTTTCTCGCCGACCTGGATGGTCTGGACCAGCACCTTGCCCTTGCCGTCGCTGCGACCGCCGCCGCCTTCGTTGAGCGCGAATTCGGCGTCGATCAGCTGGCGGCGGTTGGCGGCCAGCCATTCCGCGCCGTTGAACGCGCCAGAGCTTTCCTCGCCGCAGGTCAGCGCCATCTTGATCGTGCGCTTGGGCTTGTAGCCGGCCTTGGCGAAGCGGATCAGGGTGTCGGTCCAGATCGCGGCCTGCGACTTGTCGTCAGCCGCGCCGCGGGCATAGAAGTATCCATTCTCCTCGATCAGGGTGAAGGGGTCGCGCACCCAGTCCGACCGCTTGGCCTCGACCACGTCGATGTGGGCCAGCAGCAGCATCGGCTTCAGCTTTTTCGAGGTGCCGGGATAGATCGCCACCAGGCTGCCATCCTTGGGGTGATCGCTGGTGAACAGGATCTGGAGCTGATCGTCCTTGAAGCCCGCCGCCTTCAGGCGCACCGCCATCCGCTCTGCCGCAAGCGTGCAGCTGCCCGAGCTGAGCGTGGTGTTGGTTTCCACCAGCTCCTTGTACAGCGCGCGGAATTCCGCCTGGTCCGGACGCAGCGCACCGGGTGCATCCTGGGCGAGGGCGGGGCTGGCGAGGGCTGTCAGGCCCGCGAGCGCGGCGGCATATTTGATCATCGTGAAGGGACTCCCCCTGAAAAACCGTGTGCGTCGCACTTGAGCAGGATTTCCCTGTGGATGGAAGGCCCCGCCGCGCCTTCCCCACGCGCGCGTGAATCCCTATATGCTCGGCATGTCCGATACACCTGAAACCGCACCCTCGTCCCAGCCCAACCAGAACGCCTATGGCGCCGATTCGATCAAGGTCCTCAAGGGGCTCGATGCGGTGCGCAAGCGGCCCGGTATGTACATCGGCGATACCGACGACGGTTCGGGCCTGCACCACATGGTGTTCGAGGTGTCCGACAACGCGATCGACGAGGCGCTGGCCGGGCACTGCGACCTGGTGCTGATCGAGCTTAACCCCGACGGCTCGGTTTCTGTCGAGGACAACGGGCGCGGCATCCCGACCGGCATCCACTCGGAAGAGGGCGTTTCCGCCGCCGAAGTGATCATGACCCAGCTCCACGCGGGCGGAAAGTTCGAGAACACCAGCGACGACAACGCCTACAAGGTGTCCGGCGGCCTCCACGGGGTCGGCGTCTCGGTGGTCAATGCGCTGTCGGAATGGCTGGAACTGACGATCTGGCGCGACGGGCAGGAACACTGGATGAAGTTCGCCCACGGCGATGCGGTCGGCCCGCTGGTGGTGCGCGGCCCCGCGCCCGACAATGGCCGGGGCGGGGTGAAGAAGGGCACGCGGGTCACCTTCCTCGCCTCGGACGAGACGTTCAAGAACGTCACGGTCTACGATTTCGACAAGCTTGAGCATCGCTACCGCGAACTGGCCTTCCTCAATTCCGGCGTGCGCATCCTGCTACGCGACCTGCGCGGCGAGGAAGTGAAGGAGCATGACCTCTATTACGAAGGCGGGATCGCCGCCTTCGTGAAGTGGCTGGATCGCAACAAGCAGCCGCTGCTGCCGGAACCGGTCGCGATCTCTTCCGAACGCGACGGAATCGGCATCGACGTGGCGCTGGAATGGAACGATTCCTACTACGAAAACGTCCTGTGCTTCACCAACAACATCCCGCAGCGCGATGGCGGCACGCACCTGGCCGCGTTCCGTGCGGCGCTGACCCGCACGCTCAACAATTACGCGGAAAAGTCCGGCCTGCTGAAGAAGGAAAAGGTCAGCCTGACCGGCGATGACATGCGCGAAGGGCTGACCGCGATCGTCTCGGTCAAGCTGCCGGACCCCAAATTCTCAAGCCAGACCAAGGACAAGCTGGTCTCCTCCGAAGTGCGTCAGCCGCTGGAAAGCCTGATGGCCGACAAGCTCAGCGACTGGCTGGAGGAAAACCCCGCCAACGCCAAGTCGGTGGTCAGCAAGATCATCGACGCCGCCGCCGCGCGCGAGGCTGCGCGCCGCGCCCGCGAACTGACCCGCCGCAAGGGGGTGATGGACATCGCCAGCCTGCCCGGCAAGCTTGCCGATTGCCAGGAACGCGATCCGCGGCTGTGCGAACTGTTCCTGGTCGAGGGCGATTCGGCGGGCGGCAGCGCCAAGCAGGGCCGCGATCGCAGCATCCAGGCGATCCTGCCCCTGAAGGGCAAGATCCTTAACGTCGAGCGCGCGCGGTTTGACCGGATCATCTCTTCCAAGGAAGTCGGCACACTGATCCAGGCGATGGGCACCGGCATCCGCGACGAATTCAACCTCGACAAGCTGCGCTATCACAAGATCGTGATCATGACCGACGCCGACGTCGACGGCGCGCATATCCGCACCCTGCTGCTGACCTTCTTCCACCGCCAGATGCCGGACATCATCAAGGCCGGGCACCTCTTCATCGCCCAGCCGCCGCTCTACAAGGTCAACAAGGGGCGAAGCGAAGTCTACCTCAAGGACGCGCGCGAGCTTGACGAATACCTGATCGAAGCCGGCACCCAGGGCCGGATGCTGGAAACCCCGGGCGGCGCCCGTTCCGGCCAGGAACTGCGCGCGCTGGTCGATCACGCGATGCGCCTGCGCAGCCTGATGGGTTTTGTGCCGCGCCGCTATGATCCCGCCGTGATCGAGGCGCTGGCGCTCGACGGTGCGCTGGAACCCGAGATTTCGCGCGAGGCGCGCAGTGCCGCGCTGGCCCGCGTGGCCGACCGCATGGGCCGCGGCGACCGCGAGGCACGCTGGAGCGCGAGCCTGCGCGAAGACGGATCGGTGCTGATCGAGCGCGTCTGGCGCGGCGTGACCGACGCCTATCCGATCGACGCCAACTTCCTGGCCGGGGCCGAAGCGCGCAAGCTCGCCCGCCTCGCCGCCGAACAGGCCGAGATCTATGCCGGCGTGGCGCGGCTGGTCCGCGCCAGCGCGGCCGAAGCCGAGCCGGAAGCGGAAGCTGCAGCGCCGGATGGCGAGGAAGCCGAAGCCGCCCCGGTGCGGGCCGTGGCCGGCGATGGCGGGATCACCCGCCCCTCGCAGTTGCTCGATGCCGTGCTGGCGACCGGGCGCAAGGGCCTGTCGATCGCGCGCTACAAGGGGCTGGGCGAAATGAACGCCGAGCAATTGTGGGAAACCACGCTCGATCCCGACAACCGCGTGCTGCTCCAGGTCAAGGTCGAGGACGCCGACGTGACGGACGAGATCTTCACCCGCCTGATGGGCGACGTGGTCGAACCGCGCCGCGAGTTCATCCAGGAAAACGCGCTGAACGTGGCCAATCTGGATGTGTGAGTAACGCGGGCAGGGCGTCCCCCTGTCCTTGGGGCACCAGCCCGGGACTCAAGCGCCTCCCCACTGGGGAGGCGTTGGGGTGGAGGTTCGGCGCCGGCTTCCAGACGCCAACGTCCAATCACCCCAGCGTCCAATCACCCCAGCGTCCAATCACCCCCACCCAACCCTCCCCCTCAAGGGGGAGGGCTATCGGGCAGGGCTATCGCCGCTGGGCTATCGCCGCAGGGTTATCAGGTCAGGCCCTCAGGCCCCTTCGGTGGCCGCCACGGGAAAGAACCGCGCGATCACGTCCTGCGCCAGCCTTGCGGGGCGCAGCGTTTCGGCGTCGATGCAGCACCAGCTGGACTTGACCTCGGCCAGCACTTCCTCGCCCCGGCGGATCACCGTTTCGTAGAACGCGCGCGCGCCCTGGACCTTTTCGAGCAGGACGGTGGCGATCACCTCGTCGCCCAGGAAGGTCGGGCGGCGATAGGTGATCTCGTGCTTCAGGGCGACCCACAGGTGTGCGGCGACCGCTTCGGCCGGGGCCAGGCTGCGCCAGTGATCGATCACCGCTTCCTGCACCCATTTGAGGTAATGGGCGTTGTTGACGTGGCCCATGAAATCGATGTCGGCAGGCTCGACGCCAATCGGGTAGAAATGCGGGACGGGTGTGCTCACACCGTTGTAAATAGGTGCGCCTGCCCGTTTTTTCCAGTGCGTTCCGCCGAATTGTGCGCTTTTCAGGCCGCGCGCAGTCCGGTGAGGGAGCGGGCGCCGCGATCCGTAGCGGAAAGCCCGTCGAACACCGCGTCGATGATCCGCGCCAGCTTCGCTTCCGACAGCTTGGGCATCACCAGCTCCATCGCGCCGATATTGCAGTAGGTCGCGGTCATCTGGTTGACGAGGCTGATCGATTCGTCGAGCTCCAGCCCGGCGAAATAGCCGTCGGCCATCGCCTCGCCGATGATCGTGGCGAGGTAGTGATCGCCCAGGTCCACGTAGGACCGGATCAGTTCGAAATGTTCCTCGCCAAGTTCGCAATAGGTCGCGAAGGCTACCGGATCACGCTCCCACGCCGCTTTCAGATAGGCGAAGCGGCGGGCGTAGAATTCGAACATCTTGCGGCGCGGAGGCAGGTCCGAAGCGAGGACCTCTTCCGCCATTGCCAGCAAGGGCTGGAACCACCGCTCGGCCACGGCCTCGATCACCGCTTCCTTGCTATCGAAATAGCGGTAGAGACTGGCCGGAGACATGCCCGCGCGTGCGGCGATGTCGGTCACGGTCAGTCCGGCGGTGCCGCGCTCCTCGATCAGCTCGACGGTAATGTCCAGCAGCTGCTCGCGTCCGGCTTCGAGATCGGTCTGCGGCCGCGCCATGGCGGGTTCTCCCAGTTCTTGTCTTGCCAAGGCAATATGGAACGAGAGCGGCGGAGTTTCAAGAAACTGTCTTATCCAAATAATACGCAGCTCTTGCCGTCCACGCTCGACAGGTTACGACAAGATCCCATGATTCACCGCACCGACCGCGCCCCGCGCCTGCCCATCCGCCTGCTCCCCGCCGCCGCCCTGCTGCCGCTGCTTGCCGCCTGCGCGGGGCAGGGCGGGGTGCGCAGCAGCATTGCCGATGGACCGGTGACGGTCGGGATCGTTGCGCTCAACGATTTCCACGGCGCGCTGGAGCCGCCGAAAACCGCCGTGCTGGTGCCCGATGGCGCGGGCGGAACCCGCCCGGTTCCGGCGGGCGGTGCGGCCTTCCTGGCCTCGGCGGTGGACAGCGTGCGCGCGAAATATCCCAACCACGTCACCGTTGCGGCGGGCGACCTGACCGGCGCTTCGCAGATCGCTTCCTCGCTGTTCCTCGACGAGCCGGCGATCGGCGTACTCAACCGCATCGGGCTCGATTTCAACGCGGTCGGCAACCACGAATTCGACCAGGGGACGGAGGAACTGCTGCGCAAGCAGACGGGCGGCTGCGGCCAGCATACGTCGCGCAAACCCTGCCAGATCGAGCAGTTCAAGGGGGCGAAGTTCCGCTATCTGGCGGCCAGCACGTTCCGGGCCGATGGCTCCACCCTGTTTCCCGCCACGGCCATGCGCAGCTTCGGCAAGGGGCGGCGCAAGGTCCAGGTCGGTTTCATCGGCCTGACGCTGAAGGGGACGACCGACCTGGTCACGCCCGAGGGCATTCGCGGCCTGACCTTTGGCGACGAGGCCGAGGCGATCAACGCCGCCGTGCCGCGCCTTCGCAAGGCCGGGGCTGACGCGGTAGTGGTGATGATCCACCAGGGCGGCTATACCAGCGGCATTCCCGATCCCGGTGCCTGCCAGAACCTGACGGGCGAGATCCTGCCGATCCTGAAGCGGCTGGGGCCCGGCGTTGACGTGGTCGTATCCGGCCACACCCACTGGTCCTATGTCTGCGATTACGGCCAGATCGACCCGGCCAAGCCGATCTTGCTGACCAGCGCGGGCGTCTATGGCCAGCTGCTGACCGACATCACGCTGGAGATCGATCCGCGTGCCCGCAAGGTGGTGGCCAAGCGCGCCCGCAACGTGGTGGTGCAGAGCGATCCCTACGTCTCGCCGCGCGGTCCGGTGAACCAGGCGGCCGACCTGCCGCGCTTTGCGCCCCGGGCTGACGTTGCCGCCTATGTTGGCACCTATGCCGAGGCGGCCAAGGCCTACAGCCTGCGCCCGGTGGGCAAGCTGTCCGGACCGGCAGTGCGGGCAAGCGTGGGCGGGCTCAACAACCAGGGCGGCTCGCTCGGCAACCTGATCGCGGATGCGCAGCTGGCGGCAAGTGCGGGGGCCGGGGCGCAGATCGCCTTCATGAACCCCTTCGGCATCCGCACCCCGCTCAATCCAGCGGCCGACGGCACGCTGACCTTTGGCGACATCTACGCCTGCCAGCCGTTCAACAACACGCTGATCACCCAGTCGCTGACCGGCGCGGAGCTGAAGGCGGTGCTGGAACAGGGGTTTGACGACAACGGGCCGTTGCAGGTGCTGTCGCCCTCGGTCGGGTTCACTTTCCGCTTCGACCTGTCGCGGCCCGTGGGCAGCCGAGTGGTGGAAATGGTGCTGAACGGCCAGCCGATCGACCCTGCGGCGAATTACCGCGTCACCACCAACAGCTTCCTGGCCAACGGCGGCGACAGCTTCAGCCTGTTCGCCCGCCAGCGCGAGGCGGTGACGGGAATGAGCGACCTCGACGCGCTGGAAGCCTGGCTCAAGTCAGTCCCGCCGCGCCAGGTGCCTGCCGAAGTGCGGGCCAGTCCGGCGGGGTGATCAGCGCTTCGGCGGCCAGGGGATGAAGCCCGAGGTGCGCGCGACATAGTCCGCGTAGCCCGGGCGGTTCTTCATCAGGCTTTTCTCCAGCAGCGGCTTGCCCGACCAGCGGGTGAGAGTGAAGGTCAGGAACACCGGGCCGATCAGGCTGGCCAGCGCAATGGCGGGCCCCGCCTCGGCCGCTGCCAGCCAGATTCCCCACCACACGCAGCAGTCGCCGAAATAGTTGGGATGGCGGGTATAGCGCCACAGGCCGGTGTCGAGCACCTTGCCCTTGCTGGCGGGGTCGGCGCGGAAGGCTTTCAACTGCGCGTCGCCCACGCTCTCGAACACGATGCCCACCAGCCACAGCGCAAAGCCGGCCCAGGCGAGCGGCCCGATCTGCGCGCCGCCGCTGTCCAGCACGCCAAGCTGCGCGGGCAGGCAGGTGAGGTAGAGCAGCAGGGCCTGCGGGCCGAACACCAGCCTCAGCGCGGCGCGGCCATAGCGGCCCTGTTCCTTGGCCTTGCCCAGCATCCGGGCATAGCGCGGGTCTTCCCCGCTCGCGCGCCAGCGGGTGTAGAGGTGCAGCGCCAGCCGCGTGCCCCAGATCGCTGCCATGGCCGCGATCAGCGTGGCGCGCGGGCCGGGCTCGGCCAGTTGCAGCCAGCTCGTCAGCGCCAGCAGTGCCATGCCGCCGCCCCAGACCGCATCGATGAACGACACGTCCTTGATCCGCGCGGCCACCGTACAAAGGAGGAGCATGGTCACGGCGATAATCGCGGCGTTGACGATAAGCGCTTCAGTCATGTTGGCCTGCCTGCAAGGCCCGGGCCTGTTCGGCCAGGGCAAGGATGCGCGGGTGGCTGGGGAGCCGTTCGAGGTAGAACGCCGCCAGCCGGGCAAGGTCGGCGGCGTAATTGCCGCTGGGGGTGATCGCCGGGCCCACACCGCCCAGCATCGTGGCATTGTCTACCCAGGCCGGCACGATCGGCACGCCCGCTGCGGCGGCGATATGGTAAAAGCCGGAGCGCCACTCGCCATTGCCCGAACGGGTGCCTTCGGGCGCGATGACCAACGCCAGATCCTCGCGGCTGGCGAAGTGGGCCGCCACCTGGTCGACCACCTGGGTCTTGCCGCTGCGATCCACCGGCACGCCGCCCATGTCGAGCATGAAGCGCCGCATTGGCCATTTGAACAGGCTGCGCTTGCCCAAGTAGGCGGGCTTGATGTCCAGCTGGTGGGTGGCGCCAAGGAAGAACACGAAGTCCCAATTGGTGGTGTGCGGCACGCCCAGGATCACGCATTTGCGCGGCACCGTGCTGGTTTCCACCAGCCGCCAGCCTTTCCAGCGGTACAGCGCCAGCACGGCCCGGCGGACCAGCCGTGATGCCAAAGTATGTCGGCGGCGCGAATATTCGGCCATGGTTCCTCCCCTGCCGCAACGCCTAACACGCTGCGCGGGCCATGCCATATGGTTTTAGGGGACTATCCGTGGAAGCCCGCGCCGCCCGCCCAGCCCGGCGCGGCCAGCCCCATCACCTTGAACAGCGCCCCCATCTGCCCTTCGCCGATCAGCCGGTCCATCGCTGCGCGGACCGCGCCCGCGTGCTGGGGCGCGATCCTGGCCAGCGCTTCGGCCCGCGCTTCGATCCCCAGTTCGCGCAGCCAGCGGCCCTGCGGCACCGTGCCCAGCCACTTGCACCCGCGCGACTGGGCGATGGGCGCGAGAGTGGCGAAATCGACATGGGCGGTCAGGTCAGCCTCGCCGGGATTGATGAAGGGATCGACTTTCAGATGCGCGCGCACCGCCTGGAGGGTCGATCCGTCGCGGACCTGGTCATGCCCATAGTCGATGAACAATGCGGCGCCGCCCTGTTCGACCAGCCGCCCGGCCACTTCGTAGACAGTGGCGGCGGCGCCGGGGCAGGTCTCGATGATCGTGCCGTCAGCCGCGCCGCGCCGCGCCTCGGGCACGGCGGCGTCCATCGGCTGGCTGCCGGCGACGCAGACGAAGCGTTCGCCTTCCGGCACCACCATCCGCTCGCGCCAGCCCTCGGGCGTCTTGACCAGTTGCCGGACGGGCAGGGCATCGAGAAACTCGTTGGCGACCACCAGCACCGGGCCATAAAGCGGCACGGTGGAAAGGTCATGGTGCCACTGCGCGCCGGGAACGGTCGCCAGCTGCACGTCCTTGAGCGCGGTCGAGCTTTCGACGAAGTGGACCGATGGTTCCAGCCCATAGCGGCGCGCGGCGCGCAGCGCGTCGGCGGCCAGCGTGCCGCGCCCCGGACCCAGCTCGACATAGTGGACCGGCTGTTCGCGCCCGGCGTTGATCCACATGTCGGCCAGCCACAGGCCGATCAGTTCGCCGAACATCTGGCTGATTTCCGGAGCGGTGACGAAGTCACCCGCGCTGCCCAGCGGATCGCGCGACGAGTAATAGCGCGCGTTCGCCTCGCCCATGTAGTGCATCAGGCTGATCGGCCCGGTCGCGCCGATCAGGCGGCGGAAGATTGCGCCGAGCGGTTCGGCCGGGGCGTCCTCGTTCATTGTGCGGCAGGGGTTCCGCTGCCCAGCGCCGGGCGCATCAGGGCGCGTACCAGGAACACCAGCCCCAGCGCGATCAGCGGCAGGGTCAGCACCTGGCCCATCGACAGGCCGACCTGCTGGGCGAAGTCCTGCAGCTGCGCGTCCGGCTCGCGGTAGAATTCGACCACGAAGCGGCCCAGCGCGATTCCGGCCGTGAACACCCCCACCAGCAGGCCCGGCCGCCAGCGCGCGCGGGTTTTCCAGAACAGCCAGAGCATGACCACGATCAGCACCAGCCCTTCCAGTACGGCTTCGTAAAGCTGGCTGGGATGGCGCTCGAGCGGCCCGGCGCCGGGGAAGACCATCGCCCAGGGCACGTCAGGCCCGGCGACGCGGCCCCACAGTTCGCCATTCACGAAATTGGCCAGGCGGCCGAAGAACATGCCGAAGGGCACGCAGACCGCGATATAGTCCGCCACGCGCAGGAACGGCAGCCCGCCGCGCCACGAAACCCAGGCGATCGCCAGCACCGTGCCGACCAGCCCGCCGTGGAAGCTCATCCCCCCGTTCCACAGTTGCAGCAGTTCGCCGGGATGGGCCCACAGGCTGGGAATCCCCGTGTCCCCGCCGGTGTAGAACGTGGCATAGCCCAGCCGCCCGCCCAGGATGATGCCCAGCGTGCAATAGAAGAACAGGTCATCCGCATGGCGCTGGGCCAGCGGCGCGCCGGGTGCCTTGATCATCCGCGAAAGGTGCCAGTAGCCCAGCAGGATCCCGGCCAGATAGGCCAGGCTGTACCAGCGCAGTTCGAAACTGCCGATCCGGAACAGGTAGTTCTTAAGCCCCAGGTCGACCCAATAGATCGGCGCGTCGGCCGCCGCGGCGGCAAGCGATAGTGACAGCAAGGACATAACCCCTTATCTCAGAAGCGTCTGGGCACGGCGCCGCGATCGATGCGGCTTGCCGGCGCCTTCTGGCACAGAGCCGACCGGGAAACAAACCCGGCGGCAAGCTTGCAGAAAAGGTGGCGCAGGAAGGGGGCGCCCCCAATTCATGGGGAAAAGGAAGCCGCATGGCTAGCGAACTCGATACTGCCCTAAGTTCCGCGATGGACCGCCTGACCGCCCCTGGCGGCCCGCTGGAAACCACGACCTTCCAGCGTTTTGGCCGCGACCTGCCGATGCTGAAGTTCGCGCCGCCGTCGCTGGCCCATTACTTCGACATGTTCTGCGCCCAGCACGGCGAGGCGGAATTCCTGGTCGATGGCGACGTCCGCCTGACCTTTGCCCAGGTCCACGCCGCCGCGCGCACCGTGGCGGGCGGGCTGATCGCCGGGCACGGGGTGCAGAAGGGCGACCGCGTTGGCATCGCCGCGCGCAATTCGGCCAACTGGATCATCGCCTACATGGGCGTGCTGATGGCCGGCGGCTGCGCCACCCTGCTCAACGGCTGGTGGAGCGGCGAGGAACTGGCGGGCGGGATCGAACTGGCCGAATGCAGCCTGGTCCTGGCCGACGCGCCGCGCGCCGCGCGGCTGGAAGGGCAAAGCTATCCGGGCAAGCTGGTGGTTTTCGGCCACGAAGGCCCGTGGCAGCAGGGACTTGCCCCGCTGCTGGCCCATGGCGGCGGCGCGGAGACGCCGCTGCCGGAGCTGACCGGCGATGACCTGGCGACGATTCTTTACACCTCCGGCTCCACCGGCCAGTCCAAGGGCGCGGTATCGGACCACCGGGGCGTGGTGCAGGGGACGATGAACTATGCCGCCCAGTCGCTGATGGTGCTGACCCACCTGACCGCCAAGGGCGAGGCTCCGGCCGAAGACGTCCAACCGTGCAGCCTGCTCAACGTGCCGCTGTTCCACGTCACCGCCGAGGTTCCGCTATTCCTCCAGAGCTTCGCGATTCGCCGCAAGCTGGTGCTGATGCCCAAGTGGGACGCGGAAGAGGCGATGCGCCTGATCGAGCGGGAAAAGGTCACGTACTTCGTCGGTGTGCCGCTGATGAGCTTCGAGATCGCCACCCATCCCAATCGCGGCAACTATGACCTGTCCAGCTGCGTCTCCTTCGCCGCGGGCGGTGCGCCGCGCCCGGTCGATCATGTCACCCGCCTGCGCGAATCTCTGCCTCATGCCTTCCCGCTGCTGGGCTATGGCCTGACCGAGACCAACGGGGTCGGCTGCGGCAACTTCAACGAGAACTACCTCGCCAAGCCCGGATCGACCGGCACGGCATCGCGCCCGCTGGTGGAGCTTGGCATCCTTGATGATGACGGGAACGTGCTGGCCAGCGGCGCCACGGGCGAGATCGCGATCCGTTCGATCTGCAATTTCCTGGGCTATTGGAACAACCCTGAGGCGACCGACGCGGCGATCACGCCGGACGGCTGGTTCCGCACGGGCGATCTCGGCTATCTGGACGGGGACGGCTATCTGTTCATCGTCGACCGCAAGAAGGACATCATCATCCGCGGCGGCGAGAACATCAGTTGCATCGAGGTGGAGCAGGCGATCTATGCCCACCCCGACATTGCCGAAGCCAGCGTGTTCGGCGTGCCGGACGAGAAGTTCGGCGAACTGCCTGCCGCCGTCTATCTGACGAAGGAGGGCCGCAGCGTGAGCGAGGCCCAGCTCCAGGAATTCCTGGGGCTCCACATCGCCCCGTTCAAGGTGCCGGTGCGGCTGTGGCAGGTGCGGGAAAGCCTGCCGCGCCTGGGCACCGAAAAGGTCGACAAGCGCGCGCTGCGCGCGCGCTACCTGCCGGTCTGGGAAGCGGAGAAGGCCGCCGCATGAGCCAGGCTGCCCCGCGCATTTCCCACCAGCGGGCCATCATCGACCGGCGCGTGCTGGCTGGGCAGATCACCGCACTGGTGGAGGAGCGCGGCGGCCCCGCCGCGCGCCAGCAGGTGGTGGAACTGCTGCGCGGCGCACTGGCCTTGGGCCGCGAAGAGATCGCCCGGCGGCTCGCCGCGCGGCCCTCTGCCGGGCACGATTGCGCAGAGGCGCAGGCCTTCCTGATCGACCAGCTGGTCCGGGTGATCCACGATCACGTCACCGGCGACATCTACCGGGCCAGCAACCCCAGTTCCGGCGAGCGGCTCGCGATCCTGGCGGTCGGCGGCTATGGCCGGGGCGAAATGGCGCCCCATTCGGACGTCGACATCGCCTTCATCACCCCGATCAAGCAGACCAGCTGGTGCGAGCAGGTGATCGAGGCGATGCTCTATTTCCTGTGGGATCTGGGGCTGAAAGTCGGCCAGTCGAGCCGCTCTCTGGACGAGACGGTGCGCATGGCGCGCAGCGACCTGACGATCCGCACCGCGCTGCTCGAAGGGCGCTATGTCTGGGGCGACCAGGCCCTGTTCGCCGAAGTGCAGGCGCGCTTCTGGGCCGAGGTCGTGGCCGGGACCGAGCGCCAGTTCGTCGCGGAGAAGCTGGCCGAGCGCAACGAACGCCACAAGCGGCTGGGCGACAGCCGCTATGTCGTCGAACCCAACGTGAAGGAAGGCAAGGGGGGGCTGCGCGACCTCCACACGCTCTACTGGATCGGCAAGTACATCCACCACGTCCGCGACGTGTCGGAACTGGTCGATACCGGTCTGCTGACGGGGAGCGAGTACCGCGCCTTCCGCCGCGCCGAGAACTTCTTCTGGGCGGTGCGCTGCCACCTCCACACCATCACCGGCCGCGCCGAAGACCGGCTGACTTTCGACCTCCAGCGCGAGGTCGCGGCGCGGATGCAGTTCGCCGACCGCCCCGGCAAGAGCGCGGTCGAGCGGTTCATGCAGTACTTCTTCCTCCAGGCGAAGCGGGTGGGCCACCTGACCGGGCTGTTCCTGGCCCAGCTGGACGACCAGTTCGCCATGAAGCAGCCCAAGGGGCTGCTCGCCGGTTTCCGTGCGCGGCGGCGGATGCTGCGCGGCTATCCGGTGTTCGGCGGCAAGATCAACGTGCCCGGCGAACAGTGGTTTGCCGAAGACCCGGTCCGCCTGATCGAGATCTTCGCCCTGGCCGACAGCAACGGGCTGGAACTCCACCCCGAGGCGATGCGCCTGGCGGTGCGCGATGCGCGGCTGATCGATCCCTTTCGGAGCGATCCCCGCGCCAATGCGCTGTTCATGGACCTGCTGACCAGCCGGAACGATCCCGAGAACGGGCTGCGCTGGCTGAACGAAGCGGGGGTATTCGGCCGCTTCATGCCTGATTTCGGCCGGGTCAACGCGCAGATGCAGTTCGACATGTACCACCACTACACGGTCGACGAGCATACCATCCGCGCGATCGGCCTGATGGCCCGGATCGAGCGCGGCGAGATGAAGCAGGACCATCCGCTGGCGACCGCGATCATCCACAAGGTGGTCAACCGCCGCGCGCTCTATGTCGCGATCCTGCTGCACGACATCGCCAAGGGCCGACGCGGCGACCATTCGGTGCTGGGCGCCGAAGTGGCGCTGAAGCTTGGTCCGCGCCTGGGGCTGGACGACAAGGAGACGGAGATCGTCTCGTGGCTGGTACGCAACCACCTGCTGATGAGCGCGGTAGCCTTCAAACGCGACCTGGCGGACTGGAAGACGATCACCGACTTCGTCGCCCAGGTCCAGGCGATCGAGCGGCTGCGGCTGCTCGCCATGCTGACCATCGTCGATATCCGCGCGGTCGGCCCCGGCGTGTGGAACAGCTGGAAGCGCCAGCTGATCGCCGAGCTTTACGAAGCGGCGGAAGAGCGGCTGCGGCTTGGCCACGTCCAGCACCGGCGCGAACAGCGCATCGCCGCCAAGCAGGCCGCCGTTGCCGAGCGGCTGGGCGAGCGCCGCGACCTGGTCGGAACACTGGGCAGGCAATTGTCCGATGCCTACTGGATCGCGGAGCCGGACGATATCATCGCGATGAACCTGATCCAGTTCGACGCGGCGCGTGGCAAGGCGCTCGACGTTCACACCGAATACTATGCCGCGCGCGGCGCCACGCTGGTGACGGTGATCGCGGCCGACCATCCGGGGCTGTTCTACCGTATCGCCGGGGGCATCCACCTGGCGGGCGGCAACATCATCGACGCGCGCATCCACACCGCGAAGAACGGCATGGCGGTCGACAATTTCCTCGTGCAGGACCCGCTCGGCCGGCCCTTCTCCGAAGACAGCCAGCTCGCCCGGATCAGGACGATGATCGACGATGCCCTGGCCAACCGGGTCAAGCTGGTGCCGCAACTGGCCGCTCGCCCGCTGGCCCGGCCGCGCGCCGACGCCTTCGAGGTCCGCCCGCGCGTGGAGTTCGACAACGCGGCCTCCAACCGCTTCACCGTGATCGAAGTCAACGCGCGCGACCGCCCCGCACTGCTCAACCGCCTCGCCCGCGCGCTGTTCGAGGCGAAGCTGATGGTCCATTCCGCCCACATCGCGACATACGGCGAACGCGCGGCGGATACCTTCTATGTCACCGACCTGCTGGGCGAGAAGATCGATTCCGCCCAGCGCCAGAAGGCGGTGGAGAAGCGCCTGCTCGAAGCGGCGGGCGAGGAGACGGTGGAAGTCGCGGCGGCGTAGTTCGCCGCACAGCAGTTACGGTGATGTGAATTTCACTGTTTCGTCATTGCGAGCGTAGCGAAGCAATCCAGGAGCGTTTTACGCGGCCCTGGATTGCTTCGTCGCTACGCTCCTCGCAATGACGACGGTCTTGGCAGAAGCCTTACCCGATCAGCGCTTCGGCGATCTGCACCGCGTTGAGCGCCGCGCCCTTGCGCAGGTTGTCGCCCACCACGAACAGCGCGAGGCCATGCTCGACCGTCGGGTCGACGCGGACGCGGCCGACGAAGACCGGGTCCTTGCCGGTCGCTTCCAGCGGGTTCGGCACGGCGGTGACGACCACGCCCGGTGCCCGGCCCAGCAGTTCCAGCGCGCGGGCCGGGCTGATCGGGCGTTCGAATTCCGCATTGATCGACATCGAGTGACCGGTGAACACCGGCACGCGTACGCAGGTGCCCGACACAGGCAGGCCGGGGATGTTCAGGATCTTGCGGCTTTCGTCGCGCAGCTTCAGCTCTTCCTCGGTGTAGTCGTCCTCTCCCAGCACGTAGTTGAGCGGCACCACGTTGTGCGCCATCGGCACGGCCCACTTCTCGGCCTCGGGCAGCAGGTCGTCATGCCCGCCCTGCGCCAGTTCGCGCGCCTTGTCGCCCACGTGGGCAAGCTGGCTTGCCAGGATGTCGATCCCGGCAATGCCCGCACCGGACACGGCCTGGTAGGTCGAGACGGTCAGCCGCTTGAGGCCCGCTTCATCGTGAAGCGGCTTGAGCGCCGGCATGGCGGCCATGGTGGTGCAATTGGGGTTGGCGACGATCCCCTTGGGCAGATCGGCCAGCGCGTCCGGGTTCACTTCGGCAACCACCAGTGGAACTTCCGGGTCCGAACGCCAGGCCGAGCTGTTGTCGATCACCACCGCGCCGGCGGCGGCAACCTTGGGAGCGATTTCCTTCGAGGTGGAGCCGCCGGCCGAGAACAGCACGACATCAAGACCGGAATAGTCCGCCGTCGCCGCCTCCTCGATCGTCACGCCGTCGACGACCTTGCCGGCCGAGCGCGCCGAGGCGAACAGGCGCAGGCTGGCGATCGGGAAATTCCGTTCGGCCAGGATCTCGCGGATCATCGAGCCGACCAGGCCAGTAGCGCCGACGATGCCGACGTTGAGCTGCTGCCCGGGGGCGAAACGCTGTGTCATCTCTTGCTTCTCCTCAATTCAGGTGGAGCAGCGCGAGGGTGATATTCCTGAAGTGGAAGCCCCGCCTGCTCGTGCGGGGCGGGTTGTCCTGGGTGTCAGACCAGACGCACAACCACAGCCGCCGCGCGAAACGCGGTCGGTTTGATGGTAATAATGGTCTGGGCCATGCAGGACATGGGCCGGGCCTCTAACCACGGGGGCGCGCAATGTAAACCGTGTTTCGGCCCGGCGCTGCGAAATTTCCTTACCTGGCCTGCTTTGCGGTGAATTGATCAAAGGCTTCAACGGCCTGTGCGGCATACATCAGGCTGGGACCGGCCCCCATGTAGATGGCCAGGCCCATCGTCTCCATGATCTCCTCGCGCGTCGCGCCGTGCTGCAGCGCGGCCTTCGCGTGGAACGCGATGCAGCCATCGCAGCGGATCGCCACCGCGATCCCGATGGCGAGCAGTTCCTTGGTCTTGCTGTCGAGCGCGCCCTCTGCGGTCGCGGCAGCAGCCATGGCGGAGAAGCTTTTCATCACCTCGGGCGAGCCGAGCCGCACTTCCTTGATCGCGGCGGAAAGTTCGCTCGCCATGGCGGGCCAGTCCTTGTGCACAGGCCGTCTCCTTTCAGGCGCTGAGCGATTCGATCCGGCGCGCGACAAGCCACGACACCGGGAACGACAGCGCCATGCCCAGCGCTGCCGCAAGCGCGATCGGCTTCCATCCCGGCAGGGCCATGGTCAGCACCGCGGTTACCCCGACCCCCATCAGCGCGGTCGAGATGATCGCGTGAAGAATCCACATCAGCCGACTCATTCTGCCCTCCTGCTTCAAAATATGAGGCAGTCCTAATAAATCTCGGCCGCGAGTCCTTGACCGCCGTCAATCCCGCACCAGATCAAACCCATGACCCTGCCTGATCCTGCTCTGATCGCCTGTCCGGCCTGCAGCGCGCTCAACCGCGTCCCGCTGGCCCGTCTGTCCGCCCAGCCGGTCTGCGGCAAGTGCAAGGCGCCGCTGTTCGGCGGCCAGCCGCTCGCCGTCGATGCCGCTGCCTTCGATCGCCATGTCGGGCGGGGCGACCTGCCGGTGCTGGTCGATTTCTGGGCGGAATGGTGCGGCCCGTGCAAGGCGATGGCCCCGGCCTTTGCCCAGGCGGCGAAAGTGCTGGAGCCGCAGGTGCGGCTGCTCAAGCTCGATACCGAAGCCGTGCCCCAGATCGCGGCGCGCTACCAGATCCGCTCGATCCCCACGCTGATCCTGCTACAGGGCGGGCGCGAGCTTGCGCGCCATTCGGGCGCCATGCCCGCGCAGGCCATCGTCCAGTGGACGCGCCAGCACCTCTGATCCCGGAAAAAACGCCTTTTCACAGAATTTTAGATAATTTCGGCCAGGGCAGGGCGATGCGAAACACTGTCGCCACTTTCCTTGCCGGGGTCTGCCGCAACGCACCGTTCGAGCGCGGGCGCTGGCGGATCGGATCGCTGGCCAGCCGCCTGTTCGAATCCGGCCCCATGCCGCGCGGGCGCCGCACCGTCAGCACCCGCCACGGCTTCGATATGCACCTGACCATGAGCGAACTGGTCGACCGCGAGATCTATTGCCAGGGCGTGTGGGAGCCGCTGGCGACCCAGCTGTTCGCCCAGGTGCTGCGCCCCGGCGACGCGGTGGCGGACGTGGGCGCGAACATCGGCTGGTTCAGCCTGCTGGCTGCGCGCCTCACCGGTCCGCGCGGGCGGGTCCACGCCTTCGAGGCGAGCCGCCCGACTTTCGCCCTGCTGGGCGACAACCTGTCGCTCAACGCCGCCGCTAATGTCGAGCCGCACCTGGTTGCCGTCGGCGAGAGCGCGGGGCGGGCCAGCATCATCCAGCGCGAGGCCGGAAATCGCGGCGCGGACTGCGCCGGCCCCGATCTGGGCGGACCCGGCAGCGTGCCAATGGTAAGGCTGGACGAAGTGCTGGCCGGAGTGCCGCTGCGGCTGATCAAGCTCGACATCGAAGGATGGGAGGCCAAGGCCCTGCGCGGTGCCTCGGGCCTGCTCGACAAGCCGGCCGGGCCGGACCTATTGTTCGAATTCACGCCCGATTTCCTGCGCGCGGCGGGCGACGATCCGGCCGAGCTGCTGCGCTGGCTGGCCGCGCTCGATTACCGGCTGAGCATGATCACACCGGCGGGGCTCGAACCGCTTGACGCCGAGGTGCTGGAGCGGCGCCAGACGTACCTTTACTGCCGCAAGAACCAGTTCAAGCCGCTGCTGCGCCAAGCCGCCTGAGCGCTTCCTCGCGCCCGATGAGCGGCAGGAGGGCGGCCATGTCCGGCCCGTGCTCCATCCCGGTCAGCGCTTGCCGCAGGGGCAGGAACAGGGCCTTGCCCTTGCGCCCGGTCGCGTCCTTGAGCGCGGCGGTAAGCGCCTTCCAGTCAGCCTCGCCGTCTTCCAGAACGGCGGCAGCCTGGGCCAGATAGGCCTTGTCGTCCGGCTCCAGCGCGGGGGCGGGAAGCGGGCCAGTCACCACCTGCCACCAGTCCGCCGCCTCGCCGATGTGGGCCAGGTTGGGGCGGATTGCTTCCCATGCCGTCTCGCCCATGCCTTCGGGCAGAAGGCGCGCGACGCGGGCGTAGGGCAGGCGGTGGACCAGCGCTGCGTTGACGCGGTGGAGTTCCGCCTCGTCGAAGCGGGCGGGCGCGCGGCCAAAGCGGGACAGATCGAACGCCTCGGCCAGCGCCGCAGCATCGAGCGCCGGATCGACCGGATCGGCGGTACCGAGCCGCGCGAGCAGGGCGATCACCGCCTCGGGTTCGATCCCTTCCTCGCGCAAGGCGGCCATGCCGAGCGAGCCGAGCCGCTTGGAAAGCTTGCCCTCGGTGCCGGTCAGCAGCGCCTCGTGCGCGAAGCGCGGCGGCTCCGCGCCCAGCGCCGCGAACATCTGCACCTGCGCGGCGGTGTTGGAAACGTGGTCCTCGCCGCGCAGGACGTCGGTGATGCCCATGGCAATATCGTCGATCACCGAGGGCAGGAGATAGAGCCACGATCCATCGGCGCGGCGCACCACCGGGTCGGACATCCGCGCCGGATCGAAGTGCTGGGGCCCGCGAATCCCGTCCTGCCACTCGATGGCGCTCTCGCGGTCGAGCAGGAAGCGCCAATGCGGCGCCTCGCCTGCCGCCGCCTTCGCCGCGTGGTCGGCCTCGGTGAGCGACAGCCCCGCGCGGTCGTAAATCGGCGGCAGGCCGCGCCCGAGCAGCACCTTGCGCTTCAGTTCCAGTTCCTGCGCGCTTTCGTAGCAGCGATAGACCCGGCCCGAGGCGACCAGCCGCTGGAACTCGCGCTCATACAGGTCGAACCGAGCGGACTGGCGCTCCTCCCCGTCCCAGGCCAGGCCCAGCCAGGTGAGGTCGGCCTTGATCCCTTCGACATGTTCCTCGCGGCTGCGCGCCGTGTCGGTATCGTCGATCCGCAGCAGGAAGCGCCCGCCGTGCTTTTTTGCCAACAGCCAGTTGTGGAGCGCGGTGCGGACATTGCCGACATGGAGCGCGCCGGTGGGGGAGGGTGCGAAGCGGGTGGTCACGGTCATGGCGGGGGCGATAGGCGAAATCGCCGCCGTGGGCAAAGCCCAGCCGCGCGTCACCCCTGCCGGGGCAGGCAGGTCAGCGCGGTGAGCATGGCACTATGCAGCCGATCGTGCCGGTCAAAGCGGATGAAACCGTCGATTTGCCGGGTGAATGCGGCGCGGTCGCCCGAAAGGGCGGCCCGGCCCAGCGCCGCCAGTGTTGCCTCGTCAGGCGTCATCTTCATGCAGCAGGGCCGCGCGCAGACGTAAGCTTCAGGCCAGACCGCGCGGATCGTGCGCGCCAGATCCAGCACGGCCCGCGCCGCTGTGAAGCTGGCGAAACGGGTGGACAGTTCCGCGAGCGGCTCGCGCTCGGCCCGCTCGAACAGCGCGCAGAGTCGCAGACTCATCACCACGTGGAGCAGCGGCAGGCGGAGCGCCCGGACATCGCCGGGCCGCGCCAGATCGGCAATCGCGGCGCTCCACCGCTGCGCCTGAGCTTCGGGATCGCGCACCTTGACCTCCCTAGTTGCGAATCATTCGCAGTAGGTGCCAAGCGACGGACGGCCGTCAATGCGAATCGTTCGCAATAATTCAGGCCGTGCGGAACGCGTGGGTAATCGGATAGCGCCGGTCGCGCCCGAAGTTGCGGCTACCGAGCTTCACCCCCGGCGGGGCCTGACGGCGCTTGTATTCGGCGAGGTGGAGCAGGCGCTCGATCCGCACCACTGTGTCGCGCTCGAACCCTTCGGCCACCAGCTGGTCGACGCTCTTGTCGTGTTCCACCAGACCCAGCAGGATGCCGTCGAGCACGGGATAGGGGGGCAGCGAATCCTCGTCCTTCTGGTCGGGGCGCAGTTCGGCGCTGGGGGGGCGGGTAATGATGCCATCGGGCATCACCGGGCCGTCTGGACCCAGCCCGATCTTCGGCTTGTGCGCATTGCGCCAGCGCGAGATCGCGAAGACCGTCATCTTGTAGGCGTCCTTCAGCGGGTTGTAGCCGCCCGCCATGTCGCCATAGATCGTGGCATAGCCGACGCTCATCTCGCTCTTGTTGCCGGTGGTCAGCAGCATCGGGCCGAACTTGTTGGACAGGGCCATCAAGGTGACGCCGCGGATGCGCGACTGGATGTTCTCCTCGGTCAGGTCCACCGCGCGGTCGGCAAAGCTGCCCTCCAGCATCTGGTCAAAGGCGCCGACTGCCGGGGCGATGGGGATCGTGTCATAGCGGCAGCCGATCATTTCCGCGCAGCCGGTGGCGAGGTCCAGGCTTTCCTGGCTGGTGAAGCGGCTGGGCAGCATCACGCACCACACCCGCTCCGGCCCCAGCGCGTCGGCGGCGATGGCGGCGCAGATCGCGCTGTCGATCCCGCCGGACAGGCCCAGCACCACGCCGGGGAAGCGGTTGCGGTCCACATAGTCGCGCAGGGCCATGACCATCGCGCAGTAGATGTCTTCCGGATGATCGGCGAGCGGCGCGATTTCGCCCGCCTCGCAGCGCCAGCCGATGTCCGTGCGGGTCCAGCGGGTGGTCACTTCCTGCTCGGTCCAGTCGGCCATCTGCACGGCCAGACTGCCATCGCCGTTGACCACAAAGCTTGCCCCGTCGAACACCAGTTCGTCCTGCCCGCCGACGCGGTTGAGATAGGCCAGCGGCAGGCCGGTATCGACCGCGCGGCGCTTGGCCACGCCGTCGATCCGCAGCGTGTCCTTGTCGATCTCGTAAGGGCTGCCGTTGATGCAGATCAGCATTTCTGCGCCGAAATCGGCGAGGTGGCGGCAGACGTCGGGCTGCCAGATGTCCTCGCAGATTGGCAGGCCGATCATTACCCCCCTGAATACCACCGGTTCGGGCAGCGGGCCGGGTTCGAACAGGCGTACCTCGTCGAAAGTGCCGTAATTGGGCAGTTCGCGCTTGAGCCGCACTTCCGCGACCTTGCCGCCATCGAGCAGGGCGACTCCGTTATGGAGGTTGCCATCGCGCACGAACACGCTGCCGACCAGCATGGCCGGGCCGCCATCGGCTGTGACCTTGGCCATGGCCTGAAGCTCGCGCGCGGCGCGCTCGATCAGCGCGGGCTTCAGGATCAGGTCTTCGGGCGGATAGCCGATCAGCTGCATTTCAGGAAAGGCGATCAGATCGGCGCCTGCATCCCGGGCGCGGTCGCGCGCGGCCAGCATCGCGGCGGCATTTCCGGCAATGTCGCCAACCGACTGGTTGAGCTGGGCGAGGGTGATGGAAAGGGTATCGGCCATGCCTCTTCCCTAGGGCCAAGGAAGCGGTTAGCCAATGCGGGAAGAATGGAGAGGACAATGTTCGAACAGGCATTTGAGGCGGCCCGCCTTCCCGGCGCGGTCGGAATTATCGTCGACCGTGACGGGGTGCGCTTTTCCAGCGCGCTGGGCGTGACCGATGTCGACAGCCGCACTCCGGTGGCGGAGGATACCCCCTTCCAGATCGCTTCGATGACCAAGGCGCTGGCAACCGTGGCGGCGATGCAGCAGGTGGAAGCGGGTCGGCTTAGCCTTGATGCCGCGATCGGCGATGTGCTGCCGGACCTGAAAGACGCGCAGGTGCTGACCGGGTTCGACTCGGCAGGCAAGCCGCAGCTTCGCCCCGCCGCGCGGCCCATCACCCTGCGCCACCTGCTGACCCACACGGCGGGTTACGGCTATTTCTTCATCCATCCCGAACTGCTGCAATATTTCGCGGCGGTGGGCATGCCGGTGCCGGGATCGCTGAACGCGATCCGCACGCCGCTGCTGTTCGATCCGGGCGACCGCTGGGAATATTCGGTAGCGATCGACTGGGCGGGCCTCGCGGTGGAAGCCGTGACGGGATCGACCCTGGGCGACTACATGGACGAGCACGTCTTCGCGCCGCTCGGCATGACCGGGACCGCGTTCCACGCTGCCCTGCCTGAGGGCGCGGCCAAGGTTCACGTGCGCGGCGAGGACGGCGCGCTGAAAGTCCAGCCGACGTTCCTGGGCGGGGGCGAATACCACAACGCGGGCGGCGGCCTGATCGGCACCGCGCCCGACTATGCCCGGTTCGTGCGCGCTATGCTGCGCGGCGGGGAACTGGACGGCAACCGCGTGCTGCAGGCCGATACGGTGGCGGAAATGTCGCGCAACCAGGTCGCCCCGCTGCGCGCGGGCTTCATGGGCAGTGCCATGCCCAACCTGGCCCAGCCGTACGACACCTTCCCGGACCAGCACACCGGCTGGGGCCTGGGCTTCCTGATCAACCCGGAGGCGGGGCCGAACGGACGTTCGCCCGGCAGCCTGGCCTGGGCCGGGATCTTCAACTCCTATTACTGGATCGATCCGGCGAGCGGCGTGGGCGGGGTGATGATGAGCCAGCTTTCGCCGTTCGGCGATCCGGGCGCGCTGGCCTGTTTCGGCGCGCTGGAGCGGATGGCCTACGCCTGACCAAAGCGGTTCGGCCGCAGCCACCCGGGGGTGACTGCGGCCGAAGAGGGTTCCGGCCCGCCGTACGCAGCGGGCCGGGGGGAGATCATCAGAGCGCGATCGCGAGGCCGACCGAGCCGCGATCCGACGAGCGTTCGCCATCGCGCACGCCGCGGTATTCGACCCGCACCTTGGCGCGCGAGCTGATGCTCACGCCAAGGCCGGCGCCGAATTCGAAGGCATCGCCGTTCGAGCTGTCGCTGGCCGCGCGCCAGCTGGCATTGCCGAGGCGGACCAGCCGCGAGGCGGTTTCGTCACCGTCGATCTGGTGCTGCCAGTTGCCGAAGACCAGGCCCTGGATCTTGCCGCCAAGGCCGAAGGCGGCTTCCGCGCCCAGCTTGGTGTGGGCGGTCTTCCAGGTTTCTTCCGGCAGGACCAGCGCCAGGTTGGCATCGCCGTTGGTTTCGGACGAAGCCTTGGCCTTGGTGTGGGCAAAGCCGATGCCCGCCACCGGGCGGATTTCCGCATTGTCACCCACCGGCACGCTCATCCGCGCCTCGATCGAGCCGTAGAAGGTCTGCAGGTTGGTGGCGCCAGCGGACAGCTTGTTGCCCGACAGCAGGTTCATGGTGCGCTTGGTATAGGCGTCGGTCGTGCTGAAGCCCAGCGTGGCGCCCAGGTTGACCGGACCCAGGTTGTGCGAGCCATAGGCAAAGAAGGTGCCTTCACGCAGCCGCGAGGAAGACCCCATCGGGTCGTCGGCATTGGTTTCATAGTAACCGCCGCCCAGGCCGACGCGGGTGTCGGCGGTGTTGAGCAGGTTGATGCCGGAGACGAAGCCATAGCGGTTGGCTTCGAAGCCATAGCTGGCCGGGGTGTCGCCGGCTTCCTGGTGCTGGGCCGACAGGCGGGTCCAGACCGCCACGTGGTTGCGGCCATCGTCGCAGGCGCCGCGCTTGCCGTCGGCGGTGCGGCGATCGTCGCTGCCGTCGCAGCCCGCCATCGCGCTGGCTGCATCGAGCACGGTCGATGCCGTCTCGCGCGAGGAGACGTTGGTCATCAGGATGTTGTGGGCATACATTTCACCCGACATCTGCTGGAAGGCGCGGCGGTACTGCGTGGCGTCCATCCCGTAGAGGCCGTTGAACAGCGACTGGAGATGGCCGCTGCGGGTGCCTGCGGCGGGGCGCACCGCATCCAGCCCGGTCGCGGCGGCAAGGCCGTTGAGCTTCCAGGCGTCGGCCTTGCCCAAGGCGGCGAAGCTGCCCGGGGTGACGACCAGTTGCACGTCCTTCGGGTTGTAGAACACGTCGAAGCGCTGGTTGGTGCCCATGCCCGCAGTGGGCTGGAGCACCGAGGCGAACTGGCCGGTCACGCTGTCGGCGGTGACCACGGTGAAGCGGTCGCCCAGCACCGTGGTGAGGGTGTTGTTGCCGCCCGGGATGCCGCGCAGCACCGGGCTGATCGTGCCGCCCGCGACGAAGCCGGCGCTGCCGCCCGACAGGACGAGACGGTCATAGGAACCCGCGCCGCCAGCCGCGTTGTAGGTGCGCCCGTCAAGCTCGGTCACCAGCTTCGAGCCGGTGTTCATGGTGACGTTGCCGCCGGTCACCTTGAGCGCGCCGATGCTGTCACCCGGGTTGAGCGTGCCGCCGGTGTTGACGTTGATCGGCGCGACGACCGAACCATTGCCGGTCAGGGTGCCGCCGTTGTTCACGTTTACCGCCAGATTGGACAGCGTGCCCGTGACGTTCAGCGTTCCGGCGTTGATGTCGAAGCCGCCGTTGATCGTGCTGATCCCGCCCAGCGTCATCCCCAGCGTCATCCGCCCGGCGCCGATCTTGGTCAGCCCGCCAACCCCGGTGAAGTCACCGGTGAACAGCACGTTGTTGCCATTGGTATCGACCGTGCCGCCCAGGGTCTGGACGGTGAAGGCGTTG
>Ga0208823_1000446_pt1 | contig 36271 bp, 28 predicted proteins | sample AD_UKC075_MetaG_FD_184440 | JGI IMG/M metagenome (GOLD analysis project Ga0208823, IMG submission 184440) | Active sludge microbial communities of municipal wastewater-treating anaerobic digesters from USA - AD_UKC075_MetaG (SPAdes) (version 2) | ecosystem: Engineered > Bioreactor > Anaerobic >...
CACCGGCAGCGGACCGGCCGTCCGCACCTGACCTGGAAGTTCGCCGCCGGCATCGACGGGAGGAGCGCCGCCGCGGACGGATCCTCGCAGTGGATCACCAGCGAGGCGGCCCGTGCCGATGTGCACCGCCGCCGCGCCGCCGCCGACGCGATCGTGGTGGGCACCGGAACGGTGATCGCGGACGATCCGAGTCTGACCGCCCGGCTGCCCGAGGGCGGGTTGGCGGCGCGGCAGCCACTGCGCGTCGTCGTCGGCGAGCGGGACATTCCGCCGCAGTCACGGGTACTGAGCCGGGACTGCCCCACCCTGCACCTGCGCACCCGGAACGTGAACGAGGTTCTGCGGGCACTCGCGGACCGCACCGACATCATGCTGGAAGGCGGCCCGACTCTGGCCGGCGCCTTCCTGCGGGCCGGTGCGGTGGATCGGATCCTGGCGTATGTCGCGCCCATTCTGTTGGGCGGGCCCAAGACCGCGGTGGACGACATCGGCGTCACCACCATTGCCGACGCGCTGCGCTGGAACTATGACGACGTCGAGAAGATCGGGCCGGACCTGCTGCTCAGTCTCGTCCCGCCGCGCTGAGCCCCTTGTGCTCGATGATGTCCCGCGAGCCCCCGGCTCCCATGAGTTCGCGGAAGCCCTGCACCGTGTAGCTGATGACGGTGCTGTCGGTACGCGCTCGGGCGGTCGCCGAGCGCGGTAGCGCGAACAGCGGCCCCATCTCGCCGAAGTACTCGCCGGGACTTGCCGTGGTGGCGATTTCCTCGTCACCGCTGGGCAATTCGCGGACCAGTTCGATCTCGCCCTCGGAGACGACGTAGATCGAATCGCCCATGGTCCCCTGCTCGAACAGGGTCTCACCGGCGGCCAGGGTGATGGTTTGCGGCTCGTGGTCGGTGGCCGACAGGTGCGGCACCAGTTCGACCACCCGATCGGCCAGCGGCAGCATCCGGGTGTCATGGGTGGCGACCACGACCACCCGCTCGCCGGAGGCCAGTTCGCGGATCAGCCGCAGCACCTCCTCGACCTGGATGTAGTCCAGGTGCGCGGTCGGTTCGTCCGCGATCAACAGCGGTGGGTCGAGGGCGATGGCCCGGGCGACCGCCACCCGCTGCTGCTGACCGCCGCTGAGATCCCCGGGCCGGTGTCCCATCCGGTTGGCGAGGCCTACCCGCGTCAGAAGTTCGGCGGCCCGCTCGCGGGCTTCGTGCCGGCCGACGCGGGCGGCACGCAGGGGCACCATCACGTTCTCGATCGCGGTCAGACTGGGCACCAGGTTGAACGCCTGGAAGACGATGCCGACGGTGTTGCGCCGGTAGTCCGAGAGTTCCCTCGCATCCAGCTTGGTGAGGTCGATATCGCCGAACTCGATTCGCCCGGCGCTGGGCCGCAGAATGCCGCCGAGACAGGACAGCAGGGTCGTCTTGCCGCAGCCGCTGGGCCCCAGCAGGATCGCCAGGGACCCCGCCGGGACGTCCAGACTCAGGCCGTTGATCGGCCGTACCGACTCCTGACCGCTGGTGTACTCGACCACCAGGTCCTTGATGCGCAGATCACCCATGGTGGTCAGGGTCCTCCGAAGGCCAGGGCGGGGTCGACGGTGACCGCCCGGCGCAGCCCGGCAAGACTCGCCAGCACGCCGATGGTGATCGCCACCACGGGCAGCAGCAGAAACGCCACCTGAGGGATGTCCACCCGCATCGGAAAGAGCGGTCCGAGCAGAACCGAGAGCACGCCGCCGAGCACCGCCGCGAGGACCGCGACGATCACCGCCTGCATGGCAAGGCCGGCCAGGATGGCCCTGGTCGGCACGCCGACGGCTTTGAAGACCGCGAAGTCGCGGGTCCGTTCGATGGCGGACATGTAGATCATCGACCCGACGATCAGCGCGGCGACGATCCACAACAACCCGGCCATCAGCGTCATCGCCTGCCGCGCACCCGTCAGCGCCCGCAAGAGGTCGTTGATGGCGCCCTCCCGGTTGACCAGGGTGAAGCCGCTCGGAACCCGCTCGGGAAGCGGTTGGACCCCGATGGAGGAGATCAACGCCTGATCGGAGAACAACAGCTTCTGTGCCCCGGCCACGGTCAGAAACACATTCGACTGGCCGGCCAGGGCCGTGGAATCGTCGACGATTCCGACGATCTGCAAGTTCCGTGAGCCGATCTCCACGGTGGCGCCGATCGGTTTGTTCATGGTGCTCGACACTGCGGCCTCGTGCGGCATAGCCGGCGGCCGGCCCTGCTCGATGGGCGGGATCCCGGGTCCCCGCTCGGGAGATCCGAAGATGTTGACGCTGCGAGGAGTGCCGTGGTCCTGCATCGTGGCGCTGCCGTACACCAGAGGGACGGCGTCCTTCACGCCGGGAATCTGCAGCTTGACGGCGGGGAAGGCGGAGGATCCCAGGAACGGCCCGGTTGCGCCGGACTTCACCAGGTAGCCGTCGAGGCCCAGCGAATCCACCGTGCGGACCGCCTCGACGCGGAACCCGTTGGCCAGCCCGGTAAGCACCAGGGTCATCGCGAAAACCAGGCCGGTGCCGACGATGGCGATGACGAAACGGCGCTTACGCCACTGCAGGTCGCGCAGTGCCGCGGTCAGCACGTCGTCACCCGCATGGGGCGAGGGTACCGACCCGCAGGGCGGGCCGTGGAGGGCTTGTCCCAATTCGCCCGCCGAGTCGCCCCCCGGGTCGATGGCCGGGTCGAGGGTCGTGGCGGGGCAGCGGAGTGGACGTTCAACGGACGGGGACGGAGCCGGGAGGGGAGTCGGCGCCAGCCGACGGGAAGTGAGCGCCGGGCCCGGTGCCGGACCCGGCGTCGGAGTCGGACCCGGTGCCGGACTCGGAGCCGCCCTCGGCATCAGGCTCGGCGTACTCGTCCCGGCCACCGATCAGCAACGCGGACAACGCTCCCGCGACACAGATGACGGCGGTGATGAGGAAGATCTCGCCGTACTGCACGGTGTAGGCGATTCGGCCGTTCTCGGCAACCTTGGTCGCGATGTCGAACACCGAACCGGAGGGCTTCGGCAGGGTCGCCATGATCTGGTTGAACCGGTAGACACCCCACGCGCTGAGCGCAGCCACCCCGACCAGCATCCCGGTCATCCGGGCCACCACCACCAGGGAGGAGGCGATGCCGTGCTGGGCCGCGGGCACCACCCGCAGTGCCGCCGACGTCAACGGACCGATCACCAGGCCCAGGCCGATGCCGGCCAGCGCCAGATCGGTGCCGAAGGTGGGCAGCGTGATGATGCCGAGGTCGTGGCGGGCGGTCAGCACGTCGACGGTCCAGTGCGACACCAGCCAGTAGGCGAACCCCGCGATCAGCATCCCGGCGGAGGCCACCAGCCGGTCGCCGATCCGGGTGGCCAGCCAGCCCCCGACCAGCGCGCCGATCGGCAGCGCCACCAGGAAGTGCAGCAGCAGCCCCGCGGCCTGGTTCTGGTCCTTGCCCAGGACGCCCTGTCCGAACAGTTCGATGTTCACCAGGGTCACCATCAGCGCGGCACCGGCGGATACCGAGGTGGCCAGCGAGGCCAGGAACGGCCGGAACCGCACTCCCGCCGGTTCGATCAACCGGGTGCGGGCGAACCGCTCCCAGACGCCGAAGGCGATGGCCGCCAGCAGCGCACCGATCACCATCGGCAGGCCCCAGCTGGGCAGCACCTGTTTGCCGTTCGGGTCCGGGTTGTACAGCCCGATCACCGCCAGGCCGAGGGCCAGTGCCAGCAGCAGCCCACCGACGACGTCCACCCGCTGCGGTTCCCGGTCCCGGTCCCGCCCCGGAAGGCTGATGTGGATCAGCACCATCGCGATCGCCGCGAGCGGAACGTTGATCCAGAACACGTCCCGCCAGGTGTTGAGCAGCCAGACCACGCCGATGCCGTACAGCGGACCTAGCACACTGCCCAGCTCCTGGGCGGCGCCGATACCGCCGAGGACGGCCGCCCGGTTGCGGGCTGCCCACAGGTCGGCCGCCAATGCCAGCGTCACCGGAAGCAGCGCGCCACTGGCGGTGCCCTGCACCACCCGGCCGATGACCAGCGTCGTCAAGTCGTTGGACAGCGCGGTGATGACCGAACCGACCGCGAACCCGGCGAGGCTGAGCTGCAGGACGAGTTTGCGGCCGAACCGGTCAGAGGCCCGTCCGAGCAGCGGCATGGCGGCCACATAGCCCAGCAGGTAGCCGGTGATGATCGGGGTGACCTGCTGAATCTTGTTCAGCGGGATACCGACGTCGCGCATGATGTCACGCATGATCGTGACCACCACGTAGGTGTCCAGCGCGCCCAGCAGGACCGCGAGGCTGCCCGCCCCGATCGCGATGCGCCGACTGCTACCCACTGCCGGCATCCGGTGTCGGCTGTGTGCCGGCATCACACCGCGGGCTTGGTGACGGTGACCGGCTTGTCCCACTCGGACAGGGTCAGCTGCACGCTGTTGCCCTCGCTCTGATCCACCCGGGCCTGGACCAGCTGGTGCGGCGCGTCCTTCTCGATCCAGGTCGTCGCCGACAGCGGCCCGGTGGCCTTGATCTGCGGGATCAGCTTGTTGACCGCGTCGGCGCCGACCTTGCCGCTGATCCGAACCGTCGACACGCCGCCGATGGTGTCGAAGCCCTCGGACTTGGGTTCGGTGATGCTGGCGAGCATATTGGCCAGACCGCTGTCGGGGTTCAGGATCACCGACGGGTCGTACACCTCGGCTGCCGGCCCCATGTCCAGCCAGCTGTCCGGGGTGAGGGCGGCGTAGAGGGTCCCGTCGAGCACGACGAGCTGGATATCGACGTCGGATCCACCCATCGTGATCTTCGAGCTGCCCTTGATGGCCACGCTGGGCTCGTTGGTGAGATCACCGGAGAGCGTCTTGACCGGCAAACCGTCGATCTTGCCGTTGACGGCGATCTCGAGGTGCGCGCTCTTGAGCGCCTTGGTCGTGGCGATCGACTGTTGCACCAGCGGAGCGGCCTCGGGCAGCGGCTCGGATGGCTTCGACGAACAGCCCGAGGCGAGTGCCGCGGCGGCCGCCAGCGAGGTCAGGACAGCGAAAGTTCTCCGGAACATCGGCATAGCTGCATCGTAGAGGGTCGTCGGCCCGGTGCCCGGTGACCGCCGCCGCGGCGGCCGAATTGTCCGGGGAAGGCTAAATTGGCGGTGTGTTCACCGGCATCGTGGAAGAACTGGGTGAGGTCACCGATCGAGAGGACCTGGGCGACGCCGCGCGGCTCGTCATTCAGGGTCCGGTGGTCGTCGACGGCGCCCGCCATGGCGACTCGATCGCCGTCAACGGCGTCTGCCTGACGGTCGTCGACGTTCTTCCCGGTGGCCGGTTCAGCGCCGATGTGATGGCCGAGACCCTGCGCCGGTCGAGTCTGGCCGAGGTTGCGGCGGGTAGCCGGGTCAACCTGGAACGGGCTGCACCCGTGAACGGCCGATTGGGCGGGCATATCGTGCAGGGCCACGTCGACGGGACCGGTGAGGTGCTGTCCCGAACCCCGTCCGAACACTGGGAGGTCGTCCGCATCGCGCTGCCCGACTCGCTGGCCCGCTATGTGGTGGAGAAGGGGTCGATCACCGTTGACGGTGTTTCCCTGACGGTGTCGGCGGTGGGCCGGGACGGTGCCGATCAGGACGGACCCGACACGGCCCCGCGACACTGGTTCGAAGTGTCGCTGATACCCACCACATTGGCTCTGACCACCCTCGGGCAGGCGGTACCGGGAACGACGGTCAACCTCGAGGCGGACGTGATCGCGAAGTACGTCGAACGGTTGCTGGCCGCCCGTTAGACCCGGCGGCGCCGGCGGAGGAAGAACACCCCGAGCAGGAGCACAGCGGCGGACCCGGGTGCGGGAACCATCGTGTAGCCCAGATCCGTGAGGATCGCGGTTTCCAGCGTGCTGAGTGTCCGGATCCCCGGGCCCATGCTCACCCGGGCGTTCATCAGCTGCTCGTTGCGGCCGTAGAAGCTCTGGTCGTTCAGGTGGGACATCGAGCTGCCGCCCTGCCACGGGTTGGGTGTGTACACCGGAACTGGGCCGCCGTTGGCCGCGACGGCGTTCGGGCCGCCGAAGAACACACCACCGTTGCCGCCGGTCAGGTTCGTGTCGTAGGCGCTGATCCAGACGTAGTCCTCGCCGATCAGCTGGGTGCCGTCAGCGGTCACCAGGAAACCGTCGAACGCCGTCCAGCCGGTGCCGGTGTTGGTGCCGGGTTCGCTGATGTTGGACAGGAAACCCAGGGTGTGCATCAGTTCGTGCATCGCCACCGACTGGAAGTCGTACTGGCCGTTCACCACCGTGGGGCCGAACGCCCACGGGCTGCCGAAGTTCCAGGTGATCTCCCCGTCAGGTGCGGCGCCGTTGGCGTCGACTCCGGAAATGATCTTCGCCTGCACTACGGTCGGGAAGAACCCGGGCCGGGAGCTGATCATGTCGCTGGAGGCGGAGGCCAGCGTTCCCGACAGCGGAGACAGTTCGCCGTTGACCGTGTAGGTCACGGTCACCGGGGACGTCAGCACAAAGTAGGAGCCGAGGATGGTCGCGGTGGATTCCAGGGCGGCTCGGGCCTCCTGCGACCACAGCATCGCCCCGCCGGAGTAGATGAATTCGAACTGCAGGCGGGGTCCGCTGATTCCCTGGGTCACCACGGCGTTGCCCAGCGTGTAGGCGGGGCGGAACGGGTTGAACAGGTTGAAACGCAGACCCGAGTCGGCGGCGGAGACGGTGAACGCGTCGGTGCCGGCGAAATCCGGGCCGGGGGTGTAGACGTAGCTGCCGTCCGAACCGATCGTGACGGTGCCGAAGACCGGGGCCGCACTGAGGCTGTAGGTGATCGGATCGCCTTCGGGGTCGACCGCACCGACGTTGCCCGTGATCGGTCCGGCAACCTGACCGGTCAGTTGCACGGGGGCGACGGTCGGCGCCTCGTTGAAGAAGGTCCGTCGCACCAGGAGGGCAATACCCTCGACGAACGCCTGGATGGGACCGAAGACGTCACCGAGTGCAGCGGCTACCGCGTCCGCGGTCGCGGCCGCCGCCGGGACTCCGATGGTGGCGACGTGGTCTGCCGGGGCGCCGGCCTGGTCTGCGGGGGCGTCGGCCCGATCTGCCGGAGCGGCGGCCTGCGCAGCTGGGAAGATCGGTGAAATGCCATCGGGCACCGGCAGATTCGCCTCGATCGGCAGGTTCTTGTCGAGTTGCGGATTGCTCACCGGCGGAACGGCGATCGCCTCCCGGAGAGGCCGCGTGCCAAGCCCGGCCACACGTCGCGGTAGGTCCGATGCCGCCGCACCGTCATCGCGGCGAACGGCCGCGCGCCGTTCCGCCCGATTGGGGGTCGACACCGTGCGGGGGGTGTCCTCACCGGGTGTTGCCGCCGCGTCGACGGCTGCCGACGGCGATGCGGTGCGGTGTGCGGGGGTCGGCCGGTCGGCCCGACCGTGCCGTGCCGGTGCGGTGCGTGCGTCTCGGTCGGCGGCCGACTTCGCCGTACTCGCCGACGACTCGTCACCGAGGTTGTCCGCGGACGCCACAGCTTGCGGGCCGGCCAGCGACATGCCCAAGGCGAACGCCGCCGCACCCCACCGGACCACCCGTTTGGAGGTCATCCCGTTGGACAACTCATCACCCACTCCCCGCTGGGTGGCGCCGTCACATACATCCGATTGCCAGGGGCACCCAGGCCGTTTCGATACACCTAACCTAGGGGTGCGCGGGTGCCCCGGTCAACGCGGCGCGGCCGGGCGGGGTCACCGGCCCGGCAGGGAGTGTCCCGGCCGTGGTTCATACTGGTGGCTCACCGACTCCGGGCTCACCGACTCGCAGGAGCGCAGACTCCGAAGGGCAGATATGACCAGGCTGGACACCATCGAGAGGGCGGTCGCCGATATCGCGGCGGGCAAGGCCGTCGTCGTCATCGACGACGAGGACCGCGAGAACGAGGGCGATCTGGTCTTCGCCGCCGAGAAGGCGACCCCGGAACTGGTGGCGTTCATGGTGCGCTACACCTCCGGCTATCTGTGTGTCCCACTGGACGGTTCGGTGTGCGACCGACTGGGTCTGCTGCCGATGTACGCCGTCAACCAGGACAAGCACGGCACCGCCTACACCGTGACGGTGGACGCCCGCCGCGGCGTGGGAACCGGCATTTCCGCCGCGGACCGAGCCACCACGATGCGGTTGCTCGCCGATCCGCACAGTGGGTCGGAGGACTTCACCAAACCCGGCCACGTGGTGCCGTTGCGGGCCAAGGAAGGCGGCGTGCTGCGCCGCCCCGGCCACACCGAAGCCGCCGTGGACCTGGCGAAGCTTGCGGGCCTGCAACCCGCCGGCGCGATCTGCGAGATCGTCAGTCAGAAGGACGAAGGCGCGATGGCGCAGACCGACGAGTTGCGGATCTTCGCCGACGAGCACGACCTCGCCATGATCTCGATCGCCGACCTGATCAAGTACCGGCGTAAGCACGAGAAGCTCATTGAACGGGTCGCCGAGGCTCGGATTCCCACGGCACACGGCGAGTTCCGGGCTGTGGGTTACGCCAGCGTCTACGAGGACGTCGAGCATGTCGCCCTGGTTCGCGGCGACATCGCCGGACCGCTGAACGACGGCCATGACGTGCTGGTTCGGGTGCATTCCGAATGCCTCACCGGCGATGTTTTCGGTTCGTTGCGCTGCGACTGCGGCCCGCAACTCGACGCGGCGATGGCGATGGTCGCCGACGAGGGTCGCGGCGTGGTGCTCTACATGCGTGGTCACGAGGGCCGGGGGATCGGCCTGATGCACAAGTTGCAGGCCTATCAATTGCAGGACACCGGTGTCGACACGGTCGACGCGAATCTCGAACTCGGATTTCCCGCTGACGCCCGCGACTACGGCATCGGGGCTCAGATCCTGGTGGACCTGGGGGTCCGGTCCATGCGACTGCTGACCAACAACCCGGCCAAGCGGGTCGGCCTCGACGGGTACGGCCTCGAGATCGTCGACCGTGTACCCCTGCCGGTCCGGGCGACCGCGGAGAACATCCGCTATCTGAGAACCAAGCGGGACCGGATGGGACACGAACTGAGCGGGCTGGAGGACTACGACGACGCCGTCGGCGTGCCCGGTGACCTCGGTGGTGCCCGGTGAGACAGGGCCCAGTGAAACAACGAGGTCGAGCACAAGGAGCGCGGAGATGAGCGGGGGCGCGGGTATTCCGGAGGTTCCGGCGATGGATGCCTCCGCGCTGAAGATGGCGATCGTGACCAGCACCTGGCACGCCACCATCTGCGAGGCCCTGCTGGACGGAGCACGCCGGGTCGCCACGGCCGCCGGTGTCGCCGAGCCCACCGTGGTCCGGGTGCATGGGGCGATCGAGATCCCGGTCGTCGCCCAGGAACTCGCCCGCAACCACGATGCGGTGGTGGCCCTCGGTGTGGTCATCCGGGGCGAGACGCCGCATTTCGACTACGTCTGCGACGCCGTCACCCAAGGCCTGACCCGGGTGTCACTGGACGCCGCGACACCGGTCGCCAACGGTGTCCTGACCACCGAGAATGAGCAGCAGGCCATCGACCGCGCGGGCCTGCCCGGCTCCGCCGAGGACAAGGGTGCACAGGCCGCCGCGGCGGCGCTGTCGACCGCGCTGACCCTGCGCCACCTGCGGGCCCGATGAGCGGCGATACCGGCGAGATCGACACCGCGGAGTGGGATGTCAGCTTGCGGCCACGGCTGGTCCCCATGCTGGCCCGTATCACCGCCGCGGTGATCGTCGTCGCGGGCGTCGTGGTCGCGATCTTCAACGATCGGGCCTCCGGCGCCTACCTGCGGCCGGTCGACCAGGTTGCGATGGCCTGCATCGCTTGCATCCTGGCCGGAGGCGTGCTGCTGCTGACCCGGCCCCGGCTCAAGGTCGGGCCGGCCGGACTTGCTGTCCGCAATGTCGTCGAATACCGGATGATCCCGTGGCGCGAGGTCGTCGACGTCTCCTTCCCGCCGGGGAAGCGCTGGGCCCGCGTCGATCTCGACTACGGGGAGTATGTGCCGGTGCTGGCCATTCAGGTGACGGACCGGCAGCACGCCGTCGAGGCGATGGACACGGTGCGGTCCCTGATGGACCGCTACCACTCACACTGACATCCGCGCCGTGGCCGACCCCGCGACCTACCGACCGCCGCCCGGGTCCATCCCGGTCGAACCCGGCGTGTACCGCTTTCTGGACGCGCACGGCCGGGTGATCTACGTCGGCAAGGCCAAAAGCCTGCGCAGCCGACTGACCTCATACTTCGCCGACATCGCCGGGTTGCACCCCCGGACCAGACAGATGGTGACTACCGCGGCGAAGGTCGAGTGGACGGTGGTGAACACCGAGGTCGAAGCGCTCCAGTTGGAATACAACTGGATCAAGGAGTTCGACCCGCGGTTCAACGTCCGCTATCGCGACGACAAGTCCTACCCGGTGCTCGCGGTGACCCTCAACGAGGAGTACCCGCGGCTAATGGTGTACCGCGGACCCCGTCGAAGGGGAGTGCGCTACTTCGGGCCGTACTCGCACGCCTGGGCGATCAGGGAGACCCTCGACCTGCTCACCCGGGTGTTCCCGGCCCGCACCTGTTCGGCCGGGGTCTTCAAGCGGCACAGCCAGATCGACAGGCCCTGCCTGCTCGGTTACATCGACAAATGCGCGGCGCCCTGCGTCGGGAGGGTCAGCGCGGCGGAGCACCGCGCAATCGTCACCGACTTCTGCGACTTCCTCTCCGGCCGTACCGACCGGTTCGCCCGCGATCTCGAGAAGCAGATGAACGCCGCCGCCGCCGACCTCGACTTCGAGCGGGCCGCCCGGTTACGGGACGACCTCGGGGCGCTGCGGCGCGCAATGGAGAAGCAGGCGGTGGTACTCGGTGACGGCACCGACGCCGACGTGGTGGCCTTCGCCGATGACGAGTTGGAGGCGGCGGTTCAGGTTTTCCACGTCCGGGGCGGGCGGGTGCGGGGCCAGCGCGGTTGGGTCATCGAGAAACCCGGCGACCCCGGGGAGTCCTCGGAGCAGGCGCTTGTGGAGCAGTTCCTCACCCAGTTCTACGGCGCTGAAGCCGAATTGGGCGGCCCGCCCCCCGCCGAATTGGGCGGCCCGCCCCCCGCCGAATTGGGCGGCCCGCCCCCCGCCGAATTGGGCGGTTCGCCCCAGCCCGAATCAGACGCGGCCGCCGACGAATCGCTCAATCCGGTGCCCAAAGAAGTACTGGTGCCGTGCCTGCCGCCCAACGCCGATGAACTGTCCGAATGGCTGTCCCGGCTGCGCGGGTCGCGGGTGGCGCTGAGGGTCCCGCAGCGCGGCGACAAGCGGGCTCTGGCCGACACCGTGCACCGCAACGCCGTCGAGGCGCTGCAGCAGCACAAGCTCAGGCGTGCGGGCGATTTCACGGCGAGATCGGCTGCGCTGCAGAACATTCAGGAATCCCTCGGCCTGGTCGACGCCCCACTGCGGATCGAATGCGTCGACATCAGCCACGTTCAGGGCACCGATGTGGTGGGTTCGCTGGTGGTGTTCGAGGACGGGTTGCCGCGCAAGTCCGACTACCGGCACTTCGCCATCCGGGAGGCCGCCGGCGACGGACGCTCCGACGACGTCGCGTCCATCGCCGAGGTCACCCGCCGCCGGTTCCTGCGGCACCTCAGCGATGCCGGCCCCGCGACGGACGGCGACGGGACGACCCATGCGGGTGAGGCCGGGGCCGGACCGCCGCCGGTTAAACAGCGGCGCTTCGCCTACCCACCGAATCTGTACGTCGTCGACGGCGGGCAGCCACAGGTCAACGCCGCACAGGCGGTGCTCGACGAGTTGGGCATCACCGATGTCGCGGTGATCGGCCTGGCCAAGCGACTTGAGGAGGTCTGGTTGCCGGCCGAACCCGACCCGCTGATCATGCCGCGTAACAGCGAGGGGCTTTACCTGCTGCAACGGGTTCGGGACGAGGCACACCGATTCGCCGTCTCGTACCACCGCAGTCTGCGCTCCAAGCGGATGACCGCCTCGGCCCTGGACACCGTCCGGGGGCTGGGGGAGACCCGCCGCAAGGCGCTGGTGACGCATTTCGGCTCGCTGGCCCGGCTGCGGCAGGCCAGCGTGCAGGAGATCACCGCCGTCCCCGGGATCGGGGTGGCCACGGCCACCGCGGTACTGGAGGCTCTCGGAACGACCGGGACCGAGACGACGGAAACCGAGACCGAGACCGAGACCGAGACCGAGACCGGGACCGGGACTGGCACTTCGGCGTCGGATACCGACCCGGTGGGAGATGATCAGGCAGAGCGACCGGTGGGAGATGATCAGGCAGAGCGACCGGTGGGAGATGATCGGGCAGAGCGCCATGATGGATGACAACGGATACCTGAAGCCGGCCGAACCGATCCCGGGCAACACGGCCGGAATTGACGTCGTACTGGTGACCGGGTTGTCCGGTGCCGGCCGGGGCACCGCCGCGAAGGTCCTCGAGGATCTCGGCTGGTATGTCGCCGACAACCTTCCACCGGAGCTGATCGCCCGCATGGTTGATCTGGGACTGGCGGCGGGCTCGCGGATCACCCAGCTCGCGGTGGTGATGGATGTCCGGTCCCGTGGGTTCACCGGCGACCTGGACCTGGTGCGGAGCGACCTTTCGGCGCGCGGGATCACCCCGCGGGTGGTGTTCCTCGAAGCCTCCGACGACATCCTTGTGCGTCGCTACGAGAACAACCGGCGCAGCCACCCGTTACAGGGGAACCAGACCCTCGCCGAGGGCATCGCGGCCGAACGGGTGATGCTGGCCGGGGTGCGGGCCGGCGCCGATCTGGTGATCGACACCTCCGCCTTGTCTGTGCCCGGGCTGCGGGCCGGCATCGAGCGCGCTTTCGGGGGCGAGACCGTCGCTCTGACCAGCGTCACCGTCGAGTCCTTCGGATTCAAGTACGGATTGCCGATGGACGCCGACATGGTGATGGACGTGCGCTTCCTGCCCAACCCGCACTGGGTCGACGAGTTGCGACCGCAGACCGGTCGGTCGCCGGCGGTGCGGGATTACGTGCTCGGCCAACCGGGCGCGACGGAGTTCCTGCAGACCTACCATCAGTTGCTGAGGTTGGTGGTGGAGGGATACGTCCGGGAGGGGAAGCGGTACATGACCGTGGCGATCGGATGTACCGGGGGCAAGCACCGCAGCGTCGCGATCGCCGAGGCGCTGTCCGGTTTGCTGGCACATAACGAGCACCTCACCGTCCGCGTGCTGCACCGCGACCTCGGGCGGGAGTGACGGTGGCGCGCGGGATGGCGGGCCGGCGATGAGCCAGCGGATCGTCGCGCTCGGCGGCGGCCACGGGTTGTACGCGACGCTGTCGGCCGCCCGTCGGCTCACCCCGCATGTCACCGCTGTGGTCACGGTCGCCGACGACGGCGGCTCCTCCGGGCGGTTGCGCTCCGAACTCGACATCATCCCGCCCGGTGATCTGCGAATGGCGCTGGCGGCCTTGGCTTCCGACAGTCCGCACGGCAGGCTGTGGGCGACCATCATCCAACATCGGTTCGGCGGCAGCGGTGCGCTGGCCGGTCACCCGATCGGCAATCTGTTGCTGGCCGGGCTCAACGAGGTGCTGGCGGATCCGGTCGCAGCACTCGACGAACTGGGCCGAATTCTCGGCGTGAAGGGTCGTGTGCTACCCATGTGCCCGATCGCCCTGCAGATCGAGGCCGATGTGTCGGGTCTCGAACGGGACCCGCGGATGGGCCGGGTGATCCGCGGTCAGGTCGCGGTGGCCACCACCCCGGGGAAGGTCCGCCGGGTTCGGTTGTTGCCCGGCGACCCGCCGGCGACCCGCCAGGCCGTCGACGCCATCCTGGCCGCCGATCTGGTCATCCTCGGTCCGGGGTCCTGGTTCACCAGCGTGATCCCGCACGTCCTGGTGCCCGGTCTGCTGGCCGCACTGAAGTCGACCGCGGCCCGGCGGGTGTTGGTGCTGAACCTGGCCGCAGAACCAGGCGAGACCGCCGGATTCTCCGCGGAACGCCACCTGCACGTGCTGGCACAACATGCTTCGGGGTTCACCGTGCACGACATCATCGTGGACACCGCGCACGTGCCCTCCGAACGGGAACGGGATCAGCTTCGCCGGACGGCGGCCCATCTGGAAGCGACGGTGGAGTTCGCTGACATTTCCCGACCTGGTACACCTTTACATGACCCGGCAAAGCTCGCCGAGGTGCTCGGTGCCGTCCGCGTGCGGCGTCCGGAGCCCCCGACGACGGTCCTTCCCGCGCCTGCCTCGGCGCCGGGTGAACCGGGTCGGCAGACGGGGGCGGCACGGCGGCCCGGCGGACCGGGAGGTGACGACTCGTGGCGATGACAGCCGAGGTGAAGGATGAGCTGAGTCGTCTGGCGGTCAACTCCGTCAGCGCCCGGCGGGCCGAGGTGGCCGCGTTGCTGCGGTTCGCGGGGGGGTTGCACATCGTGTCCGGTCGGGTGGTCGTGGAGGCCGAGGTCGATCTCGGCAGCACGGCGCGTCGGCTCCGCAAGGACATCCACGACCTATACGGCTACAACGCGGTCGTCCATGTGCTGCCGGCCAGCGGAATTCGCAAAAGCACCCGATATCTGGTTCGGGTCGCCAAGGACGGTGAGGCCCTGGCACGCCAGACGGGACTGCTCGACATGCGCGGGCGTCCGGTGCGCGGACTGCCCGCACAGGTGGTGGGCGGCAGCGTCGGCGACGCCGAAGCGGCCTGGCGGGGCGCCTTCCTGGCCCACGGTTCGCTCACCGAACCGGGCCGATCATCGGCGCTGGAGGTGAGCTGCCCCGGACCGGAGGCGGCACTGGCCCTGGTCGGGGCCGCCCGCCGGCTGGGTGTGAGCGCCAAGGCCCGTGAGGTTCGCGGCACCGACCGGGTGGTGGTGCGCGATGGTGATGCGATCGGAACCCTGCTGACCCGGATGGGCGCCCAGGACACCCGGCTCACCTGGGAGGAGCGCCGGATGCGGCGTGAGGTCCGGGCGACGGCCAACCGGCTGGCCAATTTCGACGATGCCAATCTCCGCCGTTCCGCGCGGGCCGCGGTGGCCGCCTCGGCCCGGGTGGAACGCGCGTTGGAAATTCTCGCCGACACCGTGCCGGAACACCTGGCCGCCGCAGGTCGGCTGCGGGTCGAGCACCGGCAGGCCTCGCTGGAGGAACTAGGCCGGCTGGCGGACCCGCCGATGACGAAAGACGCCGTGGCGGGGCGTATCCGGCGACTGCTGTCGATGGCCGACCGCAAAGCCAAACAGGACGGGATTCCCGATACCGAATCCGCGGTCACCCCGGATCTGCTCGACGACGCCTGACGAGCAGAGGCCTGACGTATCGGGCTGGGCCCTCCCACCCAAGGCCCCCGATTCAGCTCCGGGCCGGGCCCGCCGCGCGATTGGCCTCCAGCGCCCAGCGGATCCCGCCGACCAGCACCCCGCCGGCGAGCCGGACCCCGGTCGATTCCAGCACCGGCAGGTAGGGCAGGCGCAACGGCAGCCGCGCCCAGACCGGCAGCAGTCCCACCGCGGCCGACGCCAGCACTCCGTAGGGGGCGCGCGCCGGCAGCGACAGCGGGGGAGTGAGAAGCAGAAAGCGGGCCGCCTCCCGCGCGGCCTCGGTGCTGCGAAGTTCCGGGCGGAACCGGGCGAGGCGGGATCGCAGGGCGGCTTCGGTCCTGGGCGGATCGATCACCCCGAGCGCCTCGGCGACGTGGGCGGTGTCGCTGACGTAGGCGTCGCGGCCGCGCTGATCCAGCCGGCTGGTGCCGTATCGCTGGTAGGCCGCCAGGAAGCTGTCCACTTCGGCGATGTGCACCCACTCCAGGAGGTGTGGGTCATCGGCCCGGTAGGGCCTCCCGTCGGGCGCGACGCCGTGCACCCGGCGGTGGATGCCGCGCACCCGGTCCACGGCACGCTGGGCATCGGCAGCGGTCCCGAACGTGGTGACGGCCAGGAACGTGCTGGTGCGTTGCAAACGTCCCCACGGGTCGCCGCGGTAGTCGGAGTGCTCGGCCACCCCGGCCATCGCCAGCGGATGAAGCGATTGCAGGAGCAGCGCGCGCAGACCGCCGACGAACATCGACGCGTCGGCGTGCACCTGCCGGATGGGACGGTCCTCGGCGAACCAACGAGGTCCGGGCGTCTCGTGGATACGTGCGCGGTTCTGCGGCCCGTCGGGACCGGCGACCATGGCGAACAGACTGGCGCCGAGGCGCTCTCGCACCCGACCGAGGTCCAGTGTGACTGTCATGATCCAGACGGTACGCCTGCGGTTTCGCCGCCGTCCCGCACCGGATTTCGGCCGGAACGCCAACCGCCCGCGGCGGCGGATGCCGCAGCACTAGGCTTGTCTGTGAATCGCAGTCGACTGGAGGAGACACACGTGACGATCCGGGTTGGTGTCAACGGTTTCGGCCGTATCGGACGCAACTTCTACCGGGCCCTGGCAACGCAGCAGGCCGAAGGCCGGGCAACCGACATCGAGATCGTGGCGGTCAACGACCTGACCGACACCGCCGCCCTGGCTCACCTGCTGAAGTTCGACTCCATCCTGGGCCGGTTTCCCGAGGACATCAGCGCCGAGGGTGACACCATCCACGTCGGAAACCACAAGATCAAGGCATTCGCGGTCAAGGACGGCCCGGCCGCCCTGCCGTGGGGCGACGTCGGCGTCGACGTCGTGGTCGAATCCACCGGCATCTTCAACGACGCCCGCGCCAGGGGCCACCTCGAGTCGGGTGTCAAGAAGGTGATCATCTCGGCGCCGGCTCAGGACGAGGACATCACCATTGTGATGGGCGTCAACGACGACAAGTACGACGGCAGCCAGAACGTCATCTCCAACGCCTCCTGCACCACGAACTGCCTAGGGCCGCTGGCCAAGGTCGTCAACGACGAGTTCGGCATCGTGCGCGGCCTGATGACCACCATCCACGCCTACACCGGGGATCAGAACCTGCAGGACGGTCCGCACAAGGACCTGCGCCGGGCCCGGGCGGCCGCGATCAACATCGTGCCCACCTCCACCGGCGCGGCCAAGGCCATCGGCCTGGTGCTCCCGGAACTGAAGGGCAAGCTGGACGGCTACGCGCTGCGGGTGCCGATCCCCACCGGCTCGGTCACCGACCTGACCGTCGAGTTGAAGAAGGAAGCCAGCGCCGCGGAGATCAACGCCGCGCTCAAGGCCGCCGCCGAGGGCAAGCTCAAGGGCATCCTGAAGTACTACGACGCGCCGATCGTGTCCAGCGACATCGTCACCGACCCGCACAGCTCGATCTTCGACGCGGGCCTGACCAAGGTCATCGACAACCAGGCCAAGGTGGTGTCCTGGTACGACAACGAGTGGGGCTACTCCAACCGGCTGGTCGATCTGGTCGGCCTGGTCGGCAAGTCCCTCTGACGGGGGCGCCGACCGTGGCAGTCAAGACTCTCGCCGACCTGTTGGCAGAGGGGGTCGAGGGTCGTGGCGTGCTGGTGCGCTGCGACCTCAACGTCCCACTCGACGACGCCGGATCGATCACCGACACCGGCCGCATCGACGCCTCTGTCCCGACCCTCAAAGCCCTCAGCGACGCCGGCGCCAAGGTTGTCGTGACCGCCCATCTCGGCCGGCCCAAGAGCGGACCGGAGGCCAAGTTCTCGTTGGCCCCGGTGGCTGCCGCGCTCGGTGACCGGTTGGGCCGACACGTCGCGCTGGCCGGTGACGTCGTGGGCACCGATGCCCTCGCCCGGGCCGAGGGCCTGACCGACGGTGACGTCCTGCTGCTGGAGAACATCCGCTTCGACCCGCGCGAAACCAGTAAGGACGACTCCGAGCGTCGGGCACTGGCCGCCGAACTGGTGGAACTCGTGGGCAGCGACGGAGCGTTTGTCTCCGACGGCTTCGGTGTCGTGCACCGGAAGCAGTCCTCGGTGTACGACGTGGCGAGCCTGCTGCCCAGCTATGCGGGCACGCTGGTCGGTGCCGAGGTCAAGGTCCTGGAACAGCTCAGCAAGGCCGCGGACCGTCCGTACGCGGTCGTGCTGGGCGGATCGAAGGTTTCCGACAAGCTGGCCGTGATCGAAAACCTCGCGGGGAAGGCCGACAGCCTCATCATCGGCGGCGGGATGTGCTTCACGTTCCTGGCCGCCCAGGGGTTCTCCGTCGGCACCTCACTGCTGCAGGAGGAGATGGTCGACACCTGCCGGCGGCTTCTTGAAGAGTACGGCGACGTCATCCACCTGCCGGTGGACATCGTGGTCGCCTCCGAGTTCTCCGCCGACGCCGAACCGGAAGAGGTTCCCGCCGAGAAGATTCCGGACGGCAAGATGGGCCTGGACATCGGACCCGGATCGGTGGCGCGGTTCGCCACCCTGCTCTCCAACGCCCGCACCATCTTCTGGAACGGCCCGATGGGGGTGTTCGAGTTCCCGGCGTTCGCGTCGGGGACCCGGGGTGTGGCCGAGGCCATCATCTCGGCCACCGCCAAGGGCGCTTTCAGCGTCGTCGGCGGCGGGGACTCGGCGGCGGCCGTGCGCCAACTCGGTCTGCCCGAGGACGGTTTCTCGCACATTTCGACCGGCGGTGGGGCGTCGTTGGAATACCTTGAGGGCAAGACCCTTCCGGGCATCGACGTGCTGAACCGCGACTCGTCGTCCTGATCGGTCTGGATCGAACCCCGTCGACCGTCATCGAGTCCCATCGCGTCCCATCGAGCTAGGAGTGCTGTGTCCCGCAAACCGCTGATCGCCGGTAACTGGAAGATGAACCTCAACCACTTCGAGGCCATCGCCCTGGTGCAGAAGATCGCCTTCGCGTTGCCCGACAAGTACTTCGACAAAGTCGATGTCACCGTCATCCCGCCGTTCACCGACCTGCGCAGTGTGCAGACCCTGGTCGACGGTGACAAGCTCCGGTTGACCTATGGGGCCCAGGATGTGTCCCAGCACGATTCCGGTGCCTACACTGGTGAGATCAGTGGCGCGTTTCTGGCCAAGCTGGGGTGCACTTTCGCGGTCGTCGGCCACTCCGAGCGCCGGACGTATCACCATGAGGACGACGCACTGGTCGCGGCGAAGGCGGCTGCCGCTTTCCGGCACGACCTGACTCCGATCGTCTGCATCGGGGAGCACCTCGAGGTCCGCGAGGCCGGTAACCATGTGGCTTTCAACCTCGCCCAGTTGGAGGGCTCGTTAGCCGGCCTCAGCCAGGAGCAACTGGCCCAGGTGGTAATCGCCTATGAGCCGGTCTGGGCCATCGGCACGGGCCGCGTGGCCAGCGCCGCCGACGCCCAGGAGGTGTGCGGGGCCATCCGCGCCAAATTGGCTGAACTGGCGTCCCCGAAGGTCGCCGACGGTATCCGGGTGCTCTACGGCGGTTCGATGAACGCCAAGAACGTCGGGGAACTCGTCGCTCAGCAGGACGTCGACGGTGGACTGGTCGGCGGGGCGTCCCTCGAGGGGGAACAGTTCGCCACCCTGGCGGCCATCGCCGCGGGCGGGCCGCTGCCCTGATCGGGGATATCGCCCGGTAGGCTACGCGCCATGATTCTCACCCTGCAGATCCTGCTGATCATCACCAGCGTGCTGATGGTGCTGTTGGTTCTGTTGCACCGCGCCAAGGGCGGTGGCCTCTCGACGCTGTTCGGCGGCGGCGTGCAGTCCAGCCTGTCCGGGTCGACGGTGGTGGAGAAGAACCTCGACCGGCTGACCCTTTTCGTCACCGGCATCTGGGTGGTGTCGATCGTCGCCGTCGCGCTCGCGATCAAGTACGGGGTGTAGCACAGGGTTCACTCAACGGCAACGGCAACGGCACCGCATCCAGCATGTACAGGTGGATTTCAGCCGGTGTGCTCTTGCTGGGGCTCCTGCTGGGCGGTTCCGTCCTGGGCGGCTTGAGCGGTTCGGTGCCACAGAGCACCGCTCAGGACTTGCCGCTCACCCCCGCGGCCGGCCCAGTCGGTCCCGACACCGTGATGGCGGGTGTGTACGTCACGAACATCCAGAGCGTCGACCGGACCACCAACAGCTTCGATGCCGACTTCTACGTCTGGCTTCGGTGGAGCAACCCCGACATCGACCCCACAACGGGCTTCGAGATCATGAACGTCTACGAGAGTTGGGCGCTCACCCAAACCCCGGTTTACGAGAAACCGAAACCCCAACCCGACGGAAGTCGGGTCTGGCTGGTGCGCTACCAGGGTTCGTTCAATTCGCCGCTCTCCCTGTCAGACTATCCGTTCGAGAAGCAAACCCTCAAGATCGTCATCGAGGACGCGGACGACAACGTCACCCGGATCGTCTACGAACCCGATGCTGATCCGATCACCCTCGACCCGAACATCACGTTGGCGGGTTACAACTTCGCCCAGCCGCGAATCAAGTTCGACACCAACACCTATGGGTCATCGTTCGGGGACGTCGGCACGACCGCCGAAGACCGGACCTATACCCGGATCACCGTGGAGATGCCGGTCTCGTCGCCGGCGGTGTCGGGCATCGTCAAGATCGTGATGCCGATCATCATCGTGCTGATCGCCTCGGGGCTCGGGCTGATCATCCCCGCCACGTACGTCGACTCGAAGGTCAACGTTCCGATCACCGCCCTGCTCGCCCTGGTGGCGATGCATTTCGTCATCGCGACCTCGCTTCCCGAGGTGAGCTACCTCTTGATGGTCGATGTCGTCTACCTCTTGGCCTACGCCACCGTCACCGCCATGCTGGCGGGCGCCGTTCGCGGAGCCTGGGTATTGAAGTCGAGGGGAGAGGACGCGGCGATGGCTCTGGAGCGCCGGTTCCTGGCGGTGACCAGCACAATCTTCATCGTCGCCGTGGCCGCTGTATTCATCTTCTATCTGGCGTGAGGTCGACCGGGAACCAACGTCCCTCGTAGACCGTGCCCAGAATCGGGATATCGGCCAGTCGTTCCGGGTCCACCAGGTAGGGGTCCTCGGCGAGCACGGTGAAGGTCGCCGCTTTGCCCGGGGTGATGCTGCCGATCTCGTCTTCGAGCCGCCAGGAGTGCGCCGCTCCGATGGTGACGGCGCGCAGCGCCTCGTGCACCGAGATCCGCTGCTCCGGCGCCACCACCCGGCCTGCCGGGGTGCAGCGATTGACCGCGAACGAGGCCAGCGCCAGCGGCGCTGCCGGGCCCATCGGCAAGTCCGAGTGCAGTGACAGTGGGATGCCACGCCGCAGTACCGAAGCGGCTCGGACCATCGTGTCGGCCCGGTCGGCACCCAACCCGTGCGCGGCGTACTGGTCGGCGAAGCCCACCGGGTAATACGGGTTGGCGGACACGATGCAGCCAAGCCGGGCGATCCGGTCGACCTGTTCCTCCGTCGAGTTGGCGAAGTGGACGATCACCGTCCGATGGTCGTCGCGCGGATGGGTGGCCAGGCATTCCTCGACGGTGTCAAGAACCAGGTCCAGCCCGGCGTCGCCGTTGACATGCACGTGCGGCTGCCAGCCCGCAGCCCAGTAGGCCCGGAAGAACGCGCGGAACGTTTCGGGCTGCATCATCCACTCGCCGTGGTGGCACAGGTCGGGGTGCCCGGAATCATCGAGGTAGGGCTCACGCATCTGCATCAGCTGACTGATGATCGCGCCGTCGGCGAACAGCTTGACGTGCTTGGGCAGTAGCCGGACCTTTCCGGTGGCGGCCCGCGCAACCTGAGCCTCGGCGTCGGCCACCGCGTCCACCGGGTCCATCCCCGAATCAGCCTGGCTGCGGGCGTCGACGAGGAACGTTGACGTGAACGGAGTTTCGCTCGACCCGAGGATCTGCTGGTAGAGGTCCCACGGCTCGACGGCCCACATGATGCCCGGCTCGTTGATGGCCGTGACGCCGGAGGAGCGCAGATACGCCACCAATTGCTGCAGGCCCGCCGCCAACCGATCGGCCGTCATGACCACCGGTGTGAGCGCCGGAAGCAGCAGGTTCATCCCGGCCTCCCACCAGTGCCCCGCCTCGAAGTCCACCATCGCGCTGGCCGGCCCGTGGCCCGTCATCTGATCGGCGCTCAGACCGAGCGTGGCGATGGCGGCGGAGTTCAGGTACCACTCGTGGCAGGACCGCTGCCAGACCACGATCGGCCGGGTCGGACTGATGGTGTCGAGCACCGACCGGTCCAGGTCACCGTGCCACAGCCGGTGATAGCCCCAGCTGAACAGCCACTCGCCGGGGTCGGTCAGTCGTCGATCGGCGTCGGCCAGACGGCGCCGGTAGTCGGCCGCCCCGTTCGCAGCCCGGAAGGTATAGCCGGGCAGCACCCAGTCCTCGATCGCGATGACCTCCGTCATCAGGGTGGCTGCGCCGAGAACGGGATGCAGGTGCTGGTCGATGAGGCCCGGCAGCACCACTGCGTCGGCGAAGGTGTCGTCGACGGTGCCGGAGTGGCGGAGTTCCTCGAGTTGACCCACCGCGGTGATCCGCCCGCCGGACACAGCGATGGCGTTGGCGCGCGGAAGCACGGAGTCCATCGTGATGATCCGCTGGGCCGGATAGACGATCGCGGGGACTTGAATCACGGTCTCCACCACCTAACTTAACTAAGCCTCGAACGGCACGGAAGTCACCTCGCGCGCTGCGACGAAGTCAGCGCGATGTCGAAGATGTTCACCCTCGCCAGATAGACGGTGGCGCGGAGCGGTCATCCGCGGGTGGAGGTGTGACTGGGGACCTGACCGTGGACGGCTGGGGTGGCAGGGCCACTGCCGAAGTTGTCTCAGCCGGCGGGACGGGCTCAGATGGTGTGGCGGAAAGACCACGGTCAACATCGAGAACCAGTCGCTGCACCAGATTGGCCGCGGCCAGCATGTTCTCGTACTCCGCCTTGTCCACGTCGGTGTGAACCGTCCCGCCACCGGTAGACGTGATCGTCAGGCCGAGGCTGCGCGCCATCCACGCTTGGAAGGCCCCGAACGCCAGCAGTGGGAAGGCGAACAGGGCGCCGATGATGGCGAATATGTCGAAGGACATTCGGCTTGACATCAGTATGAATAGCCCAATGCCGGTGGATAACAGGGCAGACCTGACCCGCCTACGCGACAGCATCCTGCCAGTAGTCACGTCACAGATATGCCGGATGGGAACGCTGGTTTCGGCATACCCCGCCCTGATCACAAAGAACAAGTATTGCGGAACCCGCACGGACACCCGGTCCTGTGTCACGACGAGGCCGGATTTGATGTGACGCAACAATGGCGAGGGGGTGAAGTCTGCTGCGAAAAGCGGCTGTTCGCCAGGCAGCAGGGTGATATTCGCGTGCTCGGCCGGGGTGGACGGTGACGTAACGCCGCTGAATGCGGAATTTGGATACGCGCTCATGGGTGCCCTCTTTCCTGTTTGCTCGGTGGAACATTCATCACGGCGGGATCAGGAAGCGGAACTGACGCGCCGGGTAGATAGATGGTGTTGCCGGACTCGCGAACAACCTGCTGGGCCGAATTGACGTCGAGGAGAATGAACGAATCGGGTAACTCCGGTGGATCGCTGCCCGAGTAATTTACGGCGACGATACGGTCGGGACTGAACTCCGCCCAGTTGTCACCTATGAGCCGCAGGGATCCGAACCGCTCGAAATCTGGTGGGGTGAGCGGCGCTCCGCTTGAACACTGGACTCGCGGCACTCCGAGTGTGTCCACAAGCACGGCGCTACCCCTCTGGAGCACCGCTTGATGTGGTTCGGCAACCTTGTCGACAAGTTGGTGAGTGGTGACCCAGGTGTCGGCTAGCGCGATCACAGGTGTCAGTGTGTTCAGATAGTGGGGAATCTGCTGGGGTGTGATCCCGAGGGCCAGTCCCCACGTGCGCGCAGTAGTGGGGTCTTGGTCGAGGTCGTTGGCGAGGGTGGCGGTATCGCAGGGTGCGGTCTGTCCGGTGGCGCCGTAGAGCCCCGGCAGCCGACCGGATGCCACTCGGACCCCACGGTCAGCGCGGACTGGAACCTGTCGGAGTATCTCGGCATTCTTGGCTGCTGTTGCGTCCGAGATCACCACCGGCGCAACAAGAATCGATCGGGTGAACGGATTCGCAGTCGCCGTGTTGGCGGCCAGCAGCATGAGGTCTTCCGGCTTCGAGGTTCTTTCGTGCAGGTGGGTGCTGACCAGAACCACAGCGATCAGGGTGACGATCACCAGCGCGGTCAACAACACACCGGAGACAACAAGCACGGCCGCGGTTCGGCGATCGACCGGATCGGGTGGGTTCGGATCGACCCAGCCGGACGGTGAACGGGTCACCGCGCCGGGCTCTCCGTGGTGGGAGAGGGATCGCCCGCCCAGGACCGGACGACGGTGCCCTGGAACTTGTCCATTACGGTCTTCTGGCCTGTGAACCTGGGGTCCGTCGACCTGTCAAAATCCTGACCCACATCGGTATAGACGGCGTGCTGGCCGTGATTGCCGAACAGCAGAGCATCGATGGCATTCCCGGTCCAGTCCGGAGACACACCCGGATTGGAGCAGAACAGGTTCGAGGATTCGCCGGACAGTGGGTCGAGCAGTGGGATGCGATCCCCGGGGCCATTGATCAGGTCCGCGCGCAGCAGGGCCGCATGCAACGGGTTTCGCGTGACAAGCGCCAGAGCCTCAGCGGGAAGGTTGGGGGTGTTGTCACCCTCCGCGCGCAGATGCACGGTGCTCACACCGCTGGCATCCGCGTGCGTCAGAGGGGAGCCGTAGGTCACCAGCGCTGTCGCGTTGTAACGCCCTGAGGCGATTATGTTTTGGGCCTCCATGCCACCCTGGCTGAATCCCACGAACATCATTTCGGGTTGTTTTGACCGATCGTCGGGGTCGTATCCGACCATTCGCAATGCATCATCTATCTTCTGCAGTGTCGCGTCATCGACCGTCCCTGTGGCGAGGCTCACGTTACGCCCGGCATCGCGTTTACTTTCGGTCGGATCTGTGCCGGCCAGATAGACGACAAACCGCGTCTTGTGGTCGGACGCCTCTACCATCTCGATGCGAACACCGTCGTAGCTGTCGTCCAGCGTGTGGATGCGTTTGTACAGCTCTGCTGCACCGCGGGGCGCGGTGGAGAGGCTGGACAAGTTTGCAACGGGCGACCTGCCAGTGCTGACAGCGCTAGCCTTCTCCTGCTCGTCGGCATTGCGCCGCAGTATCAACGCACCCTCTCTCAGCGTGTTGATTGCTCCGTTGAGCGACGCACTTGACCGACTGTTCCAGTCGGTGCGGAATTGCTCCGAATCAGGGCCTCTCCAGAACGAAGAATTGCTAACGACGCCGTGAATACTCCGCAACGTCCCCTGCAGTTGGTCAGCCGCCTGCGTGAATTGATCTGCAGTGGAGCGTAACTGGGCGGTGTCTGCGCCGCTTATGCTCATGGATTCCTGCTCCAAGGTCAGTGAGATGCGCCCGCGCCCGCGTCGGTCCGCAGCGGGCGCGGAGTCGCATCATCCCGTTGTAGATCGAGGTTGGTTACGTGCTGGCCTGCTGCTGTTCGGCGGCGTTACGGCTTGCGTTCTGTGATGCGTTCTGCAGTGCTGTGACGACTTGGCGTAGCTGCGGCACGTACTGACCTTGCCAGTCTGACTTGAATCGCTCAGCGTCGGGGCCCATCCACTGCACCGAGTTGATTGCGGATGTCAAGTGCGAGATGACGCCCTCGATGTCGCTGGCTTTCGCGTTAAGCTGGGTTGCAAGCTGCCGGACTTGATCGATGTCCTGACCGTAAATTGCCATTTCCTGTTGTCCCCTAAAAGTTGTCGCGATTGTTTGGTCAGCTGTTTGGTTCAGATCGCAGGTTCTGCTACCTGCATCCACACCCCCTTACCCCGTTCGATGAGCATCCCGCGTCCCGGTGGGAAGTCGCGGCGGCGTACCACGCCGATCGACGTGCTCAACAAGCCTTCGGTCTCGACACCGCTGGGCCACAGCAGCAGTCCGCGTCGGGATGCTTTGAAGGGCTGGGCCAACAACCACGCTTGGTTCCAACCTGCTACCTCGGATTCGCCGATAACGAAAGCGGTCTGGCCGACTGTCTTTATCAGCTGAACAATGTCGTTCTCGGCCGGGGTGCTACCGAAGTTTGCGACGTTTTCGATCACGATCATCAGTGGGGCGTCGGCACTGGGCGTCGCGTCTGACATCAATTGGTTGGCCAGGTCGATCACTGGCTGTTGGCCGACTGCGGTGTCGCTCCAGACCTGCAGGCCGCCGATGGTGGAGGCTTGCGGTGCAAGAAGGACGATCCTGGTGCTCGGTCGGTGCCGACGGACGCTTTGCGCCAGCGTCGCCAGCGCGGTCGAACGACCGCTGCCGGGCGGACCGGTCACCATCAGAATGCCCGTAGGGTTGATGCTGATCGGTGAAAGTGACTCGTCATCGACACCGATCACCGCACCTGTCGGTGTGGTGTCCGGTAGCGCGTCAAGCTCGATGTGCTCGGAGAGTCTTTCCACCGGTTCAGGCGGCGCGAAGCCGTCGCGCCGCATCCTCTCCGCCAATCGTTCGATGGCGCGGGCCTGCACAGCCATGTTGGGGTCGCCACCGAACACGCCGACCTGCACCTCGGATTCATCGATGATGCCCCGGCCCTGTGGTGCGGTCCTCGACAGAATGTCTGCGGGAACGCCGGCGAGCACGTAGTCCTCATCGGTGGCCAGGCGCATCACCAGTCTGCGCTGCATGGTGGAGGCGAGCGATGACGGAATGGCTGCCGGGCGGTCAGCAGTGATGATGACGTGGATGCCCAGCATGCGCCCATCGGAAGCGAGCTGGCTGAGCATGTTGAAGAACGGCGTGTGCGAGATGTGTTCGTACTGGTCCCTAAATGGGCCGATCGCGTCCAGCAGCAGCAGGATCCGTGGTTCCTGCGCATTCGCCAGGGTGCGGTATTCGGTGAGTGTGGAGGCGTTCACTCTGGCGAACTTGCGCGCTCGATCGTCGAGGATGCCGGTGAGTCTTCGCAGGACGCGCCCGATCCGCTCTGCGTCGTCCGCGCCGATGATTGCGCCGACATGCGGCAATGCTTCCAGCATCGTCAGACTTCCGGATGCGAAGTCCAGTCCGTAGACGTGCACCGGCCCGTCGTCGGGGTTTAGCGCTGCTGAGATTGCCAGTGTTCGCAGCGTTGTGGACTTTCCCGACCCGCCTGTTCCGATGATCGCCATGTTGCCGGCGTCGTCGGGGGAGAAGGTTTCGATCGGCTGGGTCTGCTCAGCGGGGACGTCACGCCTGCCGACTACCAGAGCGCTGGTGTTCGCCTGCCGGAGGAGATCTTCCAGGGCGTAGGTGGGCGACAGTGGTGGCAGCCAGGGGTGCCGTGGGGGCTCAATTCGAAGCTGGTTGGCCGCCCCGCGGATGGTGGAGACCATCCGCGCTATGTCGGTGGGCCCGGAGGTCTTGGCGGTGCTCTTGCCGGCAATCGGGTTGTGCCACGGTCGACGCCGGCCGAACACGAACTCCGTGATGTCTATTGGCGCCTGATCGGTCTGCTCACCTGTCCAGCCGCCGACGTAGGCGGATTGGAAAGTGGTCAGCCGGCCGGGCCCGGTCTTCGCGGCGGCCCGCCCGGGAATCTCTGGCGGGAAGTACGCGGCCAGGGGATCGTCGATGACATCCAGTGAGTCAGCGATATCGTTGAGGCGCAGCGCTATTCGCAGATTCGTGTTTGCGCGAAGGTTGTCCTTGATGACCCCGGCAGGGCGTTGGGTTGCTAGCACCAGATGTAAGCCCAGAGAGCGCCCGCGCTGGGCGACGTCGATCACTCCGTCGACGAACTCGGGGACCTCCGAGGCGAGTGCGGCGAACTCATCGACGATGATCACCAAGCTCGGGGGGGTTTCCGGATCGCCGGTCTGTTCCAACGAGATGAGGTCTTTTGCGCGTTTGCGGTTTAGAAGCTGCTCGCGACGACGGATCTCCGCACCGAGGGATGTCAGCGCCCTGCGGACGAGGTGCGGTGAGAGGTCGGTTACCAGCCCAACTGTGTGGGGTAGACCAACACATTCGGCAAAAGCCGTCCCGCCCTTGTAGTCGACCAGCAGGAAGTTGACCCGATCCGGGCTTTGTGCCGCAGCCATTCCGATAATCCAGGACTGCAGAAACTCGCTCTTTCCCGAACCGGTGGTTCCGCCGACGAGCGCGTGCGGGCCGTGCTCGCGCAGGTCGAGATGAAAGTTCTCGGCACCGGTGGACCCGACAAGGGCTTGCAACCGGGAGGGTTGGCCGGCGCCGCGCAGCGGTTCACCGTTGCGGGGCAGGACCGAATCGTTGGCGACCCATTGTCCCGCCACGAAGGACGCGTCGGCGCCCACCTGGGTGCCGGCCAGCGCCATGTAGGACACTGAACGTGGCAGATCCGTGGCGTCCTCGACAGCCGCACCTACATCGACTACCGGTGATAGCAGTAGTGCGATCTGGCGGCTGTCGGCGATCTCGATGCTTTCGCACGCGACTGGGAAGATGTGCTGTCCACGGCGGACGTGCCCGACGGTCGCGCCCGAGGACTCGTTCTCCACTAAGAGAAAGGTGCGGCATGCTGCTGGCAGGCTCCCAACCTGGGTGGCGACCCAGATGACGTGGACGCCGACGGCGCCGCCCCGTTCAGCCAACCGGGTGAGTCGCGAGCGGTCGATCGGCGCAGTGTCCTCGACGAGGACGACCACCGCTGGCGTGATGTTCGAAGCCTTGGTGGCACCGGCTGAGCCCGGATTGATGGGGCCGAAGGGGTATCCGGTGGAACTGGCTTCATCCAGGCTGCGCTGCTTGACAAGGTCTTCGAGGCGTGACAGCAGGGCTCGCCCTCCGTTGACGCTGTCAGTCAGATGATTGCCGGACAGCGGGCTGTGTGCTGAACCAGCGTGCGGCAACCACTCCAGCCATTCCCAGGACGACCGGGACTGTGCCGAGCTGAAAGCCGTAATAGTCAGGTCGGCGGGCGAATGCAGGCCGGCCAGTTGCATGACGACTCCCCGTGCGACACCGTCGATCACACCGCGCGGGCCGCAGAGGCCGAGGGCTCCGGATTCGCTCAGGTCAGCGACAATCGGAACGTCCTTCACGGTGGCGAATTCCCGCTGCAGTTCGCTGAGTTGATCGGCGTGGATGGGCGCTGCATCGTCGACATCCGGCAGCCGAATTCGGCATCTTGAAAGCGCATCACCGATGCCGAGTCGCACATTCAAGAAACCGGTGCTTTCAGGCCGATGGGTCCATAGCAACGGTCCGAGGCGATGGATTGCCTCTACCACCTGATCCAGGGCCGGCGCCTCAGCGAGTCGCACCGCTTGTTCCACCCGTTGGGCCTCGGTCAGGGTGTTAGCCAACGCGCGCAAGGAGTCTGCGAATCGCGCAGTCTCGGTCTGGCGCTTGCGCCGGGCCTGCAAACTGGCGTCGATGTACATGCCGAGCATCAGCAGTGGGCTCAGCCCGACGAACAACAGAGTCAACGTGCTGCGCGTCACGGCGTAGAGAACCAAGCCCATGATCAGCGGTGCCACGATCGCCAGGATCGGGAACCGGGTGTGCTCGGTCGGTTGCGGAGGTTTGGGCGCCGCGAACTCCTGTTCGTCGAACCGGGCGACCACGCGGGGTGATCGATTGAATTCGATTGCGGCACTGTCATTGTGCGCACCCGAAGATCGAACGATCGGTATCACTGCCAGCGATGTGTTCGCCAGCCTGATGACGTCGGATGCGCTGATGATGGAACGCTGAACGGCTTGGCCGAAAATCAGCACGCCCGATGGGCCGGCGAGATTGACGATCTCGATGCTCTCGCCCACTGACACAGCTGCGTGCACGTCCGTTAGTGCGTGGTCAGACAACGACACGTCGCAGGCCGGTCCGCCGCCGATCGACGAACTGCCGGCTGGTAGCGGGAATTCCGCGCCCGCGTCCGGTCCGTCCAGTACGCGCACCACGGCGATCGCCCGGCCGCGGCGCCGCCGCGGATCCGCGGTGTTCGCGCTGGCGATACTGACCGTAGAACCCGACCGCAGCCCCGAGTCGGCCAGGCTGCGCGCCGGGTCAAGCAGCCGACCCGCCGTTCCGTTATCGAACGCGGTGTGTTCCACCTTCAGGGTCAGGTTGCCGCCGGCCGGCTGCTGGCCACGGCCGGGGTCGCTGGCGAGGAGCGCCTGGGCCAGGTCGGACACGGTTGCGGTTGCGTCTGCGGTGATCGCCAGCTGTGCTTTGCTGCCGTCGGGTCTATGAAGAATGAGCTTCGCCTGCATCTATCTCCCCTTTGGCGCGGGCACGGGCACGGGCGAGGACACGCGACGCAGAGTGCGGTCCGGTGAGTGCCGAATCGTCTTCAGTTGCCGTCTTCCCAGCGGATTGGTCCCCAGCGTCACATCGAGCACGGTGAGGCCACTGATCCGGTCATGGAGTCCCGTGCTGTGCCCGGTCGAAAGCGCCACCGGTAGACCTGCGAGGCCTAGCGTTCCCAGGAAAACCAAGGTGCGCAGCAGAGTGGCTCCGACGCCGGGCGCGCGTTGGTCGATGGACCGGATCAAGCGCAGCCCCAACATGGATTTGCCGAAGGTCATACCGGTCAATCCCTGCCAGATCTGCATCCACAGCCAGACCGCGACAAAAGCGATTGGCACTACTACGTAAATGACCTCGGCGACCCCTAGGACCGCGCCGGCAATCGAGAGTGGCATCGCCGGACTCATCATCGCGGCCAGGTCCAGCAGCGATGCCGCACACCGCACGCCAGGCCCGGCAGCAACCGGTTGGTCGGCCGCCACCTGTGGGACGGGCAGCGGCGCGGACGCCGCGGCCGGAACGGTCCTGAAGGACTGGTTGCTACTGCTGGGGGTGGCGACCGGATTGCCGCAAGCCCGGCAGAACCTGATGTCGGGTTCTAGAATGGACGCGCAGTACGGGCATGACGCCCTCTGTTGTCCGAGCATCACAGTGTCCCACCGTCCTCGAACCCGAACGTGATCCGCCTACCAAGCGCCCTAACAGTGATGGGCGGCGTGCTCAGCTTCGAAGAACAGTAGTGTTCGCCAGACGGAGGCGCTGACTTTCTGTGTCGCCCGATCGTACGACTATCGGCTTCGCCGACCGTCGGCGAGTGTGAAACCAAGCAGTACCGGGAGTTCTGAGGGGGTACGCGTTGGCGCAAGAAAGCTTGCCGCCCAGCAGGTTCGGCACGGGGTACACAGCAGGCGTGTCACATTCGTTGCCTGCTGCGGCGTCCGGGCCCGTAGCGGCCCCCCTGGACAAACTCGCTGCAGTCACCTTCATCGCGGCTTTGCTCCTCGGCCCCTTAGCGACAGCGCTCACTCTTCCGCTGTCCTGCGTCGCGATTCGGCGAATCGGCGATTCTCAGAAGAGTGGCGCGTGGCTTGCGAGAGCGGCACTGATGATCAGCGGCGTCTACCTCGTGCTGGGGGTTGCCGTGGCCGGTTTGTACTGGTACGTGGCATTCGTATCCACCCCGGCATAGGGCGACGTCGTCCTACGAACGGACGATTGCGAGCGGACTGCGGTCACGGAAGGATGGCGATTAGCGCCTGATCCCGATTGGGTCCTCAGCCAACCGTGGAGGATTAGAATCAATTGGCGCTGTGGTCGGGAGCGCGGCGCACATGACAGGTTGTGAAAGGCGGGGGCCAGATGGACGTTACTCTCGGAGTGGCAGTCGAGGGGGCGGACGCTCGGGTTGTCCTGCTTGGCGCAGGCAGTTCCCGCGAGGCCATCGACAAATCCCATGTGAATCTCTCTGAGTCGCCCGTGGACTCGATTGTATCGATACTCACTTCAACGGATCGACTGCTGAGGGACTCAGGACACCGACTGGTCGCTACCAATGTGTGCAGTTCGGACGAAACAGTCGCGAACTCGGTGTGCGACGCGCTCACCAATCGTGGTTTGACCAAGGTCAACGCGGTGTCTCAGGTCGATGCGGTGGCGGCGGTGACCCGCTTATTGGCCGGGACCGACACTGCCGCGTCGTTGGCCGGAGACAGCGACACTCTGGCGTTGTCCATCGTCGATACGGCTGCCGAGGTAACTTCGTTGATCGCGGTCGAATCGGTAGTCAACGGCGACCGTGAAGCGGCATACAGTGCTCTGCTTGAGCGACTCGGCGAAGAATTGGGTGGCGCGACGAGGGTAGTCCTCCTCGACGCAAGCCTTAGCCAACTGAGCGTTCAATCCTTGGAGCAAGTCTCGCCGGTTCCATTGACTTTGGTCGATGACCCCGAGTTCGCCATTGCGCGGGGAGCAGCGCTGATCGCAGAGTATCCGAAGCCTGTCGATTCCTTTCCCGCTGATTCGCTGGATATGGCTGTGACCATGCAGGGTCCGCAGGTACAGCAACTCGCATATTCAGAAGTCGAGGATTCAGCGGGCTTGGAGTTGTCCGCCGATCCGGTGCCGATGCAGGTGCCGATGCAACCGTTGCGGGCCGACTGTTATCGAGAGACTGAGTACCAAGAGAGCGAAGTCGGGGAGGATTCGGGTGCCAGCGCAGGACGCCCACGAGTCCTCCTCCTCGGCAGCACCGCTGCGGCGGTCGTCGTGGTGGGCTTCGCGGCACTGGCCGTCACCGTTGCCATAAACATCCGGCCCACTGTGCGTGAGCAGCCGATCCGGTTGGCGGAGGAGACGGTGGCGGGGAAGTATTTCCCCGTTACGCCCGGTCAAGGTGAGAAGCCCGATGGTCCGAACTGGACCATGATCGAGGAGGTTCCGCCCGCCGGCACCGATCCTGTGGCGCGAACTTTCCGGCCACAGTCACTGAATGCGACGCCGGGGGAGACCAGCGCCACCTTGGTCAAATACTTCCGGGACGGGACGATCGGTGTTGTTCCGGCGGCAGATCCGATTGCCGCAAATGCCGGCTTGCCTGCTCCGGCCGGATTTCCTGACATACCCGAATACATCACCCGGTTGATTCCAGACTTTTCCAGGTGGACTCCCTCCGAAGTACTCGCACTGGTCGGCAACATGGGCGCGATGGCCCAATCTGCGGGAGGCGGGATCACGTCCGCAGCCGCTGCAGCAGCCGCCAACACTCGCGTCGAGGCGGCCGGCGGCGCCGGAAACGGGCCTAACCTTTCCGACGTCGGTGTGGTGGCTGTGGTTCCCGCCACCAAGGGCTCCCTATTCAGCACATCCGACGCCGCAACCGGCGCGGCGGCAACCGACGTATCCGCGATACCCGCGGAGATATTCAAGGCCTCGAATCCCCAGCAGGCAACCGCGGAAGTGCTGCCCTCGGACACCAAGGTGGTCGACGCTGAGGTACTCGAGCCCTTGGCCAGCGCTGCCGGAGGGGCGGACAAGTCGGTACAGGTTTCAATTCCGGTTCTCGGGCAGGTTATTTCTCCCGAGGTCACCAGGGAGTTACCGGGCACTGCGGGGAATCTGCCGGTGACCGAACCGGGAAGCAACCTTCCAGAGCAGGCTTCTCCGCCGCCACAACTTCCGAGTGTTCCGCTGCCTGCCGGATCGACACCCAAGCCGACCGTTAGTCCGTCGGCGGTGGATGCCCCGGCAGTTCCGCCGAAAGACATCCCGTCGATAGCGCCACCGAAGGTCGATCCTCCGGAGGTGGCACGGCCGGGGGTGGAAGTTCCGCCGGTGTTAGATCTTCCGGTGTCCCCGCCGAAAGTGGAGGCCCCGCCGCCACCGCCGCCGGTGCTGCCCCGACTGCCGGCGGCGCCGCCAGTGGTGGATGTTCCGCCGGTGTTAGATCTTCCGGTGTCCCCGCCGAAAGTGGAAGCCCCCCCGCCACCGCCGCCGGTCCTGCCCCAACTGCCAGTGGCACCCCCGGCTCCGATAATCGACATCCCGGAGTTACCGCTGCCCTCGATGGCACCTGATGCCCCCAAATTGACGTTGCCGACGCTGACGTTGCCGACGCTGACGTTGCCGACGCTGCCACCAACGTCATGACGACGGCATCGTCGGATTCTGCGGCCGACCTCGACCGGCCAAGTCGCGATCCGGCTGCTGTGACCTCCGACATCGGGCTGTCGAACCGCCTGGACCGAGTCAACATGCTTCGTGACGCACTCGCCGGTCTGATGCTCGTTCTGGCTGCGCTGCTGCCGTGGAACATCTACGTGGGAACCAGCGTCAGCGGGACCCGAGGCTGGGTTCTAGGCCTGATCGTCGGGGCCACGCTGGTTTCGCTGGCATCGGTCTTGGCGAGTCGCTTTGGCCCCTCTGGTGCCGACACCGACACCAGTCCGCATCGGCTCAACAGCCTTCGGCGGCTCTCGAGTATTCCGTATCTGCTGCTCGTGGTGGGGTTTCTGGTTTTCGCTGTCGAACAACAGATTCGACTGGGCGGTACCACGGACGTCCCGCCGGGCTTGGGGCCCGGGGTCTGGTTCGGTGCTGCGGGGGCGCTTATCGCCGCCCAACCGGTAATCGGAACCGTCGGCACATACGAGAGCCCGCGCACCCACCGAGCCTGCCGGGCGGTCGGCATCATTTCGCTCGTCCTCGCCCTACTGGCAGTGGCATCGACCCTCTACTACCGCACGCGATACGTGCTGTCCGATGCCGCTGACTCGGACATTTCCGTGCAGTCCATCGTGGTCGTCGTGGCCGCAGTACTTTATGGCGCGGTCGCGTTACTTCCGATCCTGATCGGTGCCCGCTGGATGATCTCGGGGAACGTAGCGAATCGGTTGGCCACCGTGCTGCTCGCGATATCAGTCTTGATCGCAAGCTTTTTGGTGTGGTTCTTGCCGGTCGGACGGGAGGTTGATGCCTTCCACGGAATCGCGCAGGCCACCTCGACTGCGGGAGTCGGGTTCGAGGGATATCTGGCCTGGTGTGTTGTCGCCGCCATCAGCGGAACACCGATCTTGTCGAGCGCATTCGGTGGCCGCGCAACCCGATTCTGGGTTGATGCGGGGCGCAAGTCCTTGCTGCTCATCGCCGCGTGGTGCGGTGGGTCAGCCGCACTTCGGATCGTCGATTTGGCAACTGTCTCAGCATTGGATTTGCCCAGTCAGCCCTACAGTGACACCGCGCTGATGGCTTGCGACCTGACCACGGCGGTACTAGCCATCTGGCTGATGGTCAACGGCACGGGCGAGGTTGCGCCCAAGCCGCTCCTCTCACTTCTGTTTGGAGTTCTCGCCGTTCTGACACCTTGCCGGGCGGTTCTGGGTGTCGCGTTGGTGCCACGAACCGAGCCGTTGAACCCTTCGGCGATCACTGACGTGTACGGAAACACACTCGCCCAACAGATCACCAGCACCTTCGACGTAGCCGCGGCGATACTTGCGATCGCCCTGTTGGTCATCGCCGTCCGGGCGGGTGGGCGCGCTGTAGCCCAACCGACTGTGACCCTGACGCATGCTCCGCCTCCCGCCCCCGACGGTGCGACGGTCAGGATTTACCGCGAACCTGACGCGACGCCGGCCGCCCCGCCGGCCACCCCGCCGGCCACCCCGCCGGCCGATCGGGTAGCCGACGTCCTCGCCCAGTCAACTCGACGATTCGCGGCTGGCACGACATACACCGGCGCGGCGAGGACGCCTTCGGATGAAAGTTCGGGCGCGGATAGATGATCCGGGCAGATGGCAGGGCGAGTGCTGATCGTGCGGCAGTAGCCGGTTCCCTTTGAACTGGTGGTGAGACGATCTTTTAGGTCATGCACGGACAGAGAGGGGCGTACCAGTGTCGGAGTGGAACTGGTCGGTTGCGTTGAACGACGCCAACCCGGATCCCCGCATCGCGTGCGTCGTGTTGGCCGATGTTTCGGGGTCGATGCAAGGCGAGCCGATCGCCGCACTCGAGCGAGGTTTCGCCGCGTTTACGCACTATGTACGCACTGAGACTCTGGCATGTAAGCGGGTGGAAGTCGCGGTGGTCACGTTCGGCACCGTTGCCAGCGTGCTGGTTCCGATGCAGGAGGCGCGCACACTTGCTCCCGTGCAATTCACAGCTGGTGGCACGACAAACCTGGCCGCCGGAATTCACCTGAGCCTCGATGTTCTCGAGGACCGGAAGCACGCCTACAAGGTTGCTGGGCTCCAGTACTACCGGCCCTGGATCTTGGTGCTTACCGACGGCAAGCCGAATGTCGAGGGGTTCGATGAGGCCGTGGCTCGCCTGAATTCGGTTGAATCAGCAAAGGGAGTCACTGTGTTCGCAGTCGGGGCCGGGCCGCGCGTCGACTATCGGCAGTTGGCCCGCCTTTCCACTCAACGCAGTCCAGCCCCGCTGGACGGGTTGAAATACGAGTCGCTCTTCGAGTGGTTATCCGCATCGCTGAGCAACGTGTCGAACTCGTCGGAATTCGCCCGCGACGATCAGGTTTTC
>Ga0208823_1000448_pt1 | contig 36087 bp, 32 predicted proteins | sample AD_UKC075_MetaG_FD_184440 | JGI IMG/M metagenome (GOLD analysis project Ga0208823, IMG submission 184440) | Active sludge microbial communities of municipal wastewater-treating anaerobic digesters from USA - AD_UKC075_MetaG (SPAdes) (version 2) | ecosystem: Engineered > Bioreactor > Anaerobic >...
AGAGAAGCTTCTGGCCTACGAGGCGGAGCTCCTCCAGGCGGCGGAGGAACTGCTCAGCGCCAAAGCGGGGGAGATCCGCCGGGAGCAGGCCCAAGAGCTGCACGACGCAGCGGCGGATCTCCGCAAGGAGCTCCAGGATACGGCAGCCCAAGGCCAAAGGGAACTGGAGCAGGAGCTTTTAGGCCTGCAGCTGGAGCTGGTGTTCGTAACCCTCACCCCCGAGGAACAGGAAGCGAAGCTGAAGGACATTGAGGCCCTCCAGGAGGAGCTCCGGCTTTACCAGGAGGAGCTGGAGGAGGAGTTCCAAACCAGGCTCCAGGATCTCCAGGCGGAGCATGAAAGCCTGGCCCAAAAGCGCCTTGAGGCTTTCCACAGGGAACTGGACCAGGCTGTCCGGGAGGAGCTGGCCGCCTATCGGCAGCAGCTTCTGGTGGAACTTGACGGGCAGCTGTCTAGGGCCCTGGCCAACGGGCCATACTAAGGTAGAAGTACACTTGCAAGCCGCGATAAGGTGGTGACAGCCGAGTGAAGTATCTACCTTGGGCTTTGGCGGGCCTTTTGGCCGCAGCTTTGATCTGGGCCCTCCTGGCCGGTTCCGGGGGCGGATCGGTGGGCGTGGTGAACCTGGTAAGGGTGGTGGATGAGAGCCCCCGGGCCCAGGAGCTCAACGAGCTTTTAGCCCAGCGCTACCAGGAACTTCTGACCCGCTTTGATCTGGAGGAGGCGCCCAGCGAGGAAGACGTGGACAGGGCCGCCCGGGAGCGGCAGGCCTACGGGGAATACCTGGCCTACCGCCAGGAGCTGGAGCTGCAGCTGGAAAAGGAAGTGAATGCCGCCGTGAGGGAGGTGGCTGAGGATAAAGGGATTTCTGTGGTACTGGACAGCGACGTGATCCGCTACGGGGGCATTGACCTGACCGATGAGGTGATCCGCAAGCTCAAATAACCAATCGCCGCCAGGCGGTTTTTAAAATTCCACCATCTGCCAAGGGCCCTTTGCAGGTAATCGTTCCGCTAAAGGCGAATAACTAGGGTCAGAGTAAGGGAGATGAGGTCAAGTATGGACAAGATACGCAGCATGATCTGGAGCATGGTTGTGGTTATTATCGTAGTCGCAGGCAGCTGCCAGGCAGAGCGGGTTGCCGCCATGCCCACCGCGGATGGGGCTGCCCCGGGTACCTTGGAGCTTGACTACCTCTTTCACCGCGGCGGCCACAGCGTTGGGCTGGAAGTGGGGCTCCATCCCAATTTTAGTGCCGGCGTGAGGCAGGAGGTGGGGGGCCGGCTGTATGCCACGGTCAAGGCCGTGCTGATGCCGGAGACGGAAGAGTGGCCGGGGCTGGCCCTGGGGGGCGAGTTTTCCTCAGCCCACCAGCATCTTTACGCTGTCCTTTCCAAGCAGCTGGGCGCGCCGCATCTCCGGGGGCACCTGGCCTTCGGACTGGGCCGCTACGCACGGGGCATGGCGGGGTTAACTGTCATGCTCAATCCCGTCAAGGTCAGCAACGTGCCCACCACGTCCCTCTTTGTGGAGTACGACGGCCAAGGCCTGGCGGGAGGAGTGACCGCCCAGTTCAGTCCGGAACTGGGGGCGAAATTGGGTTTGACGCTTGGACACGGGCTGAGTATGGGCCTCCATCACAAACTGGCCTTTTAGTCCAAGCTCACCGTGGGGTGCTTGTGGATGAGGATTTTTGACCGCTATTTGACCAGGGAACTTCTGGGACCCTTTTTGTTCTGCGTGTTCGGCTTTACGGTGGTGCTGTTGAGCGGACTGCTCTTCCAGCTCACCGATCTCATTTTTGTACACGATGTGGCAGTGTCCACGGTGGCCAGGATGCTCCTCTACCGCATTCCCGCCACGGTGGTAATGACGCTGCCCATTGCCACGCTGTTTGCCACCCTGCTGGCGGTGGGGCGTTTGGTGCAGGACAATGAGATGACGGTTATGCGGGGAAGCGGCATTGCCTATCCCCGTTTGATCGTGCCCATTTTGGTCTTGGGCCTTTTGATCAGCATCTGCACTTACCTGGCCTCGGAATACATAGTGCCTCCGGCCAACACCAAGTTTGAAAACGAACTGCGGCGCATCATCTTCTCCGAGGGCGTTCCCCTGGTGGAGGAGAATGTGTTCTTCCACGGTGGCGATGACCGCTATTTTTACATCGGGGAAGTGGACACAAAAACCCGCGAGCTGAAGAAGATTCTAGTATACGAGCTGGCCTCGGACAGGTTCCCCAGCATCATCAGCGCCCAAACGGGGATCTTCCACGACTACGTGTGGGTGCTCTTTGACGGTGTCTACCAGGAGCTGGATGCGGAAGGTTTCGTCCAGTTTGAAAGCCGCTTCGAGCGCATGGAGATCGTCACTGAACAGAAGGGCGATATCTACCTGGGCAACCAGCGCACCGTCGACGAGATGAGCCGGCGGGAGCTGGGGGAATACATCGAACGCTTCCAACGGGGGGGCCTCAAGGTGCGTTCCTGGGTGGTGGAGCACCACATGCGGCTCGCGCTGCCCATGTCGTCCTTTGTTTTTGCCCTGTTCGCCGCGCCGTTGGCCCTGATGGGCCGGGGCGGGCGGGCCTACGGGATCATCCTCAGCCTGACCATTCTCCTGGTCTACTATGTGGCTGTTTCCGTGTCCCGTTCCCTGGGCATTAACGAAGTGCTGCCGCCTTTTGTAGCGGCTTGGTTGGTGAACACCATCTTCGCCGCGAGCGGCTTTGTCTTTTTGGCCCTGTCCGATCGCTGGTACTAGAATTGGGGAGATACTATGTGCCCGTGGAAGCGCACTCCGCTTGCCGTTTTGGCTTTGATCATCATCTTGATTCTCCCGGCGCCTTCTGCTTTTGCTGCGGAGCAGATGGTGCGCATCGTCGCGGGCAAAACCGGGTCCTACGATCTCAAAAGCCAGGTGTTCACAGCCGAGGGCGATGTGGAGGTCCATGTGGACGATGTGGTGCTCTACGGCGATGTGCTCCATGCGGATCTGGTCGAAGGCCTGGTCACCTTGGAGGGTTCGGTCCGGGTGATCCGGGACGGGCAGGAACTGGGCGGGGACCGCTTGGTGTACAATCTGGAGACCGGGGAGGGCACCTTTGAGGAGCTCAGTGCCCAGCTGACGGTGCCCGACGGTACGGTCTATGTCACCGGAGACAGCGTGCTCTTCGCTGGAGATAACTACACCGTCTCCCGCGCCGCCTTCACCACCTGCGATCTGGAAGAGAGCCACTACCGGCTGGTGACCAGGGAAATGGAGTTCGTCCCCGGCGATAAGGCCATCATTCGCCATGTGGTTTACTATGAGGGCAGCATTCCCCTCTTTTACTGGCCTTATCTGGTCGTTCCCTTGAGCAAGGATCTGGAGGATATCCTGGTCAGCCTGCCCGCCTTCGGTTACAGCGAACATGAAGGCTATTTCATGAAGAGCACTTTTAACTACTATATCAACAGTAGGGCCTACGGCAACATCTACGTGGACCTCTACAGCCGGCTGGGCCTGGGCGTGGGGATGCGCCACAACTACCGGCTTAAGGATCTGGGCGAGGGATTTCTGTACCTCTGGGGCGTGCCCACCAGCAGCGAAACCGCCTACAAAGGGGCCTGGGAACACACCCTCTCCAAAGACAGCTGGGATCTCACCACCAAGAACAGCGTGGAGAAGACCTGGGTACGCGAGCAGACCAGCTCCGACACGCGCCTTGATTTCCGCACCGAGGACCTGCGGGGAAGGGTCTGGCTCACTTACAAAAACAACCCGGGGGAAACCGCCAAGGAGCAGACGGATCTGGGTCTGGAGTGGTCTAAGGAGCTCACAGACCACTTGGTGCTCAACCTCAAGGGAAACTATGTCCAAAAGCGCACCAGCGAGGAGGTGCGCCTCATGGACTTTCTCATCTCCTCGGTGTACAGCCGGGGCAAGCACAAGCTCACTTTGACCTTGGAGCAGCAGTTCAATCCGGACCTTCTGACCTCCGGTTCCCAGGAGTGGCGCAGCGTCCAGCGCCTCCCAGAGCTGAAATGGGAGGTGAGCGATCTGGGGCTGAAGAGCCTGCCCCTCCGCAGCCAGCTGGTGGTGGGCCACTACCAGGAAACCCCGTCCATGGTGAGCAAAGACCGGGTTTACGGCCAGCTCACCCTGGCCTCAAGGACCTGGCGGCCCAGGACCGGGACGAGCATCAGCTACCGGGGCGACCTCAACGGCGCCCTCTACTCTGAAAGCGGAGGACAGGCCTGGCTCTACGGCCGGGCGGTGCTCAACCAGAGCCTGGGGAGCAACCTGTCCCTGAGCAGCACCTACCGGCGCAGGGATGTGTGGGGGGAATCACCTATCAAATTCGACGCCCAAAAGCCCCTGCAGGACCTGAACGTGCGGCTCAGCTACAACCGGAACAAGTTCCGGGCCAGCGCCAGCACAACCTACGACTTCCTCACGGAGAAGTTCAGCAGCCTGACCTTGAACACCGGCCTGCGCCCCAATGAGCGTTGGAATGTGGATCTCTACGCCAGCTATGATCTGAACACCAGTACTCTAACCCATGTGGTTCCCCTGGTGGAGTACAAGCGGGATGAGCTCAGTTTGAAGTTCGGCTTCCGCTACAAACCCAATCTCCAGGAGCTGGAGCGGGTAGATCTGCGCGTGGCCCTGCCCCTGGGCTCCACCTGGTATGTGAGCTACGACAGCATCTACACTCCCCCGTCGGATAAGTTCACCAAGGGTGAGATCTCCATCAAGAAGGATCTCCACTGCCGGCAGCTGGCCTTTTCTTACGACCATGTTGCGGGGCGGGTGGCGGTGCAGCTCACCATCAACGCCTTCCCCACCCTGCCCATCGGCTGGGACAGCGAAGGCGGCCTGAGCTTGTTTGACTTTGAAGATGTGGCCGACATCATTGATGATGCGAAGGAGTGATGAACCTGTCAACCAAGGCAAAGTGGATCGCCGCGGGCACCGTTGCGGTGGCCGTGCTCCTGTTCATCACTTTTCGCTACGCGGCCCAGCCGCCTCCACCCGCGGTGAGTGTGCCCCCCAGCGTGCAGCTGCAGGAGTCGCGGCTGGTGGGGAGGAAAGACGGCCAAAGGCAGTGGGAGATACTCAGCCGGAGCGTGCTGCAGGAAGGGGATGTGGTGACCCTAAGGGAGCTGGAGGAGATGGTGGTCTTCCAGGATGAAGAGCCGTACCTCACCATCCAGGCCCCCGAGGCGGAGTGGGAGCGGAAAACGGAGCTGCTGCGCCTGTTCGGCCCCGTATTGGTGGAGGGGGAAGAAGGATTCCGCCTAGAAAGCGATTACCTGGAGTGGCAGGGCCGCAGCTCGAAGCTGCTTTCGCCAGGCCCTGTGCAGATGCTCTGGCGGGGTATGGAGATCTCCGCGGATACCATGACCATGGACACGGAGGGGGAGATTGTCTTCCTCCAGGGGAATGTGGAAATCCGCGATGGGGGTCTGGTGTGGAAGCTGGAGGAAGCGGTCTACGATCTGGATGCGGAGTCAATGGACTTCTACGGAAACGTGGTATTGGAGGGGGAAGCAGGCAGTGACTAAAAGGTTGACTTTACTGTGTTTGCTCGCCGGCATGCTGGCCTTGGCACCGGCTGTTTGGGCCCAGGGCCAATCCGGGACGCTGGAGATCACCGGTGTGCCCGCGGATGTACCCGCCGGGCGCTATGACCGCCAGGCAGGGGTGTTCTCCGCGGATGTGTCGGCCATTGAGGGAGCTTTAGTCCACGTCACCTTTGAAGAAGTGAAGATCGTGGGTCAGACCATGGAGTGGCGCACCGACGATGACTACCTGATCTTCACCGGCGGCGCTACCTTGACCAAGGAGGATTTCACCGTCACCGGCGATACGCTGGAGTATTTCGGTAAGGAGAAAAAACTCCACGCGGTGGGCAGCGTGGTGGTGGTGACCGATGATGCCACCGTTTACGCCAACGAACTGGTCTACGATGAGGAGACCGACGAGGCGGTTTTCACCGGCCAGGTGAAGGTGGTCTTTGATGATGGGGTGCTGGAGGGTGAGAAGTTTGTTATGTTCCTGGAAAAGAGCGAGCTGCAGTTCTTCGGCGCTTTCCAGGGAACGTTTGAGACGGATTGAAGTAAGTAATATATGACAGTATTGACGGGCATTACCACTTAAGACCCAGCTAGAGGCATGTTATAATGAATGCACTGGGTGAGGAGGAAGGGTAATGCTCGATTTTTTTCGAGATGGATTTTATAAAGACCTGGCACTTTTGCTGGTGATCACAATCCTGCTGGGCGCCGCCTTTTCCCAGGGCATCGCCTGGGCCATCGACGCCTATTTTGGCGATACCCTCGATCAGATGCTGGGCGAGTATGGAGAGTATGACCTGATCCTCCATATCCGGGAAGAGGCCAAAGAAGCGGCCCTGCGTGAACTGCAGCGCATCGGTGAGCAGTCCTTCCCCGGCTATAAACTCAACGAGACCTTGACCATCGCCGGGCAGGCCAATGTCTTTTTTGGGCTGCCGCCGGATTGTCGCACCAGGGAGGTTCTGGAGAGCATAACCTCCTATTTTGGCGCGGTTCCCGGGCTGAACGGTTACACCTTGATCGTACAGCCCAGCGTGCTCATTCGGGGAGTGCATCCCGGGGTGCGGGAGGAGCTGCGGGCGCTAATTGAGGCCCTCCCCGGGGTGCGCTTTACCGTGAAGGACGGCAATAACTTGGTGGTACTGGCGGACGGCGAAGGCCGGCTCGGCCAGGTTAAGACCGCCGTCGAGCAGATTCTAGAGCAGTATCAAATTCTGGAGCTGCGCTTTCCCATGGGCTTTGAAGTGGATACCCAGGAAGTGGGCAGCCGTGCTCTGGAAATTCTGCGCGCCCGGAACCAGGGGGCGGGGAGCCGCTACGCCAACGTCACTTCTGCCCAGTATGGTGAGGATTTGGACGCTTTCCTCAAGACGCTGGTGGAAATGCGGGATTTCTTAGGCAGCTACGCCTCCAAGGTGCGCATCACCCCCTCTGAGGGAGTGCAGCTGGCCGTGGGCGAGCGTCTGGTGCTGGAGGGGCCGGTGGAAGCCGGCCAGGATCTGATCGTGGAAGTGACGGGCTTGTTCGGCAGCCTGGCGGAGGGCATGATCGTCCAGGGTTCCCCCGTCCAGTCCACGGATCGCGTGTTGTACCAGGGGTTCCGCCTCCAGGGGGAGGGGGAGCGCGGCGCTTTCGTGGGCGAAGTGGAGATTGAAAACGAGCGCTATCGGCTGGCCTACGCGGTGGATGAGAGCCTGAGGCTCCTCGCCGAGCTGGAGGAACTGGCGGTGCAGGCCAGTGCCGCGGTGGACAACGCGGAAGGGGTGCTCACCACCTTCCAGGAGGCCCTTCTGCAGCTGGAGGTACTGCAGGTGCAGATGCGGCAGCTCAACGAGGGTATTGCCAAGGGCGATGCCAAACCCTCCGGCGAGCAGTTTCTGGTTACCCTGCTCCTCAACGGCCTGCTCCAGACGCTGGCCCAGGGTATCGTCCACAGCGGTGAGGAGTCCCTGGATTCCCTGGAGAACCTGGACATCGAGGAGATGCGGCGCAGCCTGGACGGGATCAGCAAGCAGATCGCCAACGTGCAGCAGATCGACGTGGCCGCGATCATGGAACAGATCGGTTTTGTCCGGGATACGCTGCCCGACTTAAGCGATGCGGAAATCGGCCAGTCCATCCGTTTGATCAACACCTACCTGGGAGGCCAGGTCATCCCTGGGGAGCGGGTGCAGCTGCTGATCCAGGGAGAACCGGTGAACGAAAAGGAATTGGAGAAGGTCTTCCAGGCGGAGCTGGAAAACCCCTACCTGCACACCTACTCCACCTCAGCAGGCATGGTTTCGCCCGATGCCCGGGGCGAGATTTTCCGCATTCTCAAGGAGGTACGCTCCATCGTAGCCGGGCTTTTGGCCATTATCTTCACCATGATCGCTTTAGTTTTGGACCATGCCACCATCTTCAGCACCCTCAAACACCTGCGGGCAGGACGCCGGGCGGCTGCCCGGGGCTGGCGGCGACTGGTCGATCCCCTGCTGCTTTTGGGCGGCGGGGTAGGGTGCACTCTTTTGAGCAGCATCTACCATCTGGCCCGGGGTGGGATTCCCCTGGTCAATCCGGCGGTCGTTGCCGTGCTGGGCTTCGCCCTAGGCGTGCTGCTGGTTCTTTTGGCCGAGCGCTTCAGCCCGGTGGATGGCATGGAGCTCATGGCCGCTCAGGCCTTGGGACTATCCAATGTGCAGATCATGCGGGAAGTGGTCATCCCGCCCAGCCGGCCTGGACTTATGAACATGCTCAACCGCTTAAAGCAGCAGTTTTGACCGAGGGTTTGAGAGAAACGGGGAGGTGTGAGTGCATGCTGCAAATCAGGGATTTATACAAGTCTTACGGTAAAACCACGGCCTTGGACGGGGTGGATCTGCATGTGGCCAGGGGGGAGACGGTGGTGATCATGGGCCCTTCGGGCTGCGGCAAATCCACCCTGATCCGCTGCGTCAACCGCCTGACCGAGCCCGACGGCGGTTCCATCATCCTGGGCGGCCAGGATGTCCTGGCCCTGCAGGGTCCTGAGCTTCAGGCGTTCCGACGGAAAGTTGGCTTTGTCTTCCAGCATTTTAACCTGATTGCCCGCCTCACCGTGCTGGATAACGTGATGTTTCATCTTGTGTTGGCCGGCATGGACCGGGAAGAGGCCCGCGCCAGGGCCCTGCTCGCCCTGGACAGGGTGGGGCTGAAGGCAGCCGCGGATCGCCGGCCGGCACAGCTCAGCGGTGGCCAGCAGCAGCGGGTGGGCATTGCCCGGGCCCTGGTGACCAACCCAGAGATCATGCTCTGGGATGAACCCACCGCCTCCCTGGACCCCATCCTGGTCGGAGAGGTGCTGGAGGTCATGGAAGAACTGGTGAAGGAAACAGGGACAACCATGGTCATTGTCACCCATGAGGTGTCCTTTGCCCTGAGGGCCGCCCATCGCATCGTGTTCATGGATCGGGGCAAGGTGGTGGAGGAGGGAGAGCCCCAAGAAGTCTTTGCCCAACCCCGCTCGGAGATAGCCAGGCTGTACAGGAAACTGCTGATGAACTAAGGGTTAAACTTGGAAAAAGAGGAAAAGCTGGAGTGATGCAGAACCCTCTATAGAGCTAAGGCAATCGCGGGATTCTTAGCGGCAAGGAGTGAGATGTGGTGACGGATACACCGGGAGAGAAGCTCCCTACGGACCAAAGGCGCGAGGGCCCAAAGGAAAAGGTGGCTGCTAGCCCCACCGTCTTGATCATTGGCGGCGACAACACCAGCGACCGTTTTGGGGCCGCCCTTACTGCCAAGATTCACGAACTTTGCCCGCAGGCAACCGTCTATGGGGTTGGGGGCCCGCACATGAACGATGCCGGGGTGCGCCTGCTTTTTGATATTTCCGAGATGGTAAGTCTGGGTGCCTTCCAGTCTGTGAAGGGCGCCACCGTGATCAAACGCTTGATTGCCCGGGTAGTGGAGACCATGGACCAGGAGGAGCCTTCAGTGGTGCTGCAGATTGGCCTGCCGGTCTTTGGCTTTAAGCTCTTGGAGATTGCCCGGGCCCGGGGGATCCCCGTGATCTATTATTACACGCCCTTCAGCCGGGGGCTGGCCCATATGAACCAGCGCCAGTTCTGCAGCGTGGTCACGAAAGTGGCGGCCATCAGCCGCACCGAAGCATCCCTCTGCCAAGAGGCGGGCCTGGATGTGGAGTTTGTGGGCCATCCCTTGATGGACCTGGCGGATCGCTCCGCAACTCCCGAGCAAGCCCGGGAGAAGCTGGGACTTGCCCTGGAGGGCAAAGTGGTGGCCGTCTTGCCGGGGCCCAGGGAAGTGGAAGTGAAAAACGTTCTGCCCCCTGTTCTAAAGGCCCTCTGCCAGGTAACCCAGGACCATCCTGAACTGCAGGTTTTGATTTCCCTGGCGCCCACCATTCGCACCACCTTGGTGGAGGAAATCTTGGGGAGTAACCCCTGCGCCAACGTGCGCTTAGAGCGCGATACTTACCGGGTGCTCAGCGCTGCCGATGCGGCCATCACCTCCATCGGCACAGCTTCCCTGGAGGCCTCCCTCTTGGGTGTGCCTTCCCTGGCTGTTTACCGGGTGCCCCGTGCTACTTATTTTGCGGAGAAAATACTGGACCGCAAACCCTATATGTCCATAACCAACAAGATCCTGCGAAGGAATGTAATACCCGAGTTCATCCAAGGCCATGTCAATCACCAGAAAATTGCCAAGGCAGTTGAACAACTGCTGTATGATGAAAAAGCCCGCCAGGAAATGCTCACCGCCCTGTCTCAGCTGGAGGAAGAACTGGGGGAGCCAGGTGCTGTGGAGCGGGCGGTACGCGTAGTTATAGAAATGGCTGGATGTGGAAACGATGGGACAACTCGAGGCTGAACGGCTGGTCAAAGTGTACGGCCGGCGCACCGTGGTCCAGGGCGTGGATTTCCAGGCCAACCGCGGGGAGATCGTGGGGCTGCTGGGCCCCAATGGAGCAGGCAAAACCACCATTTTCAGCATGATTTTAGGGCTGACCAAGCCCAACTCCGGACGCATTTTCCTGGATGGGCGGGAGATCACCCAGCTGCCCATGTATAAGCGTACCCGCTTGGGTTTGGGCTACCTTCCCCAAGAGCCCTCGGTTTTCCGCAAGTTAACCGTGGAAGAAAACCTGCGGGGGGTTTTGGAGCTGCGCCGGGATCTGAGCAAGGCGGAGCAGGCGGAAAGGCTGGAGCACCTTTTAGCAGAGTTTAACCTCCGGGAGGTGCGCCACCAAAAGGGCTACCAGCTCTCCGGCGGGGAACGGCGGAGGACGGAAATTGCCAGGGCTCTGGCGCTAGATCCGGCGTTTATCTTCCTGGATGAACCCTTTGCCGGGGTTGACCCCATTGCTGTGGGGGAGATCCAGGACATCGTGGCCCACCTGCGTTCCAGCAATCTCGGCATCATTATCACGGATCATAATGTACGGGAGACCCTGCGCATCACCGACCGCGCCTATATCATCCATCTCGGCAAAGTCCTTGTAGCTGGCACTACCCAAGAAGTGGCAGCAGATGAACTGGCCCGGAAGTACTACTTAGGGGCGAACTTCACGCTGTAGAGAAAGAAGGTGCAGCCCATGTATGGTTTTACCCTGATCCTCACCCTGGCCGTTGTCGGCGGAGTCATCGCTTATATCGGCGATCGCCTGGGGATGAACGTGGGCCGCAAGAAACTAACGCTCTTTGGTCTGCGCCCAAAACACACCAGCATATTAGTGACAATTGTCACAGGAGTCCTTATTGCCACGGCTTCCATCGTGGTTTTGAGTATTGCTTCCCAGGATGTGCGCACCGCGCTGTTCAACATGAAGGAGATCCAAGAGGAACTGCGGGGCCTCCAGAGGGACTTCGCGGAGATGAGGCGGCAGAGGGATGCTGCCCAGACCGAGCTCCAGGAAGCCGAGTCCAGACTGGCCCTGGTGGAGGAAAGCTACGCCCAGATCACCGCGGAACTGGAGCTGGCCCAGCAGTCGGTGGAGGCCTTGAAGGAAGAGCGTGCCTTTTTGGAGGCTGAGGTTGCCGAACTGATGGTCACGGCCGAGCAGCTGAGCTGGCTGTACGATCTGGTGGAAACCGCCTTCGGCCAGATCCGCTCCGCGGACATTGCCTTTTACGCCAGTGAAGTGATTTTGAGCACAGTCATCGAAAAGGGGTTGAGCCGGGCAGAGGTGCGGGCAGCCCTGGAAGACTTCCTGCGGGAAGTGGATGATGTGGCCTACCGGCGCAGTGCCCGAGCCGATGGCGAGCCGTACCGCGCTATCTTCCTGCCCCCCGGCGTCCTGGATTTGGTGGTGGAAGATGTGCTTCTGGCTCCCGGTAATGTGATCGTGCGCGCCGTAAGTGAAGCCAACAGCATCCCGGGGGTACCCGTCCGTGTCTACCTGGAAAACTTCCTCGATCAGATGGTCTTTTCCCAAGGGACGGTATTGGCCGCCGGCACCTGGGATCCCCACAGCGGCATGGAAATCGACCTGGTCATCCTGCAGCTTTTGAACCAAGCCAACAACGCAGCCCTCAATGCCGGAGTAGCCCTGAGCCCAGAACGGCGGGGTGCGGTTCTGCTCCCCGGCAACTACTTCTTCGATGCCATCGAAGCTTCCCGGGCTATAAAGCAGCCGGTGGAAATCCGTTTGGTGGTGGCGGAGGACTCCTGGCGCTCCACCAGCCCGGTGCTGCTTTACCTGGAGATGTTCCCCTAGAAGAAAATCCCAGTCCTTACCTAGCAGGAATTTCTCTCCCCTTATGGAAAACTTCTTGTCGAAACTACCCCTGTTCTGTGGTATAATGCAGGGGGAAAGTTAGATTCTTCCAGGGAAGCGGTCCGAAAAAGATCGCTTGCCAGGAGGAATTGGGAAAATAGTGGAGAAATAACCACTATTACAATGTCCATTTTCAGTATCTTAAAGCCGGGGCGGTTAGAAAGGAGGTGCCCGAGGTTACCGCCAGCTGAAGATACTGGAAGATGAAGGCGCTCTTGTATCTGCGGAAATCTGAGGGAACAAGGACACTCAGGGAGCGCGGACAAGAGGGTTTTCATCGAGTGAAACATATCCCATCTGATGAAAATCTCGCGTAAACCAAGGGGGTTAACATGAACATGAAATTCAAGAAGTTTGCCCTGGTATTAGCCATCGTGCTTTTGGCTAGTACACTAACACCGGCATTCGCCAGCCCGTTCGCGGATGTCCCTGCCGATCACTGGGCATACGACGCAATCGTACAACTAGCCGCAGCCGGTTTGATCGAAGGGTATCCCGATGGAACCTATGGCGGCGCCCGGATGATGACCCGTTATGAGGCTGCTATGGTATTTGCCCGCGCTCTGCAGCGTCTCGAAGGCCAGATTGCAGCCATGGATCTCCTGCCTGAGCTCGACAGAGTTAAGGCTGAGCTGATGGCTGAGATCGAAGCTGCCAAGGCCGCTGCTGCAGCCGCAGCCGAGAAGGAACCCATCGAGACCACCGTTATCGAGAGAGTTATCGTTGACAAGGATGTAGACGAAGAGACACTCGCCCGCATCCGCGCCAACGAGGTCGCCATCGAGGCTCTCACCGGCGACATGGCCTATCTCGAAGCCAGAATGCTCGGCTTGATCGATGGCATCCGCTATGATCTCAACCAGCTGAAGGATCAGCCCGAAGTGGAAGTTCCTTCCATGGACGAGATCGAAGAGCTGATCGCTAAGAGGATTGAAGAGGCCGTTCTGGAAGCAGCCGCAGCTGCTAAGGAAACCACCATTATCGAAAGAGTAGTGGCCACCACTCCTGAGCTGACCAAGGAAGATGTGGAGTTCATCGCTGAAGCTCTCATCAGGACTCAGGTTCAGAGGTTGGAGCTGCTCATCAACGAGAACCGCGCTATGATCGCTGCCCTGTCTGACTGGGTAGATGAGCTCGACGGCGACGTAGCAGTGTTGAAGGAAGACGTTGCTGGTCTGAAGGAAGACGTAGCTGCTGTTGAAGACAGAGTAACCGCCCTTGAGAAGGTCGGCTTCTCTGGCAACCTGAGCCTCAATGCTGAGAAAAAGGTTGGCCAAGCCGCCATAACCTTTACTCAGAAGGGCAGTGTGGCTCTGAACGTCAAGGCGTCTGAAGCCACAAACGTGAAGGCCGCCATTGACTGGGAGCTCGAACCCTTCGCTTGGACGCAGAAGCTCAGCAACTACTATGTTGAAGTGACTTCCTCCACTCCGCTCAGCCGTCTGCTCGTGGGTAGGATTCACCAGAACAACCTGTCGCCCTTTGGCTATGTGCTGGCTCCGGCCCACTACGGCTTTGGCGGCTTGGCTAAGGTGGACATCATCGATGACCTGAGCCTCCAGCTGTTTGCCGGTGAGAAGGCTGACGGTACCGAACAGATTGACATCGCCGCTGCACTTGAGTACAAGTTCATCGACGAACTGGGGCTGAGGCTCAAAGGCAAGGCCACCAAGCCGTACAGCGGGATGTTCCTCGAGGACAAATACGCTGCCGGTATCGGTCTCTTCGGCAAGATTGGTGGTGTTGAGTACACTGGCAATTTCGCCATGGACTTTGCGGCTGAGGAGAAGAACTACCTCGGCGTGGCTACCCTCAAGGGCACCTTCGGTGACGTGACTCTTGACCTCAAGGGAATCTTCGAAGAAGAGAAATACGCCATTGCGAAGCAGCTCATCAACGACGCCAACAGGCTCGGAGTCGAGGGCGGTATCGGTGCGAAGTTCGGTGTTCTCAGCCTGAATGGCCGTGCCTACTATGAAGGTTTGGCACCAGTTGGCGTCACCAGTGAAGACATCATGGCTTTCAAAGCCGATGCTTCCGCAAAATTCGAACTCTTTGCTGACCTGACCCTGTCCGGTGAGGTCAATGCTGCCAAAGTCGGCGAGGGCGACATGAAGATGCGTGCCCTGGCGAAGTTGGCTCTCGACAAGGAAGCTGACTACGGCCTCCGCTACGGCGCAAGCGCTCAGTACGAGCACAACGCATTCGCTGTACCGTCGCCCAGCTGGAAGAACCCGGCCCACTACGGCGAAGAGGATGCGGCAACGTTCGCAGCCAAGGTAGGCTATGGTCTGGATCTGAGCGGTGCTAAGTTCGATGCAGACTACTCCGCAACATTCGTACTGCCCATTCCCGAGCAAGATGATGAGGCTGATAAGGAGTACACCCTCACCCATAAGCTCAATCTGTCCTATGGCTTCACTGATAACGTGAAGCTCACCCTGGGCGGCACTGTGAAACAGACCATTACCCATGGCGAAGAACTCGGCTTCGGCAATGAGTATGGATACAGCGCTGGCCTGACCGTAAGCTTCTAAGTTAAACCGAAGCAGCGAAGCTTCTGAAAGGTCCCTCCCTAAGGGGGGACCTTTTTTCACCCTCAAAAGGCGGTGGGGAAAGGCGAAAGCTGTGGGTGCAGGGTGGTGGTGAGTTTGGCGGTCTTAGGAATCGATCCCGGAAGGGATAAACTGGGTTTGGCCGTGGTTGAGGCTTCGAAAGTTTTGGTTAGGCGGGTTGCTCCCCGGGCAGAGTACCTGCATCTGGTTCAGGACTGGGTGCAGCGGTTTGCGGTGGAGCATATAGTGATCGGTGACGGAACAGGTTCGGGGCAGGTGGCTAAGGAGATCAGGGCCGCCTTACCGCAGCTGCCCCTGGCCACAGTAGATGAACGCTTTACCTCCGAGGAGGCCCGCAGGCTCTACTGGGTTGAGAACCCGCCCCGGGGCTGGCGGAGGCTTTTGCCCGTGAGCATGCAGATGCCTCCGGAGCCCTATGATGACTATGTGGCCGTGATTTTGGCCCAGCGCTTTCTGCGGGGAGATGGTAAGGGGAGCTAGCACTGTCATCTCTTGGAAAGTCATGTTCCAGGAAGGTTTTTACTTGCCTTTGGAGAAATATTGTGTGATATTGAAAACGTCGGAAGGGGGGAGAGTTATGCGCTGCAGGTCAGCACTTGTGGGTTTCATCGTGCTTCTTGTCCTCGGCTTCAGCGCGGGCGCTTGGGCCGGCTCTCCCTTCGCGGACATCGCCTCGGGGGGAGGCTGGGCCAGCGATGCCATTCGGGAGCTGGGCCTCAGCCGGGATATCCCCGGATTCACCGTCCCCGAGCAACCCAACCGCAGTCAGGAGGCTTTGCTGGTGGCCCGCCTGCTGCAGCATATCAGCGGTGAAGATCGCCTCGACTCCCGCCGCTTTGGCGTGAGCCGCAGCGTGTATCTGGACGATATGATCTTCACCTACAACCAGCGGGTTGAGCCGGAAAAGGCGTTTACCGCCAGTGAAGTGGAAACCCTCTACCGGTTGGTTTTGGAATTCCGGGAGGAGCTGGAGGTCCTCGGCTTTGCCGTCCAGGACTTTGACCTGCTGTACGCCCAGAACTGGGCTGAAGAACGGGGCTTTGCGCTGACGAGCCGCCCCCTGCTCTATTCAGAGCAGGCGCTGGCCGCGGCGCGTAAGGCTGAAACAGCCCGTCTGGTCCCTGCCTCAGAGCTCGAATCGGTGCTGGACACAGTGGGCCCGCAGGAGCCCCGCAGCCTGTGGACGGGGCAGTTCTCTTCCGCATTCCGCCTGCTGCCTCCGGCCTTCAGCTTGGTGGCCCAGGAACCCGAAGCCGAGCAGGCAACACCTTTGCAGATCGGCAACCTGGAGGTGGTGGGTGCCCTGCGGGCCACCCCACCCGGGGAAGGCAGCGGTTCGGAAGGTGGAGCCGGATACAACCTTTCGGTGAAGGTGGGGGACGTATCCCTACAGACCGCGGTAGATCTGGCTGTTGACCCGCAGCTGGTACCCAAAGCCGCCAGCACTTCGGTGGATTTGAGCTGGGATTGGGCCAACATGTTCACCCTAAGCGCCGGCTACAAGCTCCGGGAGACGCTGCAAAACGATGCGTCCGCTGAGGATGGTGCACCCCTGGTCACGTCCCTGGGTGTAACTGTGCCCATGAGCAGGGGCCAGGTGCGCTTGGGTATGACCCAGGAGTGGAACTTATCTGAGCTGGGAGGACTCGGCCCCGGCGCCAGTGAATCCTTTACAAGAAACGTCGCTGAGCTTGGCCTCAGCTATGAGCTGTTCAACGATAGTTCCCTGCACCTCAATTATCGGCTCATTGATTTCAGCAGTGTGGAGCGGGACTTGGGAGCCGAAGCTGAAGCCGCGTTTTCCATTAAGTTTTAAGGGCTATGGAGGGATGGATTTGAAGAAAAGCATCGCTTTGACGTTGTGTCTTTTGCTTATGTCAGCGCTGATCCCTTCTACAATTTGGGCCAATGTGACTCCCCTGCGCTCATTAGAGACTGTGGAAGAACTGCTGTATGGACAAGCCCAAACGGGGTCTTTGCTGGACCGCATTGAGAAGGTGGAATTGGACATCTACGGCAAGACCCAGGAAGGCGCGGTGCTCATGCGTATTGACCGGGTGCTCACCTTCCTACAGGATGCCGATGGTGATGGCGGACTGTGGCTGCAGCTGAACCTGGCGGAATGGGGGTTTTCCGCAACTCTGTCCGGGGAAAAACCCATGATTGAGAGGCTGCAGGGTCTGGAGCTGGTGCTCTACGGCGCGGAGCAGTCGGGTAACATTTCCCAGCGGGCGGAGAAGCTGATGATGGACATCTGGGGCACCACCAAGCTGGATGTGAAGCGGGTCAACCTGCCCGCGCAGACCCTGGTGAAGGTGGCGCTCAGCAAGACTTTGGACTCGGCCACAGCCGAGGTGGGCGATGAGGTTATCTACCGGGTCACCGAGGACGTCATGGTGGACGGACGGGTGGTTATCCCGGCGGGGACCACGAGCGTGGCCAGGGTCAGCGAAGTGACCGCCGCCGGGCGGCTGGGCAAGGACGGACGCATTCTTATCGACTTCGGCTCGGTGCTCGCCCTGGACGGCACACCCATCCGCCTTAAGGTGGATGAGCGGGCCACGGAGAAGAACCGGTCTTTGGAACTGGCCGCCGGGGCCAGCATGGCTGGAATTATCCTGCTAGGCCCAGTCGGTCTTGTGGGCGGGTATTTTGTGAGAGGTAAAGACGTACAGATCGAAGCCAACACCCAGTTTTATGTGGAGACAGAGCGGGCGGTGCCCGTCTTAGGCTTCTACTTTAGACCGGCCCTCGGCCAATAACTGTCGTTAGCTGTTATGGCCTCGGAGAACCGCGATCCGCAGGGCCCTCGGTTCTCCTCCTTTTGTCTGGGCCCCACAATTATCACATGTGCATCTGAGGTGGCGGTGAGATGAAGAAGCTGTCTTTGGTTTTGGCCGTAATGCTGTTGGCGTCGGCCGTTTGGTCCCTGGCCGCTGGAGCCGCAGAGTATACCCTCGGTGTGGGTGATGTCCTGCGCATCACCGTTTGGGGCCATGCCGATCTAGCCACAGAGGTCGCCATCCGGCCCGACGGCTACCTGACATTCCCCTTGGTGGGAGACCTCTGGGCGGTGGACAAGACGCCGCGGCAGATCAGCAGTGAGCTGCAGAATATGCTCGCGGAGTTCATCGTCAACCCGCAGGTTACGGTCATTGTCAGCCAGTTCCGCACGCTGCACGTTCAGGTGCTGGGCGAAGTCAAAGAGTCAGGCTACTACCAGCTCAAGGCAGGTGCACGCCTGGCAGATGTCCTGGCACTGGCCGGCGGCCCCACCGCCACTGCCGATCTCAGCAGTGTAACCGTGACCCGGTATGTGCTGGATGAAGGGGGCCAGGAGCACAGCCGTGTTCTGCAGGTGGATGTGAACCAGTTCCTGCAGGGGGGCGATCTGGCCGCCAACCCGCTCCTGGAAAGCGGGGATATGATCTACGTGCCGCCAGCTGGCCGCGCCGCCATTTTTGGCGAGGTGCGCCAGCCCGCGAGCTACTCCCTGGGGCAGGGCTTGGATATCCTGGAGCTGCTGGCCGCTGCCGGCGGTGCCCTGGATACGGCTGACCTGGAACGGGTGGTGGTGACCAGCCAGGGAGAGGAAGGACCTCTGGAGAGGATCGTCAACGTCCAGGAGCTCCTTTCTGGCCGGGGTAGGCCCACTGCCCTCAGGCCCAACGATGTGGTGTTTGTGCCCAAGAAACAGCAGGTTATGGTTTTGGGCGCGGTGCAAAACCCGGGGGTCTACCCTTTACATAGCGAGGCTACGCTTTTGGAGATTATCGCCCGGGCTGGAGGGGTGCTGCCCACAGGGGATCCTTCCGCGATCGCCATCACCCGGAGGGGTGCGGGGCAGGAGCTGATCGTGGCGGATCTGCAGCCGGCCCTCAGCGGCAGGACAGGTGGGGATAACCCCACGGTGGATCCCGACGATGTGATCTTCGTGCCGGAAGGCTACCAAAACGCCTTGGTCCTGGGGGCAGTGCGCAGCCCAGGCTCCTTCGCTGTACGGGAGCAGTGGAGGATTCTCGATCTTCTGGCGGAGGCCGGCGGAACCACGGAACGGGCCGGGGATGAGCTGACGCTGCTCCGGTCCGGCGTAACCAGGACCATCGACCTGGGCGCCCTGGAGCGCCTGGGGCTGCAGAACGAGCGGGTGCTGCCCGGTGATGTGCTCTACGTTGCAGAGGGCAGCAGGCAGGTCTTGGTCTTGGGTGAAGTGGCCCGGCCGGGGGCCTATGAGTTCCGGCGGGGCGATCGCCTCCTAGACGCCCTGGCCCTGGCGGGGGGCCTCACCCCGGAGGCCTGGGAAGAGCAGGTATCTTTAACCAGGCAGACTGCCCAAGGTACACAGGTGTTCACCGTTGATTTCAGCGAGCTGATGACAAACCGCTTCCTAGCAGATAATCTGCCCCTGGAGAGCGGCGATGTGATCATCGTTCCCCGGGCCGCCAGGGGAGTCATCGTCATGGGTGAAGTACAGAATCCCGGCTACTACCAGTTTAAGGCGGGCGACAGCGTTTTGGATGCCGTCATGCTGGCGGGCGGCCTTCTAGAGAGCGCAGATGCCCAGCGGGTTTCCCTCACCAGGCAGACTGCCCAAGGTGCCCAGGTGTTCACCGTTGATTTCGCCCAGTTGATGGAAAACCGCGTCCTGACCGACAACTTGTCGCTGGAGAGCGGCGATGTGATCATCGTCCCCCGGGCCACCAGGGGAGTGGTGGTCATGGGTGAAGTACAGCGCCCTGGCTACTACCAGTTCAAGGCGGGCGACAGCGTCTTGGATGCCATCATGCTGGCGGGGGGACTCTTGGAGAGCGCAGACGCCCAGTGGATCTCCCTGACCAGGCAGACCGCGGAAGGGGCATACGTTGAGTACATCGACTTTCTGGAGCTGCAGGAGGAGCGCTTCGCCGCAGAGCAGCGCATCCTGGAGGATGGCGATGTGATCGTGGTGCCCCGCAGCAGCAGGAACGCCCTGGTGCTGGGGGAAGTCCGCAATCCTGGGTACTATGCCTTCGGGCCCGGCGAGACCTACCTGGATCTGATCGGCCGTGCCGGCGGGTTCACCGCCGAAGCGGACCCGGCGAAGGTGGTTGTGGCCCTGGAGGGCCCGGAAGGCGCAGTTACTGAAGTAGTCAACCTGGATGTGCTCAGTGGAGCCGACTACAAGCGGCAGCTGAGGGGCGGCGAGGTCATCTCGGTGCCCAAGGCCAACAACAAGGTGCTGGTTTTCGGTGATGTGGTGCGGGCGGGAGCCTATACCCTACCGTCCCAGGGACGTCTGCTGGACGTTTTGGCCGAAGCGGGAGGCCTGAAGTCGAACATAGGCACGGAACAGGTGGTGGTCACCAGACAGGCCCCCCACGGGGAACAGGTCTGGCAGGTGACCTACGGGCAGCTCATGGGGGCGCAGAACCAGTACAATCTGGAGCTGAGCGGTGGGGATGTGATCTATGTTCCCGCAGCGCGCCGGCAGATCTTGGTGCTGGGCATGGTGAAGAACCCCGGTGCTTACGATCTTCCCGCAGGTGCCAGACTGCTGGATGCCATCGCCCTGGCGGGCGGGCCTTTGGATCGGGCGGCCCTGGAGAATGTGGGGATCTACCGGGACGGCGTTTTGGACGAGTCGGAGCAGGTGCCCATGGGGCAGGATAAGGTGCTCTTTACCGGTGATGCCCAGGAGAATCCACTGCTTAGGCCCGGTGATATCATCTACATTCCGGAAACCAAGAAACCCGATTGGACCAAGATCTTCGGCTTTGTGGGTGCTATCAGTTCCTTCAAGAGCGCGCTGTTCAACATCTTTGACTGGTAGGTGGTGAGTGCCGTGGAAATGGAAGAAATGGATCTGCGGGAATACTGGCAGATTATCGTCAAAAGGAAGAGGCTGATCTTGGCGGTTTTCCTCCTGACCGTCCTGGCGGTTGCCATCTACAGTTTCCTGGCTACGCCCATTTACGAGGCGTTCACCACTCTTATCGTGCGGGAAGCTGGTATGGGTGTTGAAACCATTTTCTTTGACGGCGCCAGCGCCTTGGGCAAGAATGTTGCCCAGAACTACATCCAGATCATGAAGAGCAGAACCATCCTGGAAAGGGTGGCCTCTGACTTGGGACGGGAGGATCTGACCCAGAGCGCCCTGGAGAAGGCCATCACCATCCAGTCAGTGCAGGGCAGCGACGTTTTGAAGATTTCCATGCAGTCGCCGGAGCCGGCACTGGCTCAGGCAGTGGTGAACAAGTTGGTGGACGTGTTCCTTGACTGGAATCTGAACTACCGGCAGAACGACAGGCGGGCGGCTCGGGAGTTCATCGAAGGGCAGCTGCAGAAGGTGGAGCTGGACCTGCGCCTCGCGGAGGAAAGGCTGCAGGCCTTCAAGGAAGAACAGGGGATTGTGGCCCCCACCCAGGAAATGGCCGCGGTGGTCACGCAGCTTGCCTCTCTGCAGTCCAGCCTCACGGAACTGAACGTCGCCAAACTGGAAACGGCGGAGCGCATCCGCCAGGTGCGGGCTAGTCTCGAAGAACAGGATGAAACCCTCATTTCCAGCACCACCATTGCCGACAACCGCCTGGTTACCGAGTACCGCAGTCGGCTGGCGGATCTGGAAGTGCGGCTGGCCAGTGCCAGGGAGAAATACACCGACCGGCATCCGGAGATTTTGGCCCTCCAGGCGGAAATAGACAATGTCCGGCGTAAGCTTACGGAAGAGGTGGAGCGGGTGGTGGGTACCGAGACCCGAACCTTAAACACCCTCTACCGGGAGCTGTACGGAACGCTGATCAATTTGGAAGTGGAAGCCAACGCCCTGGAAGCCCGGGAAGCGGCGCTCTTGGCCATTATCGCCGAGCGGGAAAGGGAATTGAGCCACCTGCCCGCGCAGGAGCTGGAGCTGGCCAGGCTGATGCGGGAGGCACAGGTCTTAGAAGAACTCTACATCCTGCTGCGTACCCGGCTGGAGGAAGCCCGCATCTCGGAAGCCATGGAGACTGCTGATGTGCAGATCATAGACCGCGCAGTGCTTCCCCGGGTTCCCGTCAAACCCAGGATCAAGCTGAATATCGCCATCGGCGCGGTGTTAGGAGTGTTTCTGGGCGTGGGTTTGGCGTTTCTGCTGGAGTTTCTGGATAACACGGTTAAGACCAAAGAGGACGTCGAGCGGGCTCTGGGGCTGCCTGTCCTGGGACAGATACCCGATTTGGAGCTCGCAGATGTGGCATCGTCCGGGAGATCTGCACGTAGGAGGGGACGTGGATTAAGTGGCTAGACGGGGAAAGAGACGGCTCAAGGAACGACCATTAGTTGTCGAAGGGAATCCCAAAGCTGTGGCCAGTGAAGCTTTTCGAATCCTCAGGACCAACCTGCAGTTTACCAGTCCGGATCGGGAACTCAAGACTATGTTGGTGACGAGCGCCGGACCTGGAGAAGGGAAAAGCACGGTGGCGGCCAACCTGGCGGCGGCGTGGGCCCAATCGGGTGAGCGGGTTTTGCTCGTCAGCTGCGACCTGCGGCGGCCCATCATACACAGGATCTTCGGCATTTCTAACACTCCCGGCTTAACGGGCTACCTTGCGGGCCGAGCATCCATAGAGGAAGTCATCCAACCCACTTCGGTGCCAGGGCTTGATCTCATTGCTTCCGGGCCCGTTCCGCCCAATCCCGCAGAATTGCTGCAGTCCAAGGCCATGGGCCAGTTTCTGCGGGCAGTGCGGGAAGACTACGATGTGGTAATCTGCGATGGTGCTCCAGTTATGGCCGTGACCGATGCCGCGGTGGTCGCCAGCCAGACAGATGGTACCATTTTGGTGGTGGAGGCCGGTCAAACGCCCAGGGAAGCGGCGATCCATGCTAAGGAGCTCCTGGAACAGGCTAAGGCCAATATCCTCGGTGTGGTTCTGAACAAGATTAACGTCAGGGACCAGAAGAACAGGTATTATTATTACTACTACCGTTATTCAGAGGCGGAATAAAGCCATGATCGATCTGCATGTGCATATTCTCCCTGGGGTGGACGATGGTCCACCCACTTTGGAAGAGGCTTTAGCCATGGGGCGTGTGGGGGAAGAGCGGGGCCTTAAGGTCGCTGCTGCCACTCCCCATTTTTTTGGACAGCTCTCCTGGGCGGCGGTGCAGCAGAAGGTGGCGGAACTGCGGGAGGAGTTCGCCCGGGCGCAGGTTAGCTTGGAGCTTGTGGCCGGGGCGGAGCTGATGCTGGATCTATCCCTCTTGGACTTGGCTCCGGAAGAGATCCCCACTTACGGCGGGCAGGGCCGCTTCTGCCTCATCGAGTTTCCCTTTCAGGAGCTGCCGGTGTACACAGACGATGTGCTCTTTGATCTACAGACCAAGGGGATTACCCCCATCATCGCCCATCCTGAGCGCTACCGCGGTGTCCTGCAGGATCCCAACACCGCCCTGGGCTGGCTGGAGCGGGGCTGCCTGCTGCAGGTGAATACTGGGAGCATTCTGGGGCGTTTCGGTTCTACCGTGCAGGAAGCCGCGGAGATTCTGCTCACGCACGACATGGCTCAGTTTGTGGCCAGTGATGCCCACAGCGTTCAGCGCCGCACCCTGGATCTTCCCCAGGCCCACGGGGTCTTGGTGGAGCTGCTGGGGGCGGAGCGGGCGGAGGAGCTTGTGGCGGCCAATCCCCGGGCGGTGCTCGCCGGCGATTTCGCCCCCAGGCGTCCGCCGCAGCAATACCGCAGGAAGCGGCGTTTCTTCTCCTTTCGGCGGTTTTCCTAGCATAGGATCGTCCCACCTTCCGTATATTAGCACAGGGAGGTGTTGCCCGTGGTCTTCTGCAGGCATATGGATACCAAGCAGGACCGGGAGGGGAAACTGGAGTTGTTCTGCCGGCGCTTTGAACGGCGGATCGATCTGGAACTGCTGGATAGGTGCCAGCACTGTCCGGAATATGTGAGCAGCTAGGAGCATCCTAGCGGAAGGGGAATTGCTTTGCTGGATTGGGCTGTTGTGGGGATTTACATCCTGGCCGTGTTCTTGTTCAACCGTCATGACGTTTCAGGCGCAGGCTATACAGCGCAGCTGCTGGCCAGGTGGTTTCCGCAGCTCAGTGCCGCGGAGCTCAGACAGTATGTCTGGTTTCTGCGGAAAGTGGGGCATGTACTGGCCTACGGCGTTTTAACCTATCTAGTTCACCGTGCCGCCCTGAAAACCAAGGGGCTGCGGGGGCGCGCGCTGCTCTCTGCCGTGCTCCTTGCGCTGCTGGTGGCGGGGGCGGATGAGAGCTATCAAAGGCGCCTGCAGCACCGCAGCGGGGCTTGGGGCGATGTGGCCGTGGATGCCCTGGGCATAGCCGCCGCAGGTTCTCTTTTGTGGCTGCGGGCGCGGGTACGAAGCAAACACAAGGAGGTCGTGGAAGAGAATGCTGAAAACGAATGCATCTAAGCTTGTCATGCTGTCGGTTCAGGGACAGATTACACCGCCCCTCCGGCGCACCGCGTACGGGGTGGACAGGGAGGGCGTGCCCTTTGTCCTGCCGGGTACGGGGGGCATTACCTACAACGTAAAGGTTGGCGACCCGGCCTTTGGCTGGGTGGGGGACCATGTGGAGCCCGGCGTGTCCACCGCGGCCAGCATCGAGGAGCGGAGCGGGTCTCGGAACCAGGCCTACAACACCTTGGCCTGTGTGGGCAACGAGGCCGTGGTCATCTCCGGCGACGCCAAGGGAGCCAGGGGCGTGGTCACCGGCAAGCACGGCGGAATTGAGCATGTGCTCATCGATTTTGCCCAGGAAGACCTGGAGAAGATGGCCATCGAAGACAAGGTGCTCATCAAGGCCTATGGGCTGGGGCTGCAGCTTGTGGACTACCCCGGCATTTCCGTGCGCAATCTGGACCCCCATGTCCTGTTGAAGCTGGATCTTACCGAGGAAGATGGCCGGCTGATCGTGCCTGTGGCGGCGGTCATCCCGGCACGGCTCATGGGTTCAGGCATCGGTGCATCTTCCACCGCTTCGGGGGACTACGATATCACCACCACTGATCAGGAGGAAATCAAGGCCCTGGGCATCAATGAGCTCCGCCTGGGGGACCTGGTGGCCCTGGAGGATACGGACAACCGCTTCGGGCGCAGCTATCGTAAGGGGGCCCTTTCCGTGGGTGTGGTGGTTCACTCCGACTGCCTGGCGGCTGGGCACGGGCCCGGGGTCACCACCCTCTTCACCAGCATTGACGGCAGTCTAGGTTTCCGCCTTGATCCCGAGGCTAACATCGGCCGCATTTTAGGCATCGGCATCTACCGTTAGGGAAACCCATCACAAACGCAAAAAGGCCCCATCCGGGGCCTTTAAAGATCGGTTAGACAGTTTTGCGCAGCAGAGCATTCCGCTCCTGGGGCGTTACTTCAACGGGCTTGGGCGTTTCCTGGTCGGTGATGTGGATCCCTGCTGCCTCCCGCAGCAGCGCATTCTCCCTCCGCAGCCGGTCAATTTCTTCCAACAGCTGCTGTAATTCCTTCCGGGAAATGTTCATGGGAGCAGCTCCTCATCTTTTGGTTTATATTTTTTTCGTCAGCGAATGCGGTTTTCCTGCCGAGGCCGGCAAACTCAGAGCATTTTGTCCTGGCCCAGCTCCAAGAGCTCCGTCTTGGCCAAGGCTTCCGCGATCAGCCCTTCCACGTCCAGTTCCGCTTCGGCCCTTTCCACCTGGGTGATGGTGGGCCTGGTGGCCGGGTTTTTAGGTACAAAGACGGTGCAGCAGTCCTCATAGGGCAGGATGGAAGTCTCATAGGTACCGATCTTAACGGACAGTTCCACGATTTCCTGTTTATCCAGGCCGATGAGGGGCCGGAAGATGGGCATGGAGGTCACCGCGTTGATGGTGTGGATGCTCTCCATGGTCTGGCTGGCTACCTGGCCCAAGCTGTCCCCGGTGATCAGGGCCAAAGCCCCTTCCCGGCGGGCCAGCCGCTCGGCGATGCGCAGCATGAAGCGGCGCATGAGGGTGACGCTCAAAGAGGGGTAAGAGCCCTTGTGCAGGGCCTTCTGGATTTCGGTGAAATAGGCGATCCACAGCCGGAAGCGGCCCCCGGCGTTATAGGGTGCCAAGAGCCTGGCCAGCTGGATGACCTTTTCCTTGGACTGCTGGGAGGTGAAGGGATAGGAGTGGAAGTGCACCCCTTCCACATCCACCCCCCGCTTCATGGACAGAAAGCCCGCCACGGGGCTGTCAATACCTCCCGACAGCAGGAGCAGTCCCTTGCCGGAGGAACCGGCGGGCAGTCCGCCCAGGCAGGGAATGACCTGGGAGTAGATGAAGGCGCCTTCACTGCGCACTTCCACATGGACTGTGAAATCCGGGCTGTGCACGTCCACCTTAAGGTGGGGAAAGCTGCGCAGGAGATACCCCCCCAGCGTCCTGGAAAGCTCCGGAGAATTCAGGGGGAACTGTTTATGGGTCCGCCGGGTTTCCACTTTGAAGGTCCGGCCGGGCGTATCCTGGGCAACCAGCCTGGCCCCTTCCTTGATCTCCTCCAGATCGAGGCGGCAGCGCAGCACGGGGGAGAGGGAGACAATCCCGAACACCCGCTGCAGCTTGGCGGCGAGTTCTTCCCAGTTGCCTTTGGTTTCTAAGTAAATGCGCCCGAAGGTCCTTTTGATCTCGCCGTGGGGCACTTCCCGGATGGCCCGGCGCATATTGGCGAGCAGGCGATCTTCAAAAGCTCTACGGTTGCGGCCCTTCAGGCCCAGTTCACCGTAGCGCACTAAGAGCAGAGGGTACATAGTCATCTCCTCAAACATAGATGTTGCGGATTTCTTCCACCGTCTCTTTTAGACTATAAACCACGTACTCGATTTGGGCAAGGGTGATCTGGGGAGCCAAGCTGAGCCTGATGGTGGAAAGGATCTGCTCATGTTCCAGCCCCACCGCCTGGAGCACATGGGAGACGCCCCGCTTTTTGGAGGAGCAGGCCGCGCCCATGGAGACGAAAATACGCTTTTGCTCCAGGAAGTGCACCAGCACCTCTCCCCGCACCCCCGGGAAGCTGGCGCTGATGATGTGGGGTGCGCCGTCTTCCGGGCTGTTGACCTGGGCCGCGGGGATGGTCTTGATGCCCTCGATGAGGGCATGGCGCAGCTCCCGGATTTTTCTCAGGTTTTCTTCTAGGTTGTCCGTGACCAGTTGGGCGGCTTTGGCCAGGCCCACGATGGCGGGCACGTTTTCCGTGCCGGAGCGCAGGCCGCCCTCCTGTTCGCCGCCGAAGATGATCGGACGGAGCTGGGCCTGCTTGTGGGCGTAGAGCAGACCGATGCCCTTGGGACCGAAGATTTTGTGGCCGCTGAAGGTGCAGAGGTGGGCTTTGAGCTCGGGAACCTTCAGGGGCATGTGGCCCAGGGCCTGGACGGCATCCACATGAAAGATGATCCTATGCTGACGCCCTTGGTTTTCCCTTTGGATGATCTCGCCGATCTGGCGCACCGGGGCAATGGTGCCCAGTTCGTTGTTGACCAGCATGATGCTGACGATCTTGGTGTTGGGCTGCAGGTAGCGGGGGAACTCTTCCGGATCGATGCGGCCAAAGCGGTCCACCGGCAGGTATGTTACCTCCCAGCCCAGTTTTTCCAGGTGCTTCACCACGTTGAGCACAGAGGGGTGTTCAATGGGCGTGGTGATGATGTGCCCGGGGTTGCGCAGGAAGTAGGGGGCGTTGGCCACACCCTGCAGGGCTAGATTGTTGGCCTCGGTGCCGCTGCCGGTGAAATAGAGCTCGTTGGGGTTGACCTGCAAAATGGAGGCCAGCTGGGCCCGGCAGGCATTCATGATCTTCTGGGCGGCCACCCCCCGCAGATGGGGAGAGGAGGGGTTGCCGTACTGCACAGACCAATAGGGTTCCATGGCCTGCACCACTTCCTCGGCCACGGGAGTTGTTGCACTGTTGTCCAGGTAGATCTCGTTTTGCATGGGAGCACCTCCTTGCGCTGAGTAGCAACGGGCACTGCCTACTTCTAGTATCTACTTGAGTTTTCCTCTTTTTTCAGCAAACCCCCCGCCTGCAGGTAGGGAAAACTAGGCGCGCTGGCGAATTAGCAGAACAGGAAGTTCCTGTAATTTGAACGGAGCCTCTGTTTGGAGTACGCAGCGGAAAATTCAACCACATGGGGTGAAGAGGATGAAACGCAAACTGCTTTTGTTGGTTGTCCTTGCAGCGCTGCTGTCAGGCTGCGCAGGTTATCAGCGTGTTCAGCATCCGCCGCGGGTGAATCTGGGCAGCACCGTCGCCGTGTTGTTTTTTGACAACTTCACAGATGATTATGCCATCAGCCACGAAGTGGAGCAAGAGCTGGTGAAAACCCTCTCCGGCTATTACCGGGTACTGCCGCCCGCGGAGGTGGAGTGGGCCCTGGTGCGCCTGGGCCTCTTGCGGGGTCAATCACCCGATCCCAACCAGGCCATCAGGCTGGGGCAGATGCTCGGGGTAGATGCCCTGGTGATGGGTGAAGTATCCGGCTACTTCCAGCCGGTGACCCAGACTCCTCCCTATCCAACGGGGCGCGAGATGACGGATGAGAGGGGCAACAAGCTCTACCAGTATGAATATGTGGAAAACACCCAGGTGATGGTGAGCTTCACTGGACGGGTCATGGACACCCGGTCGGGCAACGTGATCCACCGCCTGCGGGTGCAGGGCCAGTCCTCCAGCGAGCGCAAGGAGATCCTCCGCTACCCACGGGAGTGGTGGCCCGCGAACCGCAGGCCCACTACCTGGGATCTGCCTGCCCCCAGTTATTCTCAGGTACCCTGGGTGAGGCAGAACGCGATCCGGGAGGCTATCAGCCAGTTTACGGAGGATATCATGCCCACCTACACCTGGGAAAAGGTGCAGTAGGCGACCTGTCCAGGTTTGACAGATTAGGGCAGGCCTGTTAAACTGAAACTGCGTTCTCATCAAGAGTGGCGGAGGGACTGGCCCGATGAAGCCCGGCAACCTCTGCAGGTTGTGCCTGCACAAGGTGCCAAATCCTGCAAAACCTCGCCGCTGAGGTTTTGGAAGATGGGAGAAGCAATACAGCAGAGTATGTCCTCTCCCATCAGGGGGAGGACTTATTTTGTGGAAAGGATGGTTGGCAGCAGTGACTGCAAGAAGGTACATATTTACATCAGAGTCCGTGACTGAAGGACATCCGGACAAGATCTGCGATCAGATTTCCGACGCTGTGCTCGATGCGATCCTCAGCCAAGATCCCCAGGCCCGGGTGGCCTGCGAGGCGGCGGTCTCCACAGGTTTGGTTTTGGTCTTCGGGGAGATCAGCACCGAGTGCTATGTGGACATCCCCAGCATCGCGCGGGAAGTGATCAAGGAGATCGGCTACGATCGGGCTAAATACGGGTTTGATGGGGAAACGTGCGCCGTGTTAACCTCCATCGAAGAGCAGTCCCCCGATATTGCCCTGGGAGTGAACCAGGCCTGGGAAAGGCGCCTGGGGCAGGACGATGAACTCTCGCAGGTGGGGGCAGGCGATCAAGGCATCATGTTCGGCTACGCCACCGACGAGACGCCGGCTATGATGCCCATGCCCATCGAACTGGCCCACCGGCTGGCTAAGCGCCTGGCGGACGTGCGCAAACAGGGGATCGTGCCCTACCTGAGGCCCGATGGTAAAACTCAGATCTCCATTATTTACGATGAAGAGCACCGCCCCATCGCCGTGGATAATGTGGTAGTTTCCGCGCAGCACCATCCCGACGTGGATCAGGCCACCATTGCCCGGGACTTGTACAAGCACGTCATTGAACCGGTCATCCCCAGGCAGCTGTGGACAGAGGAAACCAAGGTGTTTGTCAATCCCACGGGTCGCTTTGTGGTGGGGGGCCCCAAGGGGGATGCGGGCCTCACCGGCCGGAAGATCATCGTGGACACCTACGGCGGCTGTGCCCGCCACGGCGGAGGAGCGTTTTCCGGCAAGGACCCCACGAAAGTGGACCGCTCCGCCTCCTACGCCGCCCGCTATGTGGCCAAGAACGTCGTCGCTGCCGGGCTGGCCAAAAGGGTGGAGCTGCAGCTGGCCTATGCCATCGGAGTGGCCAACCCTGTTTCCCTCCACGTGGATACCTTCGGGACAGGGGTCATCCCCGACCGGGAGATCGAACAGCTCATCCGCAAGCACTTTGATCTGCGCCCCGCGGCCATCATCCGCGACCTCAACCTGCAGCGGCCCATCTACCGACAGGTGGCGGCCTATGGCCATTTCGGCCGCCTGGATCTGGATCTGCCTTGGGAGCGCCTGGACAAGGTGGATGTACTCAAGGGTTAACCCAGTGGAGCTGCGGCTCCACTTTTTTCGAAGGTATAGTTCAGAAAACGGTTAATTGACAGAAATGTAAGTATATTGTATAATCAACCCAGGGTCTATCGCCAGAAGGAGGCAAGCGATGGCGAAGAAAAGCGTCATTTTCCTAGCTTTGATCCTGACTGCCCTCCTCAGCGCGGCGGTCCAGGCTCAAGGCGTAATCACCGTGCAGGTGGAGATTCTCCCCGGCTTCAGCATTTCCGCGCAGCAGACGGTGGTGCTGGAAGCGGTGATGCCCGGGGAGAGGGTCGAGGAGACCCTGGAGATTCAGGTGTGGTCCAATGTGGCCTGGGATTTGCGGGTGGGCTACCACGGGGGAACGGCTGCGCCGGGAAAGCTGGAGGTTCGGGATGATCGCGGCGTGTGGCACCAGTTGGACGCAGGCACTAAGGTTCTGATGTGGGAACAGCCCGAAACTGGCGCCGCGGGCGTCCTGGTCCAGGTGCCGCTGCGCTTTACCGGCGGCTTCAGCGACGCTCCCGATACATACACCTTCCAGATTGAGTTCACCCTGGTGCCCGTACTATGAGAAGGCTCTTTTGGGGTTTAGCTGCTGTGCTGTTGGTGAGCTGGGTACCCCTGCAGGCTAAGCTCTCGGTCTCGCCAGTGATCATCGAAGCCGAGCAGGTCAAGGCCGGCCAGAGCTTCGCCGTGCTCCTGCGCCAGGAAGGGCAAAAGCCCCTGGAGCTGGAACTGTCTTGGGCCCTCTTTGACCAGGACCCTGCAGGCAGTGTGGTACTCCTGGAGGATCCCGACAGCGTCAAGCGGGCCGAGGGGCTGCTGGCGGTGGAACCCAGCCGGTTGGTGGTTCAGCCCGGGGAAAGCGTGGAGGTAGCGGTGCGTGTCCTCCAGGCTGACTTCCAGCAGCTCTATGCCGCTCTCCTGGTCAGGCCTGTCCGGTCTGGCCCACCCACCCGCCTGGCGGTGCTCTTCCTGCTTTCCACCGGGCAGCAGCGCCCCCGGGTTGGTGTTGCCGCCTGGGAGCGCAGCGGAAAGGCCCTCACCCTCACGCTGGAAAACAGTGGACTTAGCCATGGACTCTGGGAGGGGGAACTCCTCCTCTTCGATGCCGCAGGCCAGCTGGGGGAAACCCGCCGGGTCCAGAGCGGCCTGGTGCTTCCCGGGCGCTGCCGGGGTTTGGAGGTGAGCCTGCCGGGCTGGGTTGAGAACGTGGAGATCCGGCCGCTGCAGCTGGGTGAAGGGCCATGAGATGCCTCTCCGTGCTCTTAGGGGTGTTTTTGCTTGCAGCTCCCCTGCAGGCGGAAACGCCCCGTTTGCATCAAAAGGCCGGGCCCAGGCAGGAGGAGGCCGTTTTCCAGCAGACGCTGGACCTGTGGCTGGATGCCCCGGGACCCTGGCGCCTTCTGGCGAGCGCTTCCCCGGGATTGACCTTCAGCGCCGGTGAAAGCGGGATGCTGCGGGAGGGGACCCTCCTGGAAGGCAGCGGACCCTACCGGGGCCGGCTGGAGCTGGAGCTCCGCTGCCAGCTCCCCTTTCCCGCGGGAACCCACACCTGGGAGTTGGCAGTGTCCCTGGAGGGTGCCCAGGGCCTTGTGGGACTAGAGCTCGCGGAGGCCTTCTGGGTTCTACCCCTTTGGACCTGGGAAGCGGAAGTGGAACGGAAAGGCGAGTTCATCCCCCTTCCAGCCCAGGAGTGGTTTCGGGTGGCGGCGGACGATCGGCTTTTCTACCGGGGGCAGCAGCTGCTCCCTAAGGTGCCCGATGAGTCTACCCAAGCCCTGGGCCGGCCCTTGGGAGAGTCAGAAGCCCAACTGGCCTGGCTGCCTCCGTTTTTGAGTCTAGAAGCGGGCGAGCGGGTGGAGGTGAGCCTCCTTCTCCAGGGGCCGGCACCGCCGGGCACCTTGGTCCTTGCGGGCAGCCCGGAGCTTTGGCTCAGTTCCCGCTGGTCTTTGGCCGGTGAAGAGCTGGAGGCCAGCGGCAGCGGCTCTAACCTCAGCTTGAACCTGCCGCCCTTGCCCCCCGGCAGCCACGAGCTACAAGGGACCGTGCAGGCCCTGCTGCCCTGGGAGGAAGGGACAGCCAGCGTGGAGGCCAGCTGGCAGGGACTCCAGGCCGTTTTGGACCTGGAGGTGCGGCGCGGCTGGTTCGACTACGGAGGTGTGGAAAGGATTGCCGTAGAGGGGGAAGGAGGGGCGCTGCTTCTGCCCCAAGGGCGCCTGGCCCAGGCAGGGCAGCCGGTGACGGTCCCCAGCGGGAGGCTCAATGCCATCCTGCCCCTGGCAGACCCTGCCCAGCCCATCTGGACCGGCCTGCCCCTCGGGGAAAGCCTGGTACACACGGTTGAGGTGGAGGGAGCGGAGCTTTCCAGCTTTTTCGTGCCCATCCTGCTTTGGGATGAGGGGTTTTCCTGGCGGGTGGCCGCGGGATCTGCCAAGTGGCTGTTGGACGCAGGGGATCGGGGGTTCACTTTCCGCTGGGGAGCTCTCTCGGTGGAGGGCTCGCCAGGAAAGGCCCGTGCTTCCCTGACCCTCCTGGATCAGGCGGCGGAGGGCAGCTGGCGGTGGCGCCGCACCACTTCCGCCTACCACGGAAGCTTTACCGCGGGCAGCTGGCGGTTTTCCGTGGAACTGCCCCAGGCCGAAGGACAGAGCCCTGCCCTTGCCGCAGCCTACGTCAAGGACCGGTGGCGGCTGCATGTGGAGCTGGGGGATGTACGCCTGCGCTTCAGCGGTCAAAACTGGACCTGGGGCGGCGCCCTGCGGGCGCGGACGGTGTGGCTGGCCAGCCGGGATGGCGCTCTGCAGCTGGAACTTCGGCCCCAGCGGTTCACGGCCAGCTTCAAACCGGGCGGAAACACCAGACTCCAGCTGGCCCTGGAACCCGGCCAGCTGCGCGTGGAGCTGAAGCACCTGCCCTGGGAAGGCTATTTCCACTCCCGATCCTCCGGCAGTGAACTGGGGCTGCGCTTTAAGCAGGCCTGGGCCCGGGACAAGTGGCTGTTCCTCTCCCGGGGCGCCCTGCAGCGGAAGGGAGGGCTCACCCTTTTAGAACTGGGCCAGGCCGCCGGTTACCAGCTCACTCCTTGGTGCACAATTTACGCTGAAGGGGTGTTCGGCCTTCTACCCAGTGCCTCCTGGCGCGCCGATGTGGGTGTGATCCTCACGCCCCTACCCCAGGTGGTTTTGGCCACAGGGCTGGACAGCCAGCGGGGGTGGCACTGGCGGGCCGGGATTGTCCTGCCTTTTGGTGGCAGGGAAACTCCCGAAGAATGCGAATAGACAAAGTGTGCTAACGTTTGCGGAAAAGAGGAGTGAGAGTATGCTGAGGGAAGCGGTGTATCATGTGGCCCATGGAAGTTACGCCTACCCTGTGGGCCCGGACAGGCTGCGCTTGACACTGCGGGCGGCCAGGGGAGATCTTAAGCGGGTTGCCGTTTTGTACTGGGACCGCTACGGCAGTTCGCCTACACTTACAGAAGAGATGAGCATTGCCGCTGAGGATGAGCTGTTTTCCTACTACCAAGCTGATGTACAGCTGGCGACCAAGCGCTTTGGCTATGTTTTCGTGCTGGATGACGGCCGGCAGACTCTGTTTTACACGGAAAAGAGCTTTTTCGAGGATCTGCAGCCCAACACCCAGTTCCACTACCCCTACATCGCCCCAGGGGATCTCTGGGAGCCGCCCCAGTGGGCCCAGGGGGCGGTGGTCTACCAGATCTTCCCCGAGCGGTTTGCCAACGGCGATCCCGAAAACGACCCGCCGGATGTGGAGCCGTGGGAACTGCCGCCTACCCGCACCAGTTTCAAAGGGGGCGATCTCAGGGGCATTATCCACCGCTTCCCCCACCTGGTGGAGCTGGGAGTGGAGGTGATCTACTTAACACCCATCTTTGCCTCCCCCAGCAACCACAAGTACGACACGGCGGACTACTACACCATCGATCCCCACTTCGGCGATGCGGAGGATCTGCGGGAACTGGTGGCCCTCTGCCACAGCCACGGGATCAAGATCGTCCTGGATGCCGTGTTCAACCACTGCGGCAGCGAGTTTTTTGCCTTCCAGGATGTGCTCGAGAAAGGCAGGCAGTCCCCCTACGCCCACTGGTTCAACATTGAGGGCTTCCCGGTGCAGACCGACCCTCCTAATTACGAGACCTTCGCCCACCAAATTGCCACCATGCCCAAGCTCATGACCCAGCACGCCGATGTGCGGCAGTACCTGCTGGATGTGGCGGTCTACTGGATCAGAGAATTCGACATCGATGGTTGGCGGCTGGATGTGGCGAATGAAATAGACCACGAGTTTTGGCGGGAGTTCCGCAGGGCGGTGAAGGGCGTCAAGCCCGATGCCCTCATCGTGGGGGAAGTCTGGCACGAGGCCAGCGACTGGCTGCGGGGCGATCAGTTCGATGCGGTGATGAACTACCCTCTGCAGCACGCCTGCTTCGACTTCTTTGCCAAGGGCACCATCAGGGCCCGCTCCTTCGCCAGCCGTTTGGCCAAGGTGCAGGTGAACCATACCCATGCCGTGAACCTGGCCATGTTCAACCTCCTGGACAGCCACGATACGGAGCGCTTCCTCACCAGCTGCGGCGGGGATGTGCGCAAATTGGCCCTGGCCGCGGCTTTCCAGCTGACCTATGAGGGCTCACCCATGATCTACTACGGCGACGAGGTGGGCATGGTCGGCCTGACCGACCCCGACTGCCGGCGGGGCATGCTCTGGGATGAAGCGGAGCAGGATCGGGAACTTTTCCGCTGGTACCAGCGGCTCATCGCCCTGCGCAGGGAGCAGCCTGTGCTGCGCACCGGACGGACCCGCACCGTCTGGGCGGACAGCATCACCAACGTGTACGGGTTTGTGCGCTTCCAGGGCCGGGAGCAGGTCTTGGTCCTTTTGAACAACTCCCCCGAGGAGCAGCGGGTTGACCTCAGGCAGATCAGCTGGCCCGGGCGAAAACCCAGGCAGCTGCGGGATCTGCTCGCTGACGCCAAGCGTAAGCCGGCGGAAGTGGTGCTGGAGCCCTATGGCGTGAGGATTCTGGCCTAAAACAAGGGGCCCGCTGCGGGACCCTCAAACTGTAGAAAAAGGGTGCCTTCCAGCTGCAGGAAAGCACCCTTTTGCCTTAAAAGACCGGTACCACCGCACCCTCGTATTTCTCCATAATGAAGGCGCGGATCTCGTCACTGAGCAGGGCCTCCACCAGCTGCTGGAGCTCCGGCCGCTGCTCATCGCCGGCCCGGACCGCGATCACATTGACATAGGGGGATTCAGCGCCCTCCAGGAAGATGGCGTCGGTAATGGGATTGAGGCCGGCCTGCAGGGCGTAGTTGCCGTTGATCACCGCGGCGTGCACATCGGGCAGGCTCCTCACCAGCTGCGCCGCTTCCAGTTCCACAAAGCGCAGCTGCAGCTTGTTCTCGGTGATGTCGAAAATGGTGGGTGTGATGCCCGCTGCAGGATCCACGGCAATCAGGCCCGCTTCCTGCAGGAGCAGGAGTGCCCGGCCCCCATTGGTGGCATCGTTGGGGATGGCGATGGAGGCCCTGGCGGGCAGCTCGCCTAGGGAGGCCACCTTCTCGGAAAAGACGCCTAACGGTTCAATGTGAATGCCCGCGAGGGCCACCAAGCTGGTTCCGGCATCCTGGTTGAAGGATTCCAGATAGGGGACGTGCTGGAAGAAGTTGGCGTCCAGGTCCCCATCCTGTAGGGCCAGGTTGGGACGGACGTAGTCGGTGAACTCCACAACCTCCAGGGTGATGCCCCGTTCCTCCAGAAGGGCTGTGACCCTTTCCAGAATCTCCCCATGGGGAACCGGTGTAGCACCAACCTTCAGCGTCGCGGCCAGGCCCGCCTGGGAACCGGCCAGTAGGAACAGGGAAACAACTGCGGCGATAAGTCTTCTTTTCACCCTAGAACAACCTCCTT
>Ga0208823_1000453_pt1 | contig 35889 bp, 36 predicted proteins | sample AD_UKC075_MetaG_FD_184440 | JGI IMG/M metagenome (GOLD analysis project Ga0208823, IMG submission 184440) | Active sludge microbial communities of municipal wastewater-treating anaerobic digesters from USA - AD_UKC075_MetaG (SPAdes) (version 2) | ecosystem: Engineered > Bioreactor > Anaerobic >...
GCCGGGCGGGGCGATGTTCGCCAGCTCCCCGATCGGCGCCGCCCCGCGACCGGCGCGACCCGGCCGCGGCTTCGCGGTGGGCCGTTGGCACAGCAGGGTTTCCGGTCACCCCGAGGTCCTTTCGGAACTTCCGGCCGCGCTGCTGCCGGAGGAGATCGAGACCGACGGGGACGGGCAGATCCGCGCACTGGTGACGATCGCGGGCAATCCCGTGCTGTCCGCGCCCGATGGCGATCGCCTCGCTGCAGCACTGGACAGCCTCGAGTTCATGGTGAGCATCGACCCGTATCTGAACGAGACCACCAGTCACGCCGATGTCATCCTGCCGCCTCCGCCGCCGTCGCACTCCGCCCATTTCGACGTGGCACTGTCCGGGGTGGCGGTCCGCAGCAACGCCCGCTACTCCCCGCCGGTCTTTCCGCTGCCCGACGACCGGCCCGACGAGGTGCAGATCATCTCCCGACTGGTGTTGGGCATCCTCGGTCTGGGCACCGACGCCGACCCGGGACTGGTTGACCACCAGATCATCTCGGCCGTCCTGGCCAAAGAGGTCGCCGACCCGGAGTCCCCGGTGGCAGGACGCAGCGTCGACGAACTGACCGCGATGCTCATCGACGGCCCGGGTTACGAGCGGCGCCTGGACATGATGCTGCGACTCGGGCCGTTCGGTGACACGTTCGGCACCAACCCCGCCGGCCTGACCCTGCAGCGACTCAAGGACAACCCGCACGGGATCGACCTCGGCCCGCTCACCCCGCGCATCCCCGAGGTGCTCCGAACTCCCTCCGGCACAGTGGAATTGGCCCCGGAGCCCATCCTGGCCGACATCCCGCGACTGCATGCGTCGCTCGATTCCGGCACCGAGGGCCTCCTGCTCATCGGCCGGCGGCACCTCCGGTCCAACAACAGTTGGATGCACAACCTGCCCGCCCTCGCCGGCGGTTCCAACCGGTGCACGCTACAGGTTCACCCGGACGACGCTGAGCTGCTGGGGCTCACCGAAACCGCGGTGATCAGCGGGCCGGGCGGAAAGCTTCAGGTTCCGGTGGAGATCACCGATGCGATCAGGCCGGGTGTGGTGTCGCTGCCGCATGGGTGGGGTCACACCGCCCCGGGTACCCGGATGTCCGTCGCAGCCGCCCAGCCGGGCGTCAACGTCAACGCCCTGTTGGACAGTTCGCTGATCGAACCGCTGTCGGGCACCGCGGTCCTCAACGGCGTTCCGGTCGAGGTCGTGGCTACCTGACCCGGGCGATCGCCAGACCGTCCCAGCCCTTGGCGCCGACGGTCTGCAGCGCCGCGGCTTCCAGACGCTCGTCGGACCCCATCAGCTCCAGCATGTCCCGCACCGCCCGACCCTGGCCGTCGTCGGGAGCCGGTGCCACGATCCGGCCGGCCCGTACCACGTTGTCGACCACGATGACGGTGCCCGGCCGGGCCAGTCGCACCGCCCAGGTGAGATAGGCGCTGTTGTTCTCCTTGTCGGCGTCGATGAAGACCAGATCGAATGTCCCGGCAAGACCGGGCAGGGTCTCCAGCGCGGGTCCGACCAGGATGTCGACCCGGTCGGCGACTCCGGCCCGTTGGAGATTGGCCGAGGCCACCTCCGCGTGCCGGGGGTTGTACTCGAGTGTGACGACGCTGCCCGTCGGCCCGACTGCGCGAGCCAGGCAGATGGTGCTGTAGCCGCCGAGGGTGCCGATCTCCAGAACCCGGCGCGCGCCGCTGATCCGGGTCAACAGATAGAGCAGTCGACCGCTCTGGGCGGAGACCTCGATCGGTGGCAGACCCGCGGCCGACGAGTCGGCGAGCGCGGCACTCAGCGCCGGATCGTCGGCGAGGAGAAGACGGTCGAGCAGCTCATCGACGACCTGCCACTGCTCCGGTACCGCGCCGTCGGTCATGGGTGAGAGCGTAGTTACCGCACACCTTCCTTCGCGTAGACCACCCGCAGCACATGCCCGGCCTCCGGCCCCATCACCAGGGCGGCAAGATCGCAGAAGGTGGCCACGAAGCCCGGGCCGTGCGGGGGCCCGGCGGAGTCGTCGAGATGATGGGCCACCTCGTGGAGCACCACCAGTTCGCGCAGCGCCCAGTGGCCCCGATCGGGCACCGCGATCACCGCCCGCGCGTCGCGACGTTCATAGTGTGCGGCGGTGGCACCGCGGCGGGCGCGGACAGCCAACGCGGTCCGGTGCGGCCAACAGGCAGCGACCGCGGGCAGCGCCAGGACGTCGTCGACGTAGCGCTGCACCGAGGCGACGGACCCGAACCTGGCCTCCGGCGGCAGCGTGATCCGGGTGCCGAAGAAGTCGATGGAGCGCGAACCACCCTGGGCGGCCCGGTCGAAGACGGTGCGGACGAATTCCTCGGCGGCGTAGACGCGGGCGCGCTGGGAGTCGCGGCCGCTCACCCCTTCAGCCTGGCACGGGCCCCCGGCAGTTCCGGGCTCGCCCCGAGGCGGGCCTGCCGGCCGGCCCGGTCCCCGGCCCGGCGAGCGGCCGAGGAGTACCCGGCGGAAGCTCTGCTCGCCCGCCACGTACCCCGGGCCTTCGACTGCTGCCGGTAGTGGTCGCGCAACTCCACCTCCTTGTTGCGCAGTGCCACGGCGGTTCCCGGCGCGGCGGTCCGCGATTCGGTGGCCTCACGTCTGGCCTCGTCACGGGCCTCGGAAAGCCGCTGCCCGATTCGGGCGCCGAAGGCGAGTTGGAAGTTGAGCCGCGCGGTGATGGTGGGGGTCGGCCGGTGCGCGCCGGTCGCCAGATAGGCGTCGCAGGACCGCACCATCTGGACCACCAGGCTGGCGTAGAGCGCATGGGTGGTGTCGATGTCCTCACTGAACCCGTAGGCGTAGACGAAGGAGGAATTGGACGCCACATCGCAGCGGACGTCGTTGGCCGCGGCGATCACCGCGAACAACTGGACATAGGTGCGCAGGCCGCGGCTGCCGGGCTCGCCGATCGTGATGGTGCGCTGGGTCGGGGTCTGGGCGCTGCCGCGCTGGGTGGAGTGGGCGCGGGCCACCGCCAGGTCGATCGAGGTGGCGGTGGCCAGCCGCTGGGCGGCGGCCATGAAGGCCTCCGCCTCATGCGGGTTGTCGGTTCCCTCGGCCTGGCGCAGGAGCGCACCGATACGGGCCAGCATCCGGTCGTCGGTCATGGCGTCACGGTAGGTGATGCGACCGACGACATCCCGCCGGACAACGGCCGTCCGGGGGTGTTGTCCACGGAGCCGAATCGGTCCACAGGTAGCGGGTTCGACACCCGCTCACTTGTTCACGAATGCGTCGAGCGCAGTGGTCAACTGTGCCGACAGCGGATCCTGCCGGGCGTAGTTGCCGACGTTGTCGGTCGGATCGTCACGCAGGACGTGATTGACGCCGGTGAGCTCGACGACCTGCAGCGCGGTGTGCGCGAGGGCGTCGCGCAGCGGTGTCATATCGGCGCAGTCGGCCTGCCCGTCGGAATCCGAACAGGTCAGCAGCACCGGCGTGCCGGCTGGGATGCGTGCGGCCAGGGTCAGTGGATCGATCCCGTCGGCTTCCACCACCGCCTTGACATTGCCCGGGTTGAGGATCGCGCTCAACCCGTCGGGCAGCCCGGCGGGGGCGGTGCCGGTCGTCCGCGCCTGGGCGACCGCCGCGCGCCAGGCCGCCAGCACCGCGTCGGCCTGCTGCGGGGTCTTGCTGCCCGTCCGCACGGCCGCGGTGGTATCGGCCTGCACCCGGGTGGTGATCAGATCGAGGTATCGCGCCGGCAGCGGCTGCAGCAGCCCCACGGAGTGGATCGCCGGCGCGCCTGCCGTCGTATCGGCGGCCAAGGACATGGCGTGCACGGTGCCTTCACCGAGGGCGTAGACCGAGATTCGGTCGGCCTCGGTGCCCGGTTGCTCGGCCAGAAACCGGGCGGCGGCCCTGGCTCCGGCGGTGTAGACGGCGCTGCCCACGTCGGACGGGTTGGCGGCGTACCGGCCGAGCCCGGTCGCCCCGGTGCCCACCTTGTCGTAACGGAGGCTGGCGACCCCGTGTCCGGAGAGGTACTCGGCCAACTGGCGCATGTTGCCGACCGGCCCGGCGATGTTGTTGTCACCGTTGCGGTCGGTACGGCCGCTCTCGGAGATCAGTACCGCCGCCGGCCCGGTGCGCTCCCCGGCGTGCCGGTAGGTGCCGTGCACGGTCAGCCCGTCGGCGACGAAGGTGATCTCCTCGTCGACCCACGCGGTGTCACGCTCAGCACCGCCCCCGCAGCCGGCGACCAGCGTGGCGGTGACGGCGAGGGTGGCGGCGGAAAGGGCACGGCACCGCGTCATAGCCGCGCGGTGATCCAGTCGGTGACGTCGTTGAGCACCTGTTCCCGCTCGGGCTCGTTGAACACCTCGTGGTAGAGGTCGGGATAGACCTTGAGTTCGACGTCGGTCGAGCCGATGTGCTGGACGAGCCGGCGGCTGCCCTCGGCGGACACCAGCTGATCGTCCTCCCCGTGCACCACCAGTAGCGGCGCGGTGATGGCCGGCGCTTTGGCGGGCATGGTCTCGCCCACCACCAGCAGCGCCTTGCCGATCCCGGCCGGAACCTTCCCGCCGTAGACCAGCGGGTCGGCCTTGTAGTCGGCGACGACGTTCTTGTCCCGGGAGACCGCGTCCGCGTCGATCGCCTCGATCGGCAGGTCGGGCAGGATCGACCCGACGGCCTTGCCGATGATGGCCTTCACCTTGGATACCCCGGTGTGTGCGGCAATCGCCGGGCCGGAGAGCACCATCAGGTCATAGTCGCCTGGATGCTGCACCCCGTAGGCGAACACGATGCCGCCACCCATGCTGTGGCCGAGAACGATCAGTGGGCGGCCAGGATGCTCGGTGCGCGCCTGGTTCACCAGATCCCGGTAGTCGGAGACGAACTCCGCCATGTGCCGAACCCGCACCCGCTTGCCGCCCGCGCGCCCGTGCCCACGGTGATCAAGGGCGTAAGTGACCAACCCGGCTTCGCCGAAGTGCTGCGCGACGTGGTCGTAACGCCGGGCATGTTCCCCGTATCCGTGGGCCAGCACCACCACGCCGCGCGGTTCGGTATCCGGTGTCCACACGTCGTAGACGATCTTGACGCCCCCGACCCCGCTGAACGTGCGCTCCTCGCGCTTGGTCACCATCCTTCGAGCGTATCCGTCGACGGCCCTTCGACGACCTGCTGGGCAACCCAGGGATCAGTGGTGCACGCTAGTTCCGCGCCGGCCCGAGATGCCGAGATACAGGGCGATCAACGCCGCGGCCGCCGCGACACCGACGACGAACGGCAGGATGGCGAAGCCGCCATTGGCGTTGTGGTAACCGAACTGTGCGGTGACCCACGACCCGAGGAAGGCGCCGACGACACCGAGGGCGACCGTCATCAGGACCCCGATGCTCTGCTTTCCGGGCATCACCAAGCGCGCGACTGCCCCGATGATCGCACCCACCACGACGGCGCCGATAATCGTTGAGATCATTTCTGGCTCCTCTGTTCTTGTCTGTTCTTGCGGCGCTGACGGCCGCGCTGGACAGTGAGTTCCCGTTGCGGCTCCGCGCTAATCAGTCCGAGTGCAGTGGGACCTTTCGTGATCTGTTTGCAACGCAATGAATTCGGCCTCGTGACCTTTGTTGACAGTGATACAGGTGTGGCTATCGTTGAATCGGTCGCCACGCAACCTCTCCCCGAAAGGCAGCCGAAAGTTTCATGGCACCAACCGGATTCGCTCTGCTCACCCGCCTGGCCCGGGTGAGTCTGGCGCTGTGTTGCGTGCTGACCTCGAGCATCGCGATGGCCCCGACCGCCGGCGCTGCCGCCCGCGATCAACTGGCCCAGGCGATTGCAACGACGCGAGGAAGCTACCTGGTCTACAACTTCGGAGATGGCTTCCCCGCGCCGATGCTCAATGCCGCCGGCGAGTGGTATGAGAAGAACAACGGCGGGCACCTGATGATCGTCAAGGCCGCCTCCCAACGGCTTTCGCCACGACTGCTGGTCGACACCCATCAGGGCTATCAGGCCCGGTGCGAGCGCACCCCCGGGGCGCGCACCCGGGAAGGGCTGGCGCAGGCCGCCGAGACCTACACCCCGCTGCAAGCCTGGCAGGTGCTCAACCGGCCGACAATCGCCATCAACGCCAACTTCTTCGACGTTCGCGGACAGCAGGCCGGGTCCTGGAAGTCGACCGGGTGCAGTTCCCCACTGGGAACCTACGTGGACAACACCGGCGGCCAGGGCAGGGCTAACGTGGCGGTGACCGGCACGGTGCCCTACGCCGGCAAACAGGCACTGTCCGGCGGTGACGAAGTCTGGACTGCGCTGAGCACGCTGATCCTGCCGGTGCGCGGAGTTCCGTCGGTGGTGACTCCCGCGTCGCCGTCCGACTATGACGTCGCTTCCCCCGTCATCAACCAATTGGTTTCCAGCGGAACGCGATTCGTGGCCGTGGCCGGCCTGAAGCTGCTCGCACCCGGCGATACCGGCCAACTCAACGATCCCGGGCCAAGTGCGGCGCGTACCGCGGTTGCGTACACCCGGAGCAAGGACGAGATGTACGTGTTCCAGGGCGGCAGTTACACCCCGGACCAGATTCAGGACTTGTTCCGGGGATTGGGTAGCGATACTGCGGTGCTGCTCGATGGCGGCGGATCCTCGGCGATCGTGCTTCGTCGCGACACGGGCGGGATGTGGACCGGCGCCGGCTCACCCCGTGGATCCTGCGACACCATGGAGGTGCTGTGCGACGCCAGGGAGCGGGCGTTGCCCGCCTGGCTGGCCTTCGACTGACCGAATCCGGGACGGCCCGCGCTACAGCTTGGGAGTGAGGTCGAGCGAGGTGATGGTGGTCATCTTGGTCACCCGCCAGTCCCGCCCGAAGCGCTTGAGGTCCAGCCGGTAGGACAGGTACTTCATGGACGGGAAGTTGAGTGTCTGTGGAGTCGTCGAGGTGGTGTTCGTGTAGACGATCGCGGTTGCCTCAGTTCCGGCCGCTCCGCCAACTAGCGACTCGACGGCGGCACCGACCACCTTGGTCTCGCTGCTGACCTTGGCCTGCTTATTCGTCGCGGCGATGGCATCCACGTACTTGCGGTACTGCGCCTCGAAGTCACCGCCGAGATATTTCGCCGATCGATCCGGAAGCGAATCCATATTCTCCGGGGTATAGCTCCAGAGCGTGGTGATCGCTGCCGTCGCGGTCTCGGCGATCCGCAGTTTGGTGGCCACCGTCGCACGCTCCGTGAGATAGGTCTCGGCCGCGGCACCGGCGAACGCGCCGGCCGCGACAAAGCTGACGACCGCCGTCACGACGGCCGCCGTGGTGCCATTCCGGGAGAACCACTGGCGCAGCGTCGACGGCGGCTTGGGTGCCGGCGCCGCTAGAACCGCCTCGTCCGACACCGCGGGAACCGCCTCGTCCGGCAGCGGCTCGACTTCGGTCGGTTCGGCGCTCTCCGCCGGCTTGACGGATTCGGATTCCTCGCCGCTCACAACACCTGGATCAGGTCGCTGACTTTCCACTGCTCCCCTTCCCTGATCGCCGTGACCACCCATCTGCTGCCGGTCTCGATCTTCTTCCCGTCCGGCATGGTGGTCGTCATGGTGGTCACGGCGACGACGTTCGCGCTGCCGTCGTCGTTCCAGTTCTCGATCCCCAACTCCTGCACCGCGCCGGCCCCGGGTTCGGCTCGAGCCACCTGAATCACGATCTCGGTCATCTTCTCGGAGTAGAGTTTCGCGAATTTTCCAGTGCCCAGCGCCAGGACCTTGTCTGCGTAGTCGTTGGCGTGGAACGGATCGGGTGAGGTGTAGTGCGTCATGAAGGAGCCGACGAAGCTCAGGACAGCAGCCTGTTTGATCTCCGTGCGGCGCTCGCCTTGGGCCTGCACAAACGCCCAGACGCACACCATCAGGGCGGCCACCAGCACAGCGGTTCCGGCGGCGGCCACCTGCATTAGACGCTTGCGTGGGTCCGACGGTTCCAGTGGCCCGAACAGCACCGGGTCGTCGTCGGTGATCCTGCGGCGTGGGCTCATCGGCCGCCGCCGTTCGCCGGCTTCTGCGACGGGGTTGGCGGCGCCTTCACGGTCTCTGCAGGCTTGCCATCCGGCTTGACATCAGGTTTCGCGTCCGGCTTCCCGGCAGGGGCTTGCTGACGCGGACTGGCCGGCTGTGGTTTGGCCGGACCCAGCACGGTGAGCCCGTTAACCTGCCACTGGCCCGTATCCGACTTCTCGAAGTCGACGCGCACCGAGGCCGTGATGAGACGCTGCTTGGTCCCGGTTCCGCGCTGCCCCTGCAGCAGAATCAGCATCTCCGCACGGTCCGTTGTCGCCGACAGCACGGCACTGTTCGTCGCCCAGTAGTCGTTGTCGACGGGTCCCGACTTGCGCACCGCATCCTGCTGTTCGCTCAGTTCGGGGCGGTAGGAGTCGGTCACGAGTGTCTGATCGTGTGCGAAGTCCTCCGCGACCGACGCTGCGGTGTAGCTGAGCATGTCGGTGACGATCTTGGGGCCAGCCGTCGCGATCTGCTGGCGAGCCTCGGCGGCGCCAGTGTCGGGTCGGTAGATACCCAGGTAGCCCACAGCGCCCGCCATACCGGCCAAGACCGCCGCAGCGCCGACCACCGCGAACGCCCGAGCCTGCAGATCCGCTCGGGACCGCCGGTCGCGACGCACCTCAGTGCGCACGACGATATCGGCAAACGTCCGTCGGTGACCGTCGACGAGGGGCCACAGCCAGCCCAGCAGCAGGGGGACGGTGTCCAGCAGATGCGCGATGTCGCGGACCAGCAGTCGCCACGGCCCCACCCGCTTGCCGTCGCGATCGACGACGGCGATTCCGAATATGCCGCGGCCCAGGCTCCACCCGGTGAGCGCCGGCATCAGCAGGCGGTTGACGGCCACCGCGAGGACCAGCACAGCACCGCCGATTATGCAGGACCACGACAACGGCCCGCCCTGAGGCGCCGACCAGCCGATTAGTAGCAAACAGGCCGCCGCGCCGAGGCCGAACACCACGTCGATCCAGAAGGCACCCGCCCGCTCCACCCACGTCGCGGGCCGACCCTCCAATGGGTCCGTCACTTGCCGACCGGTTCGATGCTGTCGACCTTGTAGGTGTCCCCGTCGGGAACCATCTTGACGCGGAGTCGGTAGCTGATCTCCTGGCCCTGCTGATCCACGTTCGACATCGCGACGCGGGTCGCCACCAGGACAGCGATCGAACCGTCGGGATTGTGCTTCTCGGCCGCTGCCCGGATCTGGCTGATTTTGACCTGCGCCTGGACCGTCTCGTACGCCTCCACGAGAAGGCCGCCGTACAGATTGGCCTGCGCGGCAAAGTTTTCGGTGGCACAGTCCACGATCTTGCGCTGGCTTTCGGCCATCGCCTTGACATCGGGCGCCTGGGTGGCCGCGATGCATTCCTTGGCCGCCGCGACGGCGACATCCTCGCCCCGGGTGGCGGCTGCCGTCGCGCGACCCCCCAGTAACGCGAGGACACCCACGGCGGCGAGCGCCAACGCCGCGACACCTATTGCGATACACAGCCCGATCGGCCAGCGTCCACTGGCCAACCGCGAGGCAGGCGGCCCGGACCGAACAGCAGACTCTGTGGTGTCCGGCTCAGTTACGGAATCGATCGCCTCGTCAGCCGTGAGTGGCGGGGTTGGGGTCAGCTGACCGGAGCCAGCATCTCCTTCCATCCGTCGTCTCCTGTGCTCGTCGAGTTCTTGACCGCGTACTTCGTGCCATCCGGCCCGACCACCTCACCGGTGGCAGCGTCGTACGTAGCGGTCGTAGTTGCCGATGTCGTGGTAGCGGCAGGCGGTCCCGCCGGCGAGTAATCGCACGGATTGGGCTGCTGGCCGTTGCACTGAACGGTACCCGAACCCGGCTTCGACACCGGATCGCTGGTCGGCGCCGTCGGCGCAGGCAGCAGATCGGCCGCCAGCGGGTTCATCCCGTTGTTGATCGACGGGGCAGGGATCACCAGGCCCGGTTTCGGCGGCTGATCGCAACGGGCGCCCGGAGCAGGGCAATTGACAATCTGGTTCGGGTCGCCGTACCACGGGTTGGTACCCAACGGCACATACGGTTCGTCACTGCGGCATTCGTTCGGTGTTGCTGCCCGCTTACCCGGGACGTCGGCACACGGGAAGTTACGAGAACCGCGCACCACGTTCGACGGCGTCTCCTGGGGGATCTTGCAGTACAAGCCATTCTCCACCGGCTTGACGCTGGTGTCAGACATCGCCCGCCACTGCGGGGCCGGAAGGTAACCCGTCAAGCAGGGTGGCGGCTGATTGATGGTCAGCGCGAAGGAGATCAGCGCCTCGCCCGGGAACGGAGCGGACACCGACTCACCCACCGCAGCTGCCTGCGGCAGCAGCACCAGGGCTTGTTCGACACCCTTGTTGTAGCGCTTCAGCATCTCGATGATGATCTCCAGGTTCGCCACCGTCTGCGGCAGCGAATCCTGGACGTCCACGAACAACGTGTTCAACCGCTCAGCGGTGGGCGCGGCTTGCCGCAGACCACTGCTCAGTGCGCCATCCTGCTCCTTCGCCTGACGGGTCAGGCTGTTCAGATTCGCCGCCCAGGTGTAGATGGAATCTGCGGAAACCACCTGGCTGTCGAAGATCGGCGGGGCGTTGTCGATGATGTCATCGATATCGCCGATACTGCCCTTCAACTCGGTGACGAACGACTGGGTGTTGTCCACCAACCGCTGCAGTGTCGGACCCAGGCCGCCAACCGCCAGCGCAGTCTCGTCGAGCAGACCGGGGATCTTGTCGGTCGGCAGCGCGGCGAGGGCCTTGTTGGCGTTGTCCAGCGCCGGGCCGATGGGCTGCGGGATCGAGCTCTTAGTGATCGTCTGGCCCGCCTGGAAGTACTGGTTCTGATTCCCCTCGGAAACCAGGTCGACGTACTGCTCGCCAACCGCGGTCACCGAATGCACGTTCGCCGTGGCGTCGACGGGGATTTTGAACTTGTCGGCGATGCTCAGCGTCGCGCGCGCGCCGTTCTCAGTGGGCTCCATGGCGGTGACCTTGCCGATCGTTGCACCGCGGTAGGTGACGTTCGCGGTGCGATACAGCCCGCCGGCAGCAGGAAGATCGACCTTCAGCTGGTACTGACCGATGCCGGCCACGCTGGGCAGTCGGAGGTAGTACAAGCCAAGCCCAAGCAGAGCCAGCACGGTCAAGACCAGGAAGATGATCAGCTGGTTCTTGATGAAACGGGTCAGCATCATGGTGTCCGTCCCCTCACTCGTCGCGCTGGACGAACGGACCGCCGCCGTCAGTCATGTTCGGGTGCGGGGTGAACCGGACGTCGGGAATCATCGTTGCCGGGTCACGGCCCCACGATTGTTCCAGCGCACGCAGCATGCCGGACACCCCGGTGCCGGTCAGGACGCCATTGTCCAACGTGCTCAGGGTGAGGTCGAGGTTCAGCGACAGGTTGATGTAGTCGCCCCGGATCACCTTCGGGATGTTGTCCAGCGGGTACGGGTTGGTGATAGCCATCCGCAGCGCATCGAGCAGGTACGGCGCACCCCGACCGAGCTGCTTGAGCGGACGCTGCAGAAGCTCCAGGTTGGTCCGCAGATCCGCCTGGGCGGCGGACAGCGTATCCCCGGTGACCTGACCGAAGCGGCCAAGCGCCAGGACCGCGTCGGTCACGCGGTCACGCGCTCCCGCGAGATACTCGATCAGCGGAGGCAGGTCCACCAGCAGGCGGTCGATGGTGTTGTTCCGGGTCGCAACATAGGAGAACAACTCGTTGGTCGACTCGATGGCGCGGGCGATGTCATTGCGCTGGTTGTTCAGTTCACGAGTCAGAACGTCGAGATTGTTCAGGAAGGTGCGGATCTGTTCGGCGTTCCCGGTCAGCAGGTTGTTGACCTCGGTCGAGATCACCTCGAGGTTCGGGATACCACCGCCGCGCAGCACCGTCGCGACGCTGGCAAGCGTCCGCTCGACGGTCGGGTAGGACGATGACCGCGAGATCGGAATGGTGGCTCCGTTGCGCAACGGCTCCGAGGACGGATTCGCCGGCGGTGCAAGCTCGACGTGCTGGGTGCCCAACAGTGAACTCTGGCCGATCTTGGCCGTCGCGTTGGCGGGCAGGCGAATCCCGGGCTCGACGCTCAGCGTGATCGTCGGGATCCAGTCCTTCAGTTCGATCTTGCGGACGGTGCCGACGAAGACATCGGCCACCCGGACCCGGCTGTTCGTGTTCAGCGCCAACGTGTCGGGAATCTGGACGTAGTAGGTCTGAGACCCGTTCTGGCTGCCAGGCCCGACCGGAAGCGGCACGTTCGCGATACCCTGCCAGCCGCAGGAGGTCAGCACCATCGCGCTGACTCCCAATGCCATACCGCGCTTCACGACTCGCGCAGCCCGACTCGACACAGCCCGACTCGACACGGTCCCCGTCCTCATTCGCTTGAAGGATCCCCTAGTCGCGGTCACTGTCCGCCCCCTTCTGCGGGCAGGACCGGCCCCGCTGCCGCGGGTGCAGGCGCGGTCGCGCCGATGAGCTCGGCAGCCGGGGGCGGTCCGGGCACCACGCCCGGTGCCGGTGCCGGCGGCGGCGGCGCCTGCGGGTACCACGGCGGTGGCAGCGGGTTGAGCTGGTCGTACGAGTTCGACGGCGCTCCGCCGCGAGGACCTCCCGGCGCGTACGACGTCGGGTCCGGACCCCCCATCAGTGCCGACAACGAGTCCGGCGTCAGCATCGCAGAGGTGAACGGGTTGACGTCCACACCCTGCATGCCGGGCGCGACGATCCAGCCAGGCTCATGATTGCCGTGCGAGAACAGCGTGTCCCGAGACCAGATGCCCGGCACCGTCGTGTCCTTGTAGCCAGGCGGAGGGCGAAGTCGCTCTTCGGAGTAGGCCACGTACTTCGGCAGCGTCGCGGCGCTGCTGAACTGGTTCACACCGAACGGCGGGTAGTTGAACTTCGTCGCGTCGAGGATCGGCGCGAGGTACTGCGCACACAGTTCGGCCGATTCCTGATAGCCGAGCCGGCTACCGGACTGGATCGACGAACAGATGAACTGCATCGGGTTTGCCCAGCTGGCGATCGCCGGAGCCGCGACAAGTGATCCGTGCGACGGGTGGTAGATATTGTTGATATTGGCTGCCAGGTTCGGATACACGTGCAGCGCCGTCTCGAGGCCGTTTCGGGCGTCCGGCTGCATCAGCGTGTTCGTCACCGCGGCCAGATTGTTGATATCGGTCGCCAGCACCTCGCCGTTGTCATCGACGAACTTCCGGGCGGTCGTCAACAATCCGTCCAGGTCGCGCAGAGCGCTGGCAAGTTCCTGATCACCGTTGTTCAGCGATGATGTCAGCGTCGCCAGTCCATTGTTCAGCGCTACGAACTGCTTGTCGCTCTTGTGCAGAGCGTTGACGAACAGCGCCAGGCTCTTCGTAACACCGAACAGGTCGCCCTGCCCGTCGTGGAGAGCTCCGACCGCATCCGACAGCGAACGGAACGTCGTGTTGATCTGCTGTCCCTTGCCGTCGAGGTTCGCCGAAAGCGCCTCGACCAGATCTCCCAGTGGACCCTTCGGCTGAGCGGGCGTCGGACCCAGGTCAGTCACCAGCCGGTCGAGTTGGTGACGGATGTCGTCCCACTCCACCGGGACCTGTGTCCGCTCCAACGGAATCACTGCGTTGTCGGCGAGCACCGGCCCGTCGGTCCAGGGCGGTGACAACTGCACCACTCGTGAGGCGACGACGGTCGGGTTCAGCACCGATGCCGTGGCATTGGCCGGAACCTTGTACTTGCTGTCATAGGACAGCACGACCTTCATCTTGTCGCCGTCGGGTTCGATGCTGTCGATCGTTCCGACCTTTACCCCCATGATCTGCACCCGGTCACCGGGATACAGGGCTAGTGCGTCGGCGAAGTAGGCCGTGACCGTGGTGGTGGTGGCCTTCTTGTACATGTTGTAGCCGACGATGGCCGCAACCAGCGCCAGGGCGATCACAAGTGCTCCGACTGCTGCCGAGGTTTTGGAGAGATTCGACAGCCGCATGCTGCGAGCGGACTTTGTTTCGGACACCGGCTAGGACCCTCCCATGTCGAGCGGCGCCACCGCGGCATCAGGGCCGGGAGACGGCGGCGCGATCGGAACGGTGCGCGCCCCGGGCGGGCCGGGTGCGAGCGCCGGACCGGGCGCGCCGGGCACCAGCGGGCCGGGCAGTCCCGGGATCGCCGCAGCCGGTACGCCGTGGTTCGGAGCAAGAGCGGCCGGATTGGGGGGCGCGTTCTGCACTCCCACCATCGGGCCGAACTGGCCCTGGCCGTACGGACCCATGTCGAGACCCGCGCAGGGCAGCGGGTTGCCGGGCGACGGGGCACTGCCGGCCGGCGGCGTGTACGAGCACGGGTGACCCGGCGGAACTGCCGGACCGGGGAACTCCGGGGTGCCCTCGAGAACGTCCGGGGCAGCCGGCGGTGCGCCGTTCCCGTGGGGGGTTCCGTTTGGATCCGGGTACCGGAACGCCGGCAGGCCCGCGTTACGCCAGAACTCCTCCGGGTCGATGCCGCGCTTCTTGAACGCAGCATCGACGAACGGCTGAATCATCTGATACGGGAGGAGGTTGACCACCAACGTCTTGAAGAACGGTCCCGAGCCGATGGCCTCGGCCAGTGCACCCATGAACTTCGACGCGGTGGTGATCGAGTAGGCCAGATCATCTTTGTGCTGTTCCAGCACGGTGCTGATGACCCGCAACTGCTCCAGGACGTGGTTGAGGTTCGGGTTGTCGTTGATGAACCCCTCGAACTGGCGCGACACCGCGGAGACATTCGACAGCAGGTAGTCGATGGCCTGGCCCCGCTCGTTTACCGCGGCGACCAGAACCTGGGCGTTGACCAGCAGCCGGTTCACCTGCTCGCTGCGGTCACCCAGTACCGCGGCCACCTTGTTGGCCTGGGCCAGCAGCGACTTGAATTCCTCGTCACGCTTGCCGATGGTGTCGGAGAACCGAGCCACACCGTCCAGCGCCGTCTTGAGCTCGGGGGCAGCGGAGTCCAGCGTCTCGGACAGTACGTTGAGCGACTTCTTCACCGACTCAAGGTCCCAGCCGGCCGTCGTCGTGGTCAGGTCGGAGAATGCGTCGTACAACTGGTAGGGCGTCGTGCTCTGCTCCAACGCCAGAGTCCCGCTCACGGCAAGCGGTTGGCTCCCGCGCGGGTCGATCTCCATGACCCGCTTGCCGAGGATGGTGTCCGTACGGATGGACAACCGGCTGTCGCTGCCGATCCGGTGGTCACCGAGGACGAACCCGACCAGGACCCGGTCACCGTCGATCTCCAGCGACTTGATCTCGCCGACGTCCATCCCGCTGATCCGCACCTTGTCGCCCGGCATCGACCCGGCGGCGTCGGCGAACTCGGCGTAGTACATCGGCTTGGCGAACAGCATCGGGACGCTGGCGAAGCTCTGGCCCACGGCCACCACCATCACCAGGATCAGCAGGCCGATCAGCCCGACCTTGACGCGATCGGAACCCTCGAGTGTCCTCATTGCGGCGTGCACCTCCCCGTCGGCTGCTTGGTGATCTGGACAGTGCGTACCGGACCACCGGGCTGCAGGCCGTTCATGGTCAGAGTCAGGTCGCAGAGGTAGAAGTTGAAGAAGTCACCGTAGATACCGCCGGCGCGCCCGATCAGGTTGATCGCGGCCGGATAGTCCGACAGCAACTTGTCGAGCTTCGCCGGGTCATCGGCCAGTGGGGTCTGGAAGGTCTCCAGCTTCTCCACTGTCTGCTGCAGCAGCGGACGGTCGTCAGCCAACAAACCGGCCAGAGTTCCGGACGCATTGCTGATGTCGGCCACCGCCCCTGCCAGCGGGTCGGCCCGGTTCTTGAGACCGGTGATCAGTACCTCGAAGTTGTTGACCGTCGAGTCGAATTCCTTCTGGTGCTTGTTCACCGTGGTCAGCACGGTGTTCAGGTTCGTGATCACCTCGCCGATCGCACGATCCCGGTCTGCGAGCGTCGAGGTCAGCTGCGCGGTCTGGCGCAGGATATCGGCCACGGTGCCGCCCTGGCCCTGGAACACCGTCACCAGCGAGGTGGCGATGTTGTTGATCTTGTCCGGGTCGAGGGACTTGAACAGCGGCTTGAACCCGCCGATGAGTGCGTCGAGATCCAGGGCGGGCTGGGTGCGCGCAAGTGGGATGAACCCGCCCGCGGGCAGTACCCGATCGGCGCCCTCGCCGGTGCCGCGCTCAAGGTTGACGAACCGCTCCCCGATCAGGTTCGCGTAGCGAATCTGGGCGGTCGTGGACTGGTACAGCGGCAGCGACCGGTCCACCTTCATGTCCACGATCACGCGCTGGCCGTTATCCGCCAGCTGGACTCCGGAGACCTTTCCGACCTCCACACCGCCGGCCCGGATGAACTGACCGCTCTTGAGGCCACTGCCGTTACTGAACTCGGCGGTATAGGTGTTGTAACGCTGGAAGCGCATCTGCCCGAACACCACTATCAGCAGCACCGTGCACAGTGCTAGCACCACCGAGAAGAGGCCAAGTTTGATGGCCGTACCTTTAATACTCATGGGTTGATCGTGTTCTCCCCGATCTGGCGTCCCCAGATGTACTCGTTGAGGATCGGCTGACCAAGCTCAAAGTGGTTGTACGGAGCGATGGAAGCGCCGGTGTCGGTGACCAGGCTCGGGGCCGGCCAGAAGTCCCGGGTGACCGTCTGCCAGCAGCCCGGCGCTCCTGCCGGACCGCCGCGAGCGTTCACCCGCGGAAGATTGTCGGGGTACACGTAGGGATTCGGCGCCCCGATGATCGGGGCGTGCATCGCCAGCGAGTATCCGTTGCCGCCGAACGATGAGAGCGCCTTCGGCAGCACCTCGGCGTACTTGCGGACCATGCAGAACAGCGAGGGGCTGTAGGTGTCCAGCACCTTGGAGGTGGGCAGCAGGTCGGACATCGCGCGGACCAGGTACGGGGACATCTCCTCGAACACGTCGGCGCCGGTGTTTCCGAAGCCAGCCGCCGCGAGCAATGCCGCATCGAGATCTCCCCGCTGGTTGTTCAGCGTCCGCGACGTGGTCAGTGCGTTGTCGAGGGCATCCCAGAAGTCCGGACCCGCCGCGGTGTAGACATCGGCGAGATCTGCCAGACGCTGCATGCCGTACTGCAGACGGCCCAACCGCGGATTGACGTCCTCGAGGGCGACGTTGGCGTTGACGATCGACTGGCCCAGTTTGGTTCCAAGCCCGGTCAGCGCCTCGGCCGTGGCCGACAGCGTGAGGTTGAGCTTGACAGGGTCGATCTTCTCGGACAGTCCGGTGACGGTCTCGAAGAGAGTGTTGAACTCCGTCGTCACGCTACGTGCGTCGATGACATCGCTGCTGTTGATTCGCGCGGGACTCGGATTCGCCGGGCTGGACAGCGACACGTACTTATTGCCGAAGATCGTGGTCGCCTCGATGTCGGCGTTGACGTTCGAGGGAATCAGCTTGATGTACTTCGGGTCGACCTCCAGGATGAGCTTGGCTGCCGGCTCGCCGCCTTCCGGCGTGACGGCGAGGATCTTCTTGATCCGGCCGATCTCGACGCCGTTGTAGGTGACCTTGGAGTTGGGATCCATCACCAGTCCGGAGCGGCTGGCCAACATGGTCAGCTCGGTCTCGGGGGTGAACTTTCCACGGAACTGCATCACGACCAGAGTGAGGACCACCGCGAGGATCAGCAGGAGAATGCTGCCCGCGAGTTTCAGCGGCGGGCGGCGATCGGGGTTCAAAGGTGCTGTCATAGTCGGCTACACCGTCAGGTTGAAGTTCGGGTTGGTGCCGTAGAGCGCCAACGAGGCGAACAGGACAACAAACTGGATGACCACGAGCGACGCGCGCATCGACTTGCCCACCGCCTCGCCCACACCCACCGGACCACCGCTGGCGTTGTAGCCGAAATAGCAGTGGTTGATCATCACGACCACCGAGATGATGATCACCTGCACGAACGACCAGAAGACATCCTCTGGCCGCAGGAACGTGTGGAAGTAGTGGTTATAGGTACCACTGGACTGACCGTAGAGGACCGTGGTGGTCAGCTGCGCTGCCGCGAACGCCATGATCAGCGACATCGCGTAGAGCGGGACGATCACGACCGCGGCAGCCACCAGCCGGGTGGAGACCAGATACGAGATGGACTTGATGCCCATCACCTCCAGTGCGTCGACCTCCTCGGCGATCCGCATCGCGCCGATCTCGGCGGTGGCACCGGCACCGACGGTTGCGGCCAGGGACTGGCCCGTCACGATCGGTGCGGTGAGGCGAACGTTGACCATGGCGGCAAGAAAGCCGGTGAAGGCCTCGACACCGATGTTGCCCAACGATGCGAATCCCTGGATGGCGATCAGCGACCCTGCCGACAGGGTGACGAACCCGACGATGGCCACCGTCCCGCCGACCACCGCCATGGCACCCGCGCCCATGCCGATCTCGGCGATCAGGCGCACAATCTCCTTGCGGTAGAACCGCATGGCATGACCGATCTCGAGAATTGCCTGGATGGAGAACCAGGCGATCTTGCCGGCGCTGTCCAGGAACCTGCTCGGCCAACCCGCAGCCTTGCTGAGGCCGGGTAAGCGGTTATTCACCGTGGTCGCCGTCATTTACTATCCGCCATCTAATGCCCCGTCCCGAACCGAACGCCGATGGTCGTGAAGATCACGTTGACGGCGAAGAGTGCCACCACGCAGAGGACCAGAGTCTCATTCACCGCGATGCCCACGCCCTTGGCTCCACCGCCGACCGTCAGCCCGCGATAACAGCCGACCAGCCCGGCAATCAGGCCGAAGGCGATCGCCTTGGCGATGGAGATGAGCACTTCGGGCAATCCGGTGATCAGCGTCAGAGTCTGCAGGTAGGCGCCCGCGGAGATGTTCTGCAGGCCTACCCCGAAAATGAAGCTGCCGACCAGGCCGATCGTGATCACGGCACCGTTGAGCAGGACTGCGACGAACATCGAGGCGAAGACCCGTGGCACCACCAGGCGGTGGATCGGGTCGATGCCGAGAACCTCGAGGGCGTCGATCTCCTCGCGGATGGTGCGGGCACCCAGGTCGGCGCAGATGGCCGTCGACCCGGCGCCGGCCACGACGAGCACGGTGACCAGTGGACCCAGCTGGGTGACCGAGGCGAGCGCGGCACCCGCGCCAGACACGTCGGCAGCGCCGAACTCCTGGAGCAGCAGGTTGAAGATGAAGATGATCAGCACGGTCAGCGGGATCGACATCGCGAAGGTGGGCAGCAGCGCCACCGTCATGAGGAACCAGCTGTACTGGATGAACTCTTTCCACTCGAACGGGCGGGTCAGGGCCTTGCCGACCATCACGCACATCTTGAAGAAACCGCCCATGGCCTGCATCGGGCCGTTGAAGCGTTTCTTCAGATAGGTCGAGGTCGTCATGGGAGCCGTCCCGTCGTACAGGCGCGCTCGTCGCGGTGCGACGCGGTAGAGATCGGCACACGCCCTCCTTGCCCAGAACCGCTCAGCGTGATCCACGCCTCGCCTACGCGCGGTAGTAACGCAGACCACAGGAATGTACCCGATGGTTTGGGGACCCTACGCCGCAACCGCACTATTAGCCTCCCGCTCGGCCGTCCTGGCCGCCGAAAATCGATCTGAGCTCGGTTTTCAGAACCTTGCCCGCAGGGTTGCGGGGCAGCGCCTCGACGATCTCCAGAACTTTCGGGTGTTTGTAGCGGGCCAGCCTCTCGTTGAGGAAATCGGTGAGGTCCGCCAAGCGCAGACCGGGCTCGGTGACGGCCGCGACGGCGACCGGCACCTCACCCCAGGTGTCGTCCGGGCGACCGATCACCGCCACCTCGACGATGCTGGGGTGGGCCGCCAGAGCGTTCTCCACTTCGGCGCAGTAGACGTTCTCCCCGCCGGAGATGATCATGTCCTTCTTGCGGTCGACCACCCAGATGTAGCCCTCGTCGTCACTGCGGACCAGGTCGCCGGAGTGGAACCAGCCCCCGGCGAACGCCTCGGCAGTGGCCTGCGGGTTGTTCCAGTAGCCGGCCATCAGGGTGGGCGCGCGGTAGACGATCTCGCCGACCTGACCGATCGGCACGTCGTTCATGTTCTCGTCGACGATCCGCGCGGCGACGGTGGGAATGACCTTGCCCACCGAACCGAGCTTTCGCAGCGCATCCTCGCCGAGCAACATGCAGGTCACCGGCGACATCTCGGTCTGGCCGAAGGCCGCGACGATATTGCAGCCGGGGAAGGTGTCGGCCATCTGACGTAACAGGGTGTCCGATGCCGGGGCGGCGCCCCAGGACAACGTGCGCAGTGCCAGCGGCCTCGGCCGGGCCTGCTGCTCGGCGCACACCGCCTGCCACTGCGCCGGCACCAGGAAGATCCCGGTCACCTTCTCGGCGGACAGCACATCGAGCAGATTCCCCGGATCGAATCCGCCGAGGGGGTGGATGACGGTGGGAGCGCCCAGCATCAGGGCGGGCAGCACGTTGCCGATCCCGGCGATGTGGAACAGCGGCACTCCGATGAAGCCGACGTCGTGACCGAGTTTCGGCGGGTTGGTGTAGATGGCCGTCATCGCCTGCCCGGCCAGGTTGGCGTGCGTGAGTACGGCGCCCTTGGGCCGACCGGTGGTTCCGGAGGTGTACATGATCAGCGCCGGGTGGTCCGGGGGGATGTCGACCGGCGGTGCCGGGTCCCCGGCCTCGGCGATCAGATCCTCGTAGCCGAGTGCAACGTCGCCGGTTTCGGCGCCCGCCACGATCACCTCGGCCAGGCGCGGCGTCAGGTCCCGGACCGCCGCCGCGGCCGGGGCCAGCATCGGCTCGGTCACCATGACCGCCGATCCGCAGTCCTCGACCAGGAACGCCAGTTCCGGTGGCGCCAACCGGAAGTTGACCGGGACGGCGATGGCCCCGAGTTGATTGGCGGCCAGGGTCGCCTCGACGAACTCGGGCCGGTTGAGCGTGAGGATCATCACCCGGTCACCGGCCGCCACCCCGCGCCGGTGCAGCGCCGCCGCCAGCGCGGAGACCCTGTCGTGCAACTCCGCCCAGGTGGTGGTCGCGCCGTTGAACCGCAGAGCGGTCGCGCCGGGCTGCATCAGGGCGTGCCGGGACAGCTGGGTTATCCAGTTCTGCCGCCGGGACAGGTAGGGCTGCTCTGTGATCAGGGAACCGGCGGTGATGTCCATCACGTCACACCATAAGCCGCGACCCGAGCCGGGGCCGCTTAGCTCCCGGCGAGTTGCTCGGCGCGGGCCTTGAGGTTTCCGGCCAGGTGGTCGAGCGCGTCGTTCACCAGCTTCTTGACCATCAGGTTCGGTACCCCGGGCAGGGAGATCTCGACGTCGAGGTCCACGGTGAGCAGGCTGATCGGCCCCATGCCGACCACCGAGAAGAGCTGCTCCTGTTTGCTGAACAGGTCGCCCTGCTGCATGACAGTCTGGATCTGACCGGGACCGGGGTAGTACACCGCCTGGATGAAGGTGCCGGGATGCCCCTGGACCTCGGTGTCGATGCGCAACTGACTGGGCCGGCCGTCGTCGTAACGGGCCAGGATGTAGACGGACTTGACCTCGTCGTTCCACTCCGGGTACGTCTCGAAGTCGGCGACGATACGCAGGATCGAACCCTCGTGGGCGTCGACCTCGACGGTCTTACTCACCAATGGCATCAGCTTTCCGCCTTCGTATCGCCGATCGGGCACTCGACACGGATCTTCTCGTCGCGGATCAGCCCGCGCAACAGTGCGGTGCTGAACTCCGCGGCGATCTCCTTGGCGGTGCGCCGGCCGTCGGGCCGCAGCCACCGGTAGGCGCCCATCGTCATCCCGATGTAGCCCAGCGCCACCACGTGTGAGTCACATTCGAAGAACTCCCCGCTGGCGATGCCCCGGTCGATCACCCCGGTCACATGCTCGTAGACCTGGGCTTCCTTCTCCCGGACCTCGACGACCTGTTCGGCGGTGAACCACTCGGCGATGTAGGGCTGCTCCTGCCAGTACACCGCGGCACCCTCGGTGTTGTCGGCGATGTTGCTCAGCAGTCGAACGGTGTACTGATAGAGCGCCTCCCGCGCAGTCCAGGAGGGATCGTCGTGCACCGCGGCCAGGGTGTTCTCCGCTGCCCGGCGGTAGATGTCGAACAGGATCAGCGATTTGCTGGCGTAGTAGTGGTAGACCGTGGCCTTGTTCAGGCCCACCACCTCGGCGACATCGTCCATCCGGGTGCCGTGATAGCCCCGGGCGGCGAACAGCTTGGTCGCGACGTCCAGTAACTCCTCGCGACGCGTTGTCCCGTTCTCCGCTGCCATGGTGGGTCCTCCCTATCAACTGGTTGGAAGTCTAGGCAATCGGGCGGGATCCTCCTGCACTCCGGCGTCCGCAGGCTAGGCTGAGGGCGCAAGCCAGATGGAGGTTGACATGGACTTCGACCCGCAGCCCGACTACGACGGGACCGACGAGATCGAGTACTTCTTCAGCTGGCTGCCGTGGGCACTGCGCGGCACCGACTGGACCGGCACTCCGTCGTACCCGCCGGTTTAGGCCCTAGCGGCCGGTTTCGGTCTGCTTGCCAGCCTCGGTCGGCCCCCATGCATAGGCGTCGGCCGCGGTGTCCAGCCGTATCGGCGCATCGCCGTCTTTCCTGACCAGCAGCGGCCTGTCCGCATCGGTGCCGATGTAGGCGACCAGGGTTGCCGCGCCCGTGGCCATCCACGCCGGTGCGGGCGCGTCACCGGGTGTCTCGGCCACATCACGCCGGTTTCCGTTCTCGACGATCGCAATGTCCTTGCGGCGCTGGTCCCCACTCCACATCGTGACGGCCACCGCGCCCGCGGGTAGTGCCTGGACGTCGGCGAACGCTTCGGCTCCGGCGAGCAGCGGCACCGGCCGCTCTCCCGGACCCACCGAATAGATGCCGCCCTCGCGGAGTTCGAAGGGGATGTTCGCGAAAGCACTTCCGGTGGCATCGGAGTTGGCATCGGAGTTGGCGAAGACCACGCTCCGCCCGTCCGGCGAGTAGCTGACCGCCGTGGCGTTGGTGTCCCGGGCCACCGGAGTCGACGTCTCCCCCACGGTGTAGATCGAGACGTCCACCGGGCTGACGTCGCTGCGCCCGCCGGACCAGGCGATCCGGCGTCCGTCCGGCGACCAGGAATAGCCGAAGTCGGCGAACAACGGTTCCGGCGGGGCGGTCACCTCGCCGGTGTCGGCGGCCGCGGTCAGCAGGAATCCCCCACCGCCGTACGTCGCCTTGAGGAAGGCGATCCGGTCTCCGGCCGGCGACCATCGGGGGGTGGTGATCTGCGTCTGGTCACCGTCGAACCTAGGCACCAGCGCGGCCGGATCGACCAGTCTCCGAGACTCCCCGGAGGAGATGTCCAGCACCCGCAACTCGCCACCGGGTTCCTCCGGATTCATCCGGTGCACATAGGCGACCCGGCGGCCGTCCGGCGAGACCGTGGGGTCGGTGTCGCCGGGTCCGTCGGTGAGCGCGCGGGACGGGCTACCGGCCGGTTCGCTGATATGGAGCGCACCGTTTTTGGCGAAGACGAGCGCGGGCAGCCGGTCCGGGACCGGCGGCACGCCGGCCTGCTCGGGGGCCGTGGTTCCCGAACAGCCGGCGATGAGCGCGGCCGCCGCGAGCACTCCCAGGACCCGTTTACGCGACACGGCGCCACTGTAGCCAGGTATCACCAGTTCGAGGGCCGATAGTCCTTGAGGAACACCCCGTAGAGGTCGACGCCGGCTTCTCCCTGCACGATCGGGTCATAGACCCGGGCCGCCCCGTCGACGAGGTCGAGTGGGGCGTGAAACCCCTCTTCCGCCAGGCGGATCTTGGTGGGGTGCGGGCGTTCGTCGGTGATCCATCCGGTGTCGACGCTGGTCATCAGGATTCCGTCGGCCTCGAACATCTCACCCGCGCTCGTCCGGGTCAGCATGTTGAGAGCGGCCTTCGCCATGTTGGTGTGCGGATGGCCCGGCCCCTTGTAGCGACGGGAGAAGACGCCCTCCATCGCCGAGACGTTGACCACGTACTTGCGACGGGCCGGTGCGGCGGCCATCGCCCCGCGGAGCCGGCTGATGAGCAGGAACGGCGCGGTGGTGTTGGCCAGCTGAACCTCGAGCATTTCCAGCGGCTCAACCTCGTGCACGTGCTGTGTCCAGCTGTTGACGTCGTGCTCGTCGGGAATCAGCCCCCCGGCGTCGATGGCCGTCCCCGCGGCCAGCCGGTCCAGTGAGCTCGAGCCGGCGGTGAGCGCGGAGCTCGTCAGCTCATCCGCGCGTTGGGCCGCCGCAGCCAGAATCGGGTGGCTGGTGACCGAGGCCGCCAGGGCCTGCGGGTGGGCGTCGTTGGTGTGCCCGAACGTGAGGAGTTCCGGAATCGGCCCGTCGGGCAGGGGGGCGAGTTCAGCCTCCGCCAGCGGGGCGTAGGCGCCAGGTGAACGGCGCACCGTCTGGGCGGCGTTGTTGATCAGGATGTCCAGTGGCCCGGCGGCGGCGACGGCATCGGCGAGGCCCACCACCTGGGCCGGATCACGCAGGTCGATGCCGACGATCCGCAGCCGGTGCAGCCAGTCGGCGGAGTCCGGCAGTCCGGCGAACCGGCGCACCGCGTCCCGGGGGAACCTGGTGGTGATCGTCGTGTGGGCCCCATCGCGGAGCAGTCGGAGCGCGATGTACATGCCGATCTTCGCGCGACCGCCGGTCAGCAGGGCTCGGCGCCCGGTCAGATCGGTGCGCGCCTCGCGTTTGGCGTGGCTGAACCGTGCGCACTCCGGACACAGCTGGTGATAGAAGGCGTCGACCTGGGTGTAATGCGTCTTGCAGATGTAGCAGGCCCGCGACCGGCGCAGGGTGCCGGCGCTCGGCGCGGTCGTCGAGGTGGACAGCGGGACGCCGCGGGTCTCGTCGTCGATGCGATCGGGGGCGCCGGTGGCGGTGGCGGCGACCACCGCGCGGTCGGCATCGGCGATCTCGGCCCGCTTCTCGTCTCGACGCGCTTTTTTCGCCGCCTTGAACATGTGGGCGGTGGCCCGGCGAACGGCGATGAAGTCCGGATGCTTCTCGCTGAGGAGGTGCAGTTCGGCCAGCACCTCCAGCGTCACCTTCAGCCGGTCAGGGTCGATACCGTCGGAACGCACAGCAGAGTGTAGCGAGATTAGGCTCCCTGACTTGTGACCGATCCGACGCCCGAGTGGACGACGACCGCAGCCCGCCCCGACCCGATCCGCCTGCGACTGGAGTCCTATCCGGTGGTCGACGAGATCGCCGCCAGGTACGGCGATATGGACGCCAACGCACACCTGAACAACCTCGCCCTGGAGTCGCTGCACGAGAACGCCCGGGCCACCATGAACCGGCGACTCTTCCCCGACGCATACCGGACCGGTCCCGACCGCCTGCGGCTGGTGACGTCGCAGAATGCCGTGCATTTCCTGGCCGAGGCGCATTGGCCGGCACTGATCACCACCGGCGCCGGCGTCGGACGGATCGGCCGGACCTCCTTCATCGCCTCGACCGGGCTGTTCATCGACGGCTCGTGCATCGGGGTGTGTGACACCGTGCTGGTGCTGGTGGGCGATGCCGGCCCGGTACCGCTGCCGGCGGATTTTCGGGAGGCCCTGCAGGGCGTCCTGCTGCGATCGGGACCGGATTTGTCGTAGGCCACACCTAGTATCGAATGTATGTTCGATACCAGGTTGGGCGGTCTGACCGAGGCGGAAGTGCTCGCCGAGATGGCGTCGGCCCAGCGCGCCGAGCGGACCGCTGTGGCACGACGGCTGTTCGCCGCGGGGCGGTTGTGCCAGCTTCGGATGAGCGGGGTCACCGAGGACCAACGGCTCAACTGGTGCATCGACAACTGGGAGGCGGTGGCCGCCGAGGTCGGTGCGGAGCTCGGCATCAGCCGACGGCGTGCCTCTGTCCAGATGGAGCACGGGCTGGCCCTCCTGGAGCGGCTACCGAAACTAGGTGCGGCCCTGGCCGCCGGGGACGTCGAGTTCCGGGTGGTGGCGGTGGCGCTGTACCGCACCGCGCTGATCACCGACCCGGACCTGCTGGCCACCATCGACACCGCCCTGGCCCGCAACGCGCCGGGGTGGAATGCGCTTCCCCAACGCAGGATCGCCGAATGTATCGACTGGCGGGTGCGGGAACTCGACCCGGCCGCAGAACGCGTCGCCCGCCAGTCCAAAACGGATCGGCACATCGAGATCGGCCCGGGCCGGGACGGATTGGCCGCCATCTGGGGATCTGTGCAGGCTCCGGACGCCGCCGCACTCGACCGCCGGCTCGATCAACTCGCCGCCACCGTCTGCCCCGGCGACTCCCGCACCAGACAACAGCGGCGGGCCGACGCGCTCAGCGCCCTGACCGCCGGCGCGACGGCCCTGCGATGCGACTGCGGTTCGCCGAACTGCCCGGCCGCCGATACCACCGCTGAACCGGGACAGATCGTCATCCACCTGATCGCCGAAGCCGATACCGTCAGCGGCCGGGGCGAATCGCCGGGGTACCTGCCCGGCTACGGTCACCTGCCCGCCGACGACGTGCGCGAACTGGCCTCACGGGCGACCATCCGGCAGCTCGTCCGGCCGGAGCAGTTACGCGCGGAACCGGGTTACCGGCCATCGCGGGCGCTGGCCGAGTTCATCCGCCACCGCGACCTGACGTGCCGATTCCCGGGCTGCGACGTGCCGGCGGAGTTCTGCGATATCGACCATTCGGTGCCGCGGTCCCGCGGCGGGGCGACGCACCCGTCGAACCTGTCTCTGCGATGCCGTCCCCACCATCTCCTGAAGACGTTCTGGGCCGGCGCCGACGGCTGGCGGGAAAAGCTGCACCCCGACGGGACGATGGAGTGGATCTCGCCCGCCGGCCGGCGCTACACCACCACACCCGGCGGCGTGATCTTCTTCCCGCAGTTGGCGGCGCCCGCCGGACATATCGACCCCGGCCCGACAGGGTCGGCCCCGGAACACGACGAGGGCGACTCACCGTGCCGCGGCCTGATGATGCCGCTACGACGACGCACCCGGGCGGAGGAGCGCAGCGCCCGCATCGCCTGGGAGCGCGGCCTCAACGAAGCCCGCTGGGCCGCGGACCCTCCGCCGTTCTGACGGCGGCCCCATCACGCGGCGAGGCCGGCCTACAGGGCCTTGAGTTCCTCCACGACCTCCGATACCGACTTCTTGGCATCGCCGAACAGCATCGAGGTTTGCGGGGCGGTGAACAGCGGATTGTCGATACCGGCGTAGCCCGAGGACATCGACCGCTTGAGGACGATCACCGACCGGGACTGGTCGACGTTGAGGATCGGCATCCCGTAGATGGGGCTGGACGAGTCGTTCCGCGCGGCCGGGTTGGTGACGTCATTGGCCCCGATCACCAGCGTCACGTCGGTGCGGGCGAACTCGCCGTTGATGTCGTCCATTTCCTTCATCGCGTCGTAGGCCACATCGGCCTCGGCCAGCAGCACGTTCATATGCCCCGGCATCCGGCCCGCCACCGGGTGGATGGCGAACTTCACCTCGACGCCCTTCTCCTCCAGCATGTCGGCAAGCTCCTTGACCGTGTGCTGAGCCTGCGCGACCGCCAGTCCGTAGCCCGGAACGACGATCACCTGGTTCGCGTACGCCATCTGGATCGCCGCATCCGCCGCCGAGGTGGCCTTGACGCTGCCCTGCTCGCCGCCGGCCGGGCCGCCGCCGGCCTCACCGCCGCCGAAGGAGCCGAACACGATCGCCGGGATGGACCGGTTCATCGCCACGGCCATCAGGTTGGTCAGGATCGAACCGGACGCGCCGACGATCATGCCGGCGACGATCATCGCGGTGTTGTTCAACGCCAGACCCGCGGCCGCGGCGGACAAACCCGTCAGGGCGTTGAGCAGCGAGATGACCACCGGCATGTCGGCGCCGCCGATCGGGAACACCACGAACAGACCCATCAGACCGGCCAGGAACAGCACCAGGACGATCCACCAGACCGAACTGCCGTGCTCGGAGCCGGCGTTCAGGCCGATGTACACCGCGGCCGCCACCGCCCCGATCAGCAGCGCGATGTTGGCGGCCTGGAAGAACTTCGCCGAGGACACCAGTTTCTTCTCGACGTTCTTCGGGATCGACTCCTGAAGTTTGGCGAAGGCGACCAGCGAACCCCAGAACGAGACCGAGCCGATGATCGCCGCGAACAGCGAACCGACGACCAGGGCGACCGTGGGGGTCTGCTCGGGCGTGAAGTGGGAGAACCCGCCGGTCTCGATGAACTCCGCCCAGGCGATCAACGCAACGGTCCCGCCGCCCACGCCGTTGAACAGCGCCACCAACTGCGGCATCGCCGTCATCTTGGTCTTCTTGGCCGGCGGAACGCCCAGGATGACGCCGATGGCCAGACCCGCGACGATCAGAATCCAGTTGATCGCGGCGGTGTCGCGGACCTTGATGAGGGTGGCGACCACGGCGAGGCCCATGCCGACGGCGGCGATCCAGTTTCCGCGCACCGCCGTCTTGGGCCCGGTCAGGCCCATCAGGCCGTAGATGAACAGCGAGAAGGCGATGATGTAGAGAATCTCGTCGAGGTAGGTCACTTGGTGAACTCCTTGGCCTGCTTGCCGGCCTGATTGTCGGCCTTCTTCTTGCCCTTGAACATGCCGAGCATCCGGTCGGTCACCAGGAACCCGCCGATGACGTTGAGGGTGCCGAACACCAGCGCGACGAAGGCGATGATCCGCACTCCCCAGTGCGCGTCGGCCGGCAGGTCACCGAGCACCAGCAGCGCACCGAGCACGACGATGCCGTGGATGGCGTTGGTACCCGACATCAGCGGGGTGTGCAGGGTGTTGGGCACCTTGGAGATGACCGCGAATCCGACGAATCCGGCGAGGACCAGGATCGCGAGGTTGGCCAGTAGTTGCGTGTACATCAGTTCTGCACCTCGCGAGTCACACAGGAGGCCGCGATGACCTCGTCGTCGAAATCGGGCGCCAATGCCCCGTCTTTGATGAGCAGGTCCAGCAGCGAGGTGAGGTTCTTCGAGTACAACTCGCTGGAGTGCTCGGGCATGGTGGCCGGCAGGTTCAGCGGGGAGGCGATGGTCACCCCGTGCTTGACGACCGTCTGGCCGGGCTCGGTGAGTTCGCAGTTGCCGCCGGTCTCGCCGGCCAGGTCCACCACCACGCTGCCGGGCTTCATCCCCGCGACCGCCGCGGCGGTCACCAGTCGGGGCGCGGGCCGGCCGGGAACCAGCGCTGTGGTGATCACCACATCGAAGTTGCCGATGGCCTGTTCGAGTTTCTTCTGCTGCGCTGCCCGCTCGTCCTCGGTCAGCTCACGCGCGTAGCCGCCCTCCCCGGCGGCGTCGATACCGACGTCCAGCCACTGCGCCCCGACCGAGCGAACCTGGTCGGCCACCTCGGGCCGAACGTCATAGCCGGTGGTCTTCGCCCCCAACCGCTTGGCGGTGGCCAACGCCTGCAGGCCCGCCACACCGACACCGAGCACCAGCACGCTGGCCGGCTTCACCGTGCCGGCGGCGGTGGTGAGCATCGGGAAGAACCGGGTGCACTCGCTGGCGGCGAGCACCACGGCCTTGTACCCCGCGACGTTGGCCTGTGAGGACAGCGCGTCCATAGCCTGGGCCCGCGAGATGCGCGGGATCGACTCGACGGCGAACGCCTGGACCCCGGCGCCCTTCAGGGCACCGATCTGATTGTCGGCGTTGCGCGGCGCCAGGAAGCCGAGCAGGGTCTGCCCCGCACGCAGCCGCGCCACCTCGCCGGCGGTGGGTGGGGCGACCTTCACGACGACATCGCAGGCCCAGGCGTCACCGATGGTGGCGCCGGCCGCGGTGTAGAGCTCGTCGGGCAGTAGCGCCCGCTCACCGGCCCCGGATTCGACGACCACGGCGACCCCGCTGTTCACCAGCGCCGAGACCGCCTTGGGAACCAGTGCGACCCGGCGCTCCTCGGCGCCGGACTCGGCGACGACGCCCACCGAAACCGGAGTCGCCCGGCCGGCGACGTCAGAGCCAGTCTTGGAATCTGTCATGAGCTGTGCGTGTGCTTTCTCGGACTCGGGCCGAACGGTTGGCCCTGTAATCAGGCCAAACGGTCAGCCGGTGGACGACGCCCGCCGCCGCCCGGGACACCCTAACCGCTGGCCGGGGGTGTTTCCCAAGCCGAAGGTCCGAAACAGACCCGTTTCGCCAGGAAGGAGGGTGTAGAAATCCCCAGCACCCGGGGCCCGCCACCCCGCCGTGGGTGCACCGCAGGGTGGCCTATCGTGGCCCTATGGATTTCGCCATGTCCGCCAAGGCCGCCGACTATCACCAACGCCTCACCGAGTTCATGGTCGACGAGGTCTTCCCGGCCGAGAAGTCCTACGACGAGTACCGGGCCCAGGCGGGCCCGGGCGACTTCACCGTCCCGCCGGTGGTGGAGGAACTCAAGAAGAAGGCCCAGTCCCGGGGGCTGTGGAATCTGTTCCTCCCCGCGGAGTCCGGTCTGACCAATCTGGAGTACGCACCGCTGGCCGAACTGTCCGGGTGGAGCACCGAGATCGCCCCCGAGGCGATCAACTGCGCCGCCCCGGACACCGGCAACATGGAGGTGCTGCACATGTTCGGCACCCCTGAGCAGAAGCAACAGTGGCTGCAACCACTGCTGGCCGGTGAGATCCGCAGTGCGTTCTCGATGACCGAACCCGCCGTCGCCTCCAGCGATGCCCGCAACATCCAGACCGAGATCACCCGCGACGGCGACCACTACGTCATCAACGGTCGCAAGTGGTGGACCTCCGGCGCCAACGATCCGCGCTGCACGGTGCTGATCGTGATGGGCCGCACCAACCCCGAGGCCGCCTCGCACCAGCAGCAGTCGATGATCCTGGTTCCGATGGACACCCCAGGGGTCAACATCCTTCGCTCCACGTCGGTGTTCGGCTGGCAGGACCAGCACGGCCACGCCGAGATCGTCTACGACAACGTCCGGGTGCCGGCCTCGAACCTGCTGGCCGAGGAGGGTATGGGCTTCGCGATCGCCCAAGCCCGGCTCGGACCGGGTCGCATCCACCACTGCATGCGGGCGATCGGGGTGGCCGAACGAGCCCTGGCGCTGATGACCGAACGCGCCCGCACCCGCATCGCCTTCGGCAGACCGCTGGCCGAGCAGGGCATGGTGCAGCACGCGATCGCGGTGAGCCGCAACGAGATCGACCAGGCCCGACTGCTGTGTGAGAAGGCGGCGTGGACCATCGACCAACACGGCAACCGGGCGGCGTTCGCACTGGTGTCGCAGATCAAGTCGGTAGCCCCGCAGATGGCGCTGAACGTGATCGACCGCGCCATTCAGGTGCACGGCGGTGCCGGTGTCAGCGACGACTTCCCCCTGGCCCGGATGTACGGCTGGCAGCGGGCCATGCGGATCTTCGACGGGCCCGACGAGGTGCACTTCCGGACCATCGCCAAGGCCGAACTGGGCCGCGAGCCCAGCGCGATGGCCGCGGCGGCGACCCGACGGTGAGTTCCCCGGCCGCCGGCGGTCACGAAAGGCTTTCCGGCGCTTGGAACTTCCGCGATGTCGCCGAGACGGCGGGCCTGACGGCCGGACGGCTGTTCCGCTCCAGCGAGCTCAGTAACCTCGATGAGGCAGGGCGGCGGGAGTTGGCCCGACTCGGGATCACCGACGTCACCGACCTGCGTTCGCCGACCGAGGTTTCGCGTCGTGGACCCGGCGCGGTTCCCGCCGGGGTGGTGGTGTACAACCTCCCGTTCCCGGAGGTGTCGCATCATCACGACCGCGACCGCGACACCGACACCGAAAACGACACCGACGCTGACGGCACCCAACAGTCCCCGGCGGCCGAGGCGCCGCATGAATCCAGCTTCCGCAAGATGCTGACCGAATTCTCCGTGGAGGATCCCGCGGTCGCCGCGCACCGCTGGATGACGGCCGAGTACGAGAGGTTCCCGACGCTCGGGGGTGCCCGCCGGGCGGTGCGGCAGCTGGTCACCCTGCTCGCCGATGGCCGTTCGGTCCTGGTGCACTGTTTCGCCGGCAAGGATCGGACCGGGTTCGCCGTGGCGGTCGCGTTGGAGGCGGCCGGGGTGGACCGCGATGCCATCATGGCCGACTACCTGCGCAGCAACGACGCCGTCGGCCGGCTGCGGGAGGGCCTGCTGATGAGCATGCGCGATCACGAGGGGATGACCGACGAGGTGCTGTCCTTCGCCGAGTCACGCCTGACCGACGAGGTCCTCGGCGTCCGGGAGGACTATCTGGCCAGTGCCCGCCGGGTCCTCGAGGAGAGCTACGGCGGGCTGACGAACTATCTGAGCGCCAGCGAGGTGGACGAAGAGACCGTCGCCCAGCTGCGCGCGCGGTTGCTGGGCTGAGGCGCCTCAGGTCAGGACCGCGACCGCCCACACCCCGGTCGCGAGCACCGCGGCGACGAGTTCGACCCCCACGGAAAGCGCCACACCCTTGACGGCGTGCACGGTGGCAGCCCAGGCCCGGCGCTGGTCCCGGCGCTGAATCAATTCGGCCAGGTAGACCCCGAGAACGAAGCCGACCAGCAGTCCGGCCACCGGGATGACGAAGAATCCCACGATGCCCAGCACGGCGCCCACGGCGAGGGTGCGGCCGCTGACGTCGGCCGCCCGCATCCGTCGCGCCGGCCACAGGTACTTCACCAGAATCCCGGTCCCGAGCAGCGCGGTCACCACCCCGAGCACCAGCCAGGACTCGGTGCTGCGCTCCACCACCGCCCACACCGCGATGGCCGCCCACACCAGCAGCGTGCCGGGCAGCAGCGGCACCAGGATGCCCACCATGCCGACGGCGATCGCGAGGGCCACCAGGACCAGGCCCACGGTGGTCACGGTTCGAGTACGACCTTGCCGAACACCTGCCCGGCCGCCAACGCCTCGCAGGCGGCCCGGCCCTCGGCGAGCGGGAACCGTTGCGGCGCAGGCGGACGCAGACCCGCGGCGATGAGTGCGGAAACCCCGCGGGCGGTATCGGACTGCGCGTCGGGGTGCGCCGCGAGGAACTCCCGCCAGCCGACCCCGAGCACCCCGGCGTTACGCAGCAGCAGCCGGTTGACCTTGACGCTCGGAATGTCGCCACCGGCGAACCCGAGGACGAGCAGTCGGCCCTCCGGCGCGAGGGTGCGCACCGCCTCGTCGAAAGGCTCGCCGCCGACCGGGTCGATCACCACGTCGGCGCCGTGCCCGCCGGTCGCCTCCCGCACCGCCCGGGACCACTCCCCCAGCAGTGGCAGGACCACGTCAGCGCCCAGGCCGGCGACGAAATCCGCCGCCGCGCTGCGGTGCACCATCGCCACCACCCGGGCACCCAGCGCTTTGGCGACCTGGATCGCGGCGCTGCCCAGACCACCCGCGGAGCCGAGAACCAGCACGGTTTCCCCGGCCTGCAGCGCCGCCCGGCGGGTCAGCGCGAAATAGGCGGTGTGGTAGTTGACCGGCAGCGACACCGCTTGTGCGTCGTCGAGTTCGGCCGGGGTGCGCACCGCCGCCGCCGGCGGGATCAGCGCCTGCTCGGCATAGCCGCCGAGCAGGGTGGCGCCGTACACCCGGTCCCCCGGCGCGAACCCGGAACCGGCCGGGGCGGCCCGCACCGTCCCGGCCACCTCGGTGCCCGGGATGAACGGCGGCGGCACCCGCAGTTGGTAGCGACCGGAGATCAGCAGCAGGTCGGGATAACAGACCCCGGCCGCCCGCACGTCGACGAGCAGCGCGTCGCCGGCAACCGGGTCGTCGACGTCGGTGTACACCAGCCCGGACGGCCCGCAGAGTTCCTGGGCGACAAGGGCTTTCACGTCAGGACTACAGCCTGAACGCGGCCGGTTTCGGCGAGGACAGGTCGTCGATGGTGGACCACTGCGCGGCGACGTCGTCGACGGTGGGCACCGAATCGAAGGTGACGCCGTCGTTCTGGAACAGCGCCGCGCGCTGAACCTTGCCGCCGCCGACGATGAACACCGATGCGGTGTCGGGCACCTCCTCGGTGCACAGGTAGCCGACCACCGGAGCGACGTACTCGGGGGTGAGCCGCTTGAGCACCTCGGGCGGCAGGATGTCCTCGGTCATCCGGGTCGCGGCGATCGGGGCGACCGCGTTGGCCTTGATGTCGTACTTGGCACCCTCCTGGGCGAGGGTGTTGATCAGCCCGACCAGACCCAACTTGGCGGCGCTGTAGTTGGCCTGACCGAAGTTGCCGAACAGCCCGCTGGTGGAGGTGGCCACCACGATGCGGCCGAAGCCCTGCTCCCGGAAGTGTGGCCAGGCGGCACGGATCACGTTGTAGCCGCCGTAGAGGTGAACCTTGAGGACCGAGTCCCAGTTCTCGTAGGTCATCTTGTGGAAGGTGCCGTCCCGCAGGATGCCGGCGTTGCTCACGACGCCGTCGATCTTCCCGAACTCGTCGATCGCGGTCTTGACGATGTTCTCCGCACCGGCGGCGTCCGCGACCGAGTCGTAGTTGGCCACCGCCCGGCCGCCCGCCGCCTTGATCTCGGCGACCACCTGGTCGGCCATCGAGTGCCCCGCGCCGGTGCCGTCACGCGCGCCGCCGAGGTCGTTCACCACGACGCTGGCACCCTCCTTGGCCAGGGTCAGCGCGTACTCGCGGCCCAGTCCGCCGCCGGCACCGGTGACTGCGATGACTCGATCCTGCACTCCGGGCATGAGGGTCCTTCCTGTCGTGGTGGCGTCATCGTATTACCCGGCCATTACCCGCCGGACGGCTAGTGACGTTCGGCGACGACGAACGTCGAGAAGCCGTCCTGGTAGTCCTCGTCGTCGACCTCGACCCAGCGATCCAGCCGCCGCATCTCGTCGGAGGACACCGTCCCGGTCGCCGACCATCCGTGGGCGTTCAGCCATTCGGTCACGTCGGCGCGATGGGGATCGTTGTAGATGAGGTCGGAGATGTCGACGTTGCGCTCGATCCCGAGCTCGTCGGCCATCTTCTCCCAGCGCTCGCGCATCCGGGCGCGCTTTTCCTCCGCGTTGTGCCGCACGGCTTCCGCGGACACCCTGCTGCCCGGCGCGCTGAGTTCGGTGATCTGCTCGAACAGCCGGTCCTGCGCCTCAGCCGGCAGGTACATCAACAGACCCTCGGCCAGCCAGGCGGTCGGGCGGGCGGGATCGAACCCGGCCGCCTTGAGCGCGGCCGGCCAGTCCTGGCGCAGGTCGATCGCGACCTCCCGGCGGTCCGCGGTCGGCACGGCGCCGTGCCCGGCCAGCATCGCCGACTTATACTCCAGCACCTTGGGCTGGTCGATCTCGAAGACGACGGTGCCGTCCGGCCAGTCCAGCCGGTAGGCCCGGGAGTCGAGCCCGGAGGCGAGGATCACCACCTGCCGGACTCCGGATTCCACCGCGGCGGTGAAGAACGCGTCGAAGAAGTGCGTCCGCACCGCCTGATAGCTCAGCATGTTGGCGAATATCGCGGCGATCTGCGGGTCGGCGGCGGCGATGCGCTCCTGCATCGAGTTTTCCAGGAAGTTCTCCCACATGCCGGCCCCGGCCCCGGCCACGAGGAGCCGGGCGTAGGGGTCGCGGATCAGCGGGTTCGGGCTGTCGGTCTCCTGCGCACGGGCGGCGGCCACCATGACCGCGGTGGATCCCACACTGGTGGCGATGTCCCAGGTGTCGTCGTGGCTTCGCAGATTGCTCATGGTCACCATCCTAGCGAAACTTAGACACGCTAACGTCGAGCTGAGGTGCCACCTTAGTCGCTGGAGAGAAGCCCCGTCCCCCGCAGCATCTTCATGAATTCACCGGTCACCGCGGAAACCCGCCGGCCACTCCCTCGGGGGCCGACGCAGA
>Ga0208823_1000454_pt1 | contig 35808 bp, 38 predicted proteins | sample AD_UKC075_MetaG_FD_184440 | JGI IMG/M metagenome (GOLD analysis project Ga0208823, IMG submission 184440) | Active sludge microbial communities of municipal wastewater-treating anaerobic digesters from USA - AD_UKC075_MetaG (SPAdes) (version 2) | ecosystem: Engineered > Bioreactor > Anaerobic >...
CAGCGACTGGTCATGGGACGGTGCGCTGGCGACTCCGGGGGCCGGGGCGACACTCAGCTCGGCGGTGTTGGGCAGGGTGCCCGGAGCGAAGGTCGCCTGCAGCGGTGCCGACGGGGTGCTGGTGATGGGTCCGGCGGTCTCCAACAGGGTGGCTAGTTCCTTGGCGTCGGTCGGGCCGTCGCCGATGATCACGACATCGTTCATCGCGGTCACCGCGGAGGAGTCGAACAACCCCAGCGGGCCGCCGAGACTTGCGGGGACGAAACCTGAGGGGGTCTGGCCGGTCGAGGCCAGAGCCATGAGCCCGGTGGCAGCGACGACCGCCGTCGCGCCGGCGCGCGCTGCGGGCCTGACATACCGGATCACGATGTGGAACCTTCCCTTGTTCTCAGGGTGTGCGTACGACGGTCTCAGTTTACGGCCTCTACCGCGATTTGAAACGTCACAGCGAGTAGTTCTTGCCGTTCGGTACGGTTATGTGATGTTGAGATCGTGGCTTCTGAGTGCCACTGTGACCGCTGTTGCTGCTGGTAGCGCCGTGGTGGCCGGATTCGGGGTCGCGTCGGCCGACCCGGGGCAGACGCCCGTACCGCCGCCTCCGCCACCACTGCCCGATGTCGTGTCGTTCGCCCCGATCAGTCCGGTCGACTACACGATGATGAACGGCACCTGGTACGCCTTCGCCGGTCCGGCCGGGGTGGTCTGCGTGATCAACAAGCAGACCGTCAGCTACGGGTGCAGTGGGGCGCTGCCCGGGGCGCCGGAGGGGGCCAATCTGGTCAGCGGTGGACCGTCGGGCCCGCCGGCGTTCTCCACCACCGACCGGCCGTTCTCGGCTCCGGAGGGCCAGATCAAGACCCTGCCGCCCAACACCCGGCTGAGTTTCCGGGAGATCAGTTGCGGGGTGGATGCCACCGGCGTGGTGGCGTGCGTCAACAGCCGTGACCAGGTCGGCTTCATGGTCAGCCCGGCGGGCACGTTCATCGACGATGTGATGCCGTTGCTGGCCCGCCCGGAGGGTGCCAGCCCTTTGCTGCCCGGACTGCCGCCGGGCTGACGGGACCCGACCGGCCCGGTCGGAAGAGCCGCCGGACGGGCCGTTCAGACCGGCCCGTCCGGAACGGCCCGATCAGAACCGGGTGCCGTCGACCTCGTGGCCGGGCTTCTCGGCCATCAGGCCGCGGTAGGCCTGCTCGACGGTGGATCCGTGGTTGACCACGGCGTCGACCTCGCGGGCGATCGGCATGTGCAGTCCGTACTTGTCGGCGAACTCCATGATCACGCTGGAGGCTTTGACGCCCTCGGCGACCTGGTTCATGCTCGCGATGATCTCCTGCACGGTCTTGCCGGATCCCAGCTGCTCGCCGACGTGGCGGTTGCGGGAGCGCTTGGAGGTGCACGTCACGATCAGGTCGCCCATTCCGGCCAGGCCGGCGAAGGTGTCGCGGTGGCCGCCGATGGCCTCGCCGAGTTTGGCCATCTCACGCACCGCGCGGGTCATCACCATCGCGCGGGTGTTCTCGCCGATACCCATCGCGTAGCCCATCCCGGTGGCGATCGCGTAGACGTTCTTCAGCGCTCCGGCGATCTCGACGCCGACGACGTCATCGGTGGTGTAGGTACGGAACCGCTTGGTGCGGAACAGTTCCGCCAGATTGCCGGCCAGGTTGCGGTCGGGCATCGCCAGAACCGCCGCGGCGGCGTAGCCCTCGGCGACCTCCTTGGCGATGTTCGGACCGGCCAGGATGCCCGCCGGGTGGCCGGGCAGCACCTCCTCGACGATCTGGCTCATCCGCATGTTGGTGCCCTGCTCGAGGCCCTTGACCAGGCTGACCACCGGCACCCACGGGCGCAGTTCCTTGGCCAGTTCGGTGAGCACGCTGCGGAAGCCGTGTGACGGCACACCCATGACGATGACGTCGGCACAATGCGCGGCCTCGTTGAAATCGTTTGTGGCACGCAGGGTTTCGGGCAGCTCAACTTCGCTGCCGAGGTACTCGGAGTTGCGGTGATTCTTGTTGATGTCCTCAGCGGTGGCGGCTGACCGTACCCACTGCAGCGTCGGTCCGCGCCGGGCGCAGATGGATGCGACGGTGGTTCCCCAGGAGCCTCCGCCCAGCACGACGACTTGCGGTTCGCGGCGATCAGATGTCATGGCCTAGAAGCTAGTGCGGTCTGACGACGTTCACCGCCGGTTCGCCCGATTACGTCTGACCTGCCGGCGTCTGCGCCATCAGATGCACGCCCAGAGACACCGCGGCCACCAGGGTGACCCGCTGTTGCCGCCCGTTCGGCAGCAGATAGTCACGCCGGTCCCCCGGAGTCGCGCCCATCAGCGCTCGGCCGAGGGGGGAGTTCGGCGAGTAGACCTCCATATCGGAGCCCTCCGCGCCGCGGACGCCGAGCAGGAACGTCTCGGTGTCCCCGGTGTCGTCGTAGCGGACGGTGAGCACCATGCCCGGCTCGGCGACTCCGTCGTCGGGCGGGAAGGTCGCGTCGGCGGCGTTGCTGAGCAGTTCGTGAATCTCGTTGATGCGGGCCCGGCGGGCGAGCCAGGCCTCGACGATCTCGCCGTCGTCGTCGGCATCTCCGACGTCGTGCCGTGACATCAGGTCGATCAGTTCGGCTTCGAGTCGTTTACGGGCCTGCGGTGAGAGCCATACGGCGGTCATGGTGATCCGTCCTCCCGGGATGCGGTGGTCGTCGCCAGGGGCGGGCGAGGAGTCGGCGCCGCCCCTGACGACTGGGAATCCCCGGGTTGATCAGCAGCCCCCGGGGCTCAGGACTCCATGGTGACGGGGGATGGTCCGCCTCGGCTTGGGCTATTCTGACAATGCGGGAAGGTCATTTTGTCGAGAACCGACAGAACGGCTCAGTCGTCCTCGGTCACGGCCAGTTCCACCAGCATCGCCAGCCGCTTGCCCGCGTCGTCCAGGGGCAGGTCGGTGATCTCGGCCATCCGGCGCAGCCGGTAGCGGACGGTGTTCTCATGCACGCCGAGCGCCGCCCCGGCCACGGCCGGGTCCCCCTGGGCCTGCAGCCAGGCGCGCAGTGTTACCAGGTACGGAGTGCCGTGGCCGCTGTCGTGGGCGCGGAGTTCGGCGACCGGGCCGCGCTGGGTCAGCCGCCCGGACTGTGCGGCGGTTCGCAACCGGCCGAGCACGACGTCGTCCCACGACTCGTCATAGGCCGGTGCCGGATCGGAACCGGATCGCTCCCCGAGGGCGAGGCACTCGTCGGCCTCCCGACGGGCGATGTGCAGTTCCACCGCCGTCGCGGCCGCGCTGATCCCCGCGACCAGCTCCATATCGTCGGGCAACGTGGTGACGAGGCCGGCCAGCCAGGACCGGGCGGTGGCGGCGCTGTCGGCGGGAAGGACGGTGTAGGTCGTGGTCTCGGCCAGCGTGCTGCGTCCCGGCCGGGACCAGCCGAATCCCGAGGTCATCCGCTCGAATGCGAGCAGCAGCGCGGCGTGCGGATCCTGGCCGCGACGGGCTCGCACCGCCACCACCCGCAACCGCTCCTGGGGCAGGCCGAGCCGGCTGGCCAGGGTGGCGGCGTCTGCCGCGCCCTCCAGCAGTCGGGCCACCAGTTCGGACTCCACCTGACGCTCCAGGTCGGCGCTGGCCTGGGAGCGCAACAGATGCAGGGCGACGGTCTGCGCTCCCGTGGTCAGTGCGGTCAATGCCGCGCCGGCCAGCGGTGCGGCGCTGACCACCCACACCGAGCCGAGCAGTCGGCGGCCGGCCCGGGCGGCCGCGACCATGCGGCCGGTGCTGCCGTGATGGTCGTCGGCGGGGATGAACCGCGGTTCGTCGGTCTGTTCGAGGTACGCGAAAACGCCTGCGCGGTCGAGGAATTCCCGCAGATCGGGCGGCGGTTGCCGGGCCAGGATGGTGCGCTCGTGAGCGGGGTCGGACGGCCGGGTCAGACGCGAGTAGGCCAGCACGTCGCCACGCCGCCCGGCGATCAGCGTGGCACCGCCGATCTGCGCGCCGAGGCTGTCGGCGAGGGCGAACAGGTCGGTGGGCCCGCGCCCCGACGCCGTCTCGCGGCCCTCCAGCACCAGCCCGTAGACCACCGAGGCCAACTCGCTCCAGCTCAGCTCCGGGTCGACCGTCAGCACGGCAGTTCCGGGGTCGGCGGCCGGCGACTCGGCGGCGCGGACCACCACGGCGACCGCGTGTGCCGCCCGCGCCCAGCCCAACGCCTCGTCGGGGCCGGCGGCACCCACCGCCAGCAGGACGTCACCGCGGACGACGCGGCCCCCGACCGTCTCGGGCAGCGCGACGCTGCGCAACTCGGCCGACCGCGGCACCGGGCAGTGGGTGAGCCGGACGCCGTAGCCGCCGAGAACGTTGACCAGGCGGTCGAGGGTGATCAACCCACCAGTTGCGCGGGCGTGCTGACCCGCCCGAACACCATGTCCTCGTCGATCTTGTCCAGGAAGCGGTGGTCGAAGGCGTCGGCCAGGTAGTCCTGGCGCACCACCCACGGCCGCTTGGTCCCGGACTTCGGCAGCGCGTGCTGATTGCGCAGCACATACCCGGCCTGCAGGTCCCAGGTCGGCTTCTCCGGCATCGCCCCGCCGGGCCGGTGCGGATAGGCGTGGGTGTAGCCGTGGGTCTTCATGTACTCGATGAGCCGGGCGGTCGACCTGGCGGTCATGTCGGCGCGCAGCGTCCAGGAGGCGTTGGTGTAGCCGATGCACCAGATCAGGTTGGGCACGTCTTCCAGCATGTGGGCTTTGTAGGAGAACCGGTCCTGCGGTTTGACCTCCGTGCCGTCCAGGGTGAGCCGCACCCCGCCGAGGGCCAGCAGGTTCAGGCCGGTGGCCTGCACGACGATGTCGGCGTCGAGGTGGCGGCCGGATTTCAGGGCGATGCCGGTCGCGTCGAAGTGGTCGACGTGGTCGGTGACCACCGCGAGGCGGCCCTTGCTGATCTCCTCGAAGACGTCGCCGTCGGCGACCAGGCACATGCGCTGGTCCCACGGGTTGTAGCGCGGCTTGAAGTCGACGTCGACGGGGTAGCCGGTCGGCAGTTGCTTGACGTTCTGGCGGCGGACGAAGGCCTTCATCGCGTCGGGGTTGTTGCGGGCGAAGATCCAGATCGCCTTCTCGATGGATAGTGAGATCGTGCGAATGATGTTGTAGGACGGCCGGTTCGGCAGCAGCTTGCGGATCGGTTGCAGCCAGCGGTTGACCCGTGGCATCGAGAACAGGTAGCCGGGCGAGCGCTGCAGCATGGTGACGTGGGCGGCCCTGCGGGCCAGTGCCGGCACCAGGGACACCGCGGTGGCGCCGGAGCCGATCACCACCACCCGCTTGCCGGTGTAGTCGAGGTCCTCGGGCCAGTGCTGGGCGTGCACGACGGTGCCGCCGAAGGTGTCCAGGCCCGGGAAGTCGGGGGTGTAGCCCTGGTCGTAGTTGTAGTAGCCGGAGCCGAAGAACACGAACCGGCTGCGGTAGCGCTTGGTCGCACCGTTCTCGGTGACGTGCACCGTCCAGGTGTCGGTGGTGGAGTCCCAGTCGGCGGCGGTCACCGCGGTGTGGAAGCGGATGTGGGGATAGATGCCGTGCTTGCGCGCGGCGTCCTCCATGTAGTCGCGGATGCGGTCGCCGTCGGCCACGTACTCCTCGCCGGTCCACGGCTCCCACGGCCAGCTGAGGGTGAAGATCGAGGAGTCCGAGCGCACCCCGGGGTAGCGGAACAAGTCCCAGGTGCCGCCGATGCGCTCGCGCCGTTCGAGGATGACGTAGCGGGTGCCCGGGTCGCTCTCCGAAATCCGGTAGGCCGCTCCGATCCCGGAGATCCCGGCGCCGATGATGACGACGTCGAACGTGCCGGCGTCGGTTTCGGCGGGGGTGTGTGCGGTCTCCGGGGTGAGCGTCATTGCTGGTCCTTCGATGCCGGGTCTGGGTTCGTCACCAGATTAGGCCGCACCGGTGGACCGGGCCAGAGGTCCCGGCTCAGCGGTAGTTGACGAACTGCAATGCCACCTCGAGGTCGGCGCCCTTGAGCAGGGCGATGACCGACTGCAGGTCGTCGCGGCTCTTGGAGGTCACCCGGACCTCGTCGCCCTGGATCTGGGTCTTGACACCCTTCGGGCCCTCGTCGCGGATCAGCTTGGTGATCTTCTTGGCGTTCTCGCTGGAGATGCCCTGCTTGAGGGTGCCGGAGACGCGATAGGTCTTGCCGCTGGGCTGCGGGTCGCCGGCGTCGAAGGCTTTCATCGAGATGTCGCGACGGACCAGTTTCTCCTTGAACACGTCCACGGCGGCCTTGGCGCGCTCCTCGGTGGAGGAGACGATCTCGATGACCTCGTCGCCCTTCCAGGCGATGCTGGTGTCGGTGCCGCGGAAGTCGAATCGGGTGCTCAGTTCCTTGGCGGCCTGGTTCAGGGCGTTGTCGACCTCTTGGCGGTCGACCTTGCTGACGATGTCGAAGCTGGAGTCAGCCACGTTTTGTCCCTTCATGTGCGCGGTCGGCCCAAGCGCGGACGGCTTCGTGGGGCGGGCCGGATTGTGTTCGGGGTACATCCTCGTTGTACCCTGCTACTCGCATGGAGGCGGGGTGTTCCCGGTCTGCATGCACCCAGGCAGGTTGCCCGAGCGGCCAATGGGAGCGGACTGTAAATCCGTCGGCGAAAGCCTACACAGGTTCGAATCCTGTACCTGCCACGCTTTTCTTGATGTCGACGAACGGTTTTCCCTCCCGCATTGATGGTTCCGGAGGTGATCGTCGTCAGCTACCATGAAGGGGTCTGCAGCAGTAGCTGCGGAAAGTGAACCCGAGACCCGGCCGGACGACCGTGGCGCTCGGGTTTCGCGCTTTCTAGATCACTCTGACCGTGATGACCGGTCGGATGTGAGATCGCCAGTGCCCGCCCTTCGCCCAACACCAGGCGAAAGCATCTGGTATCCCGAGTAAGCGTTCCGCGGTCGCTCGGCGGTGCTCATAGCGCAGGGTGTCCTGGCGGCCTGCAGTTCGAATGGCGCCGTAGAGCAGTCTGCGGTCGAACTGAAGGAGCGACTCGTCGCTGTCTAGGACGATGAGGGTCTCGACCCCGCTTCCTGCGAGATCTTCGACCAGCGCAGAGAGGCAAGCCGCCCGGGCCTTTACCTGACTGCCGTGCCGTCGGCCCGCGTCGTAGATCGTTGCTCGGAGATCTGCGGCAGTGAAGGCCTTGGCAATCGTCTCCTTGCGGCCGTCGGACTCGTCCTTCATGTGGAGCCGATGCTGGCCCGGACGCAGAAGGTCTTGGACGACATCCCGAGTGGACGCCAAGTCCTCGCTGAGTATGCAGGCCGCCACCATCACGAAATTTCGCTGCTTGCTTTCGTCGACGAAGATGTGGCGAACGGTCATCAGCTGCTCCGGGCGATCTCCGATGGAACATTTGTCGCTGCGAGATTGATGCCGGGCCGCATGCCCACAGACGCTAGCGGGGCCGACTGACCACAAACTGCTCATCAGCAGCCGGGCGGCATGGCACTGCACCCCGTTAAACGGGCGTAATCTCCCTGAGACATCCAGTCGCGAGCAGACGCAAACTCGCGCGGATGAGGTCCATTTTGTGCGAGTTCGCGTCTGCTCGGCGTGGGTGAGTGATAGGGAGTCATACATGGCGACGTCGGGTTACGTGGGTCGGGTTGGTGCACTGGCGGTTGCCCTGGGGGTGGGCGGTGCGATCCTGGCGCTGCCCGCGGTCGCCGGGGCCGATACCGGCGACGACGCCCGCTCGGGCGGCACCAGGGGCACCGCCACCGAGACTGCCGCCGACGACACCGCGGGGAGTGCTACCGGCGCCCGGTCCACCCGCGGCGGGCCCGCGCAACGGACCGCCGATGCCGATCCGGACTCCGTATCGCCGGCGACCGGGCGCGCTTCGACGCGCTCCGGCCGCGGCGCGGATCACTCCGGCGACGGCGCCGAACCCCAGTCGATCCGTCGCGTGACGCTCCCGGTGGCGCTCGACGCATCCACCCCGGACCTGCCGGCGGCCCTCACCGTCCGCACCGCCTCCGTTCCGGCCCGACTGCCGGCGGCGACGGAATCGGTGGTTCTTCCGACCGCCGCGGCCGCGGTACCGGTGATCACCGCCGCCGCAACACCGGGAGGCCTCACGTCCGCCACCGGCCTGCTCGCCCTGCTGGGCGGCGTGACCGATCCCGGCGCACCGGCCTCGGCCCCGTTGGCCTGGGCGGTGGCCGCCGTCACCCGGCGCGAAATCGGCTCGGCTGCAACGTCATCCATTCCGGCCGCGGCTCAGGTGACCGGGCAGCCCGCCGACCTCGCCGGGCTGGCCACCGATATCGGCGGCCGGGTCACCGCCGCCCTGACCGGTATCGCCGGCGCACTCAGTGGCCCCGCCGGTGCGACGATCGTCGACTTCCTGAACCAGCCCACGAAGGTCGCCGGCGTCTCGGTCGCCGACGCGCTGGGCATCGCCGCGGCCAATCTCCTCCGTTCGGCCGTCGGTATCCCCACCGTCGCGACTCCCTCCATCAGCGCCGCTCTGGACGCCGAGGTCATCGACGCCGTCGCCGCCGCACTGTCCGATGCCGCCCTGGCACCCGGACTGGCCACGGCCGCGGCCGATCTGATCACCGACCTGGCCGGCGACGCGGCGGTGCGCGACCTCATCGGGCAGTGGGTACCCCGATGGGTCGGCTCCGCGCTGGGCGGTTACCCGATCACCGCCGATGTCCTCGACGCCCTGGGTGATTCGGCGGTGGCGCTGCTGACCGACCCGGCCTTCGCCACCGGTCTCGGGACGGTCGCGGGTTCGGCGATCACGAATCTGCTGGGCCAGCCCGCCATCACCGACGCGCTGGCCGACGCGGTCCGTCAGGTCGGCGACGCCGCGCGGGATGGAGACAGCCTCACCGGTGCCCTGTTCGACGCCGCGGAGAACCTGCTGGCGTCGGTCCAGAGCGACGGCGCACTGGCCGATGCGGTGGGCGCGGCCCTGACCGGCACCCTCGACACCGCGGGGTCGGCACTCTTGGACAACCCGGCCATCCAGCAGGTGCTGGGGGAGACCGCCACCACTCTGTTCAGCGCGGTGGCGGCGGACCCGGCCCTGCGCACGGTTCTGGCCCAGGAGTTCAGCGCGATCCTGGGTCCGGAGGCGGCCGCACTGTTCAGCGACCCGTCGACCGCCGAGGAGGTCGCCGCGGCCCTCGGTTCGGCGGTGACCGGATTCCTGGGCCGGCCCGGTGTCGTCGCGGCGCTGACCGGTGCCGCCGGGCAGTTCATCGAGGCCGCGATGAGCGGCGCCGATCCGATGGGCGAGCTGCGCACCGTGTTCGCCGTACTACAGGCCGATCCGGCCGTCGCGGCCGGTATGGGTGCCACCATCGCCGCGTTCGTCGAAGCGGTGATGAACGCCCCCGGTGTCCTCGAGGTCATCGGCGGAGCCAGCGAGGCCCTGGTGACCGATCTGCTCGATCAGGCGGGGATCGCGGGCACACCGGTCGGGCAGTTGGCGAAGTCCGCGGTCACCGCGCTGCTGGACGACGCGGCCGTGGCGGGTCTGATCGGCGATATCGCCGCCGATGTGCTGAGCGGGCAACCGGTCGAGGCCGTCACCGACACCGTCGTGCGCGCCGTCCTCACCGAGCCCGATGTGCAGGCCGCCGTCGGTGCCGCCGTCGGCGAGGCGGTGGGCGCCCTGTTCGGCGACAACCCGATCGGCAGTTTCGTCGGCTGGGTGGCCGGCGGCGCCGCGACGCTGTTCCTCGGTTTCCTCGGCGGGGTCGCGACGCTGTTCAACGTCGTTCCCAGAGAGGCGGCCGCTATCGCGTTCCCGTGGCCCGTCGCCGCGATCGCCTGACCCGGGTCTACTCGTCCCCGGGCGAGGCCATCAGCAGCCAGGCCAGGGTCGCCAGCCCGATGGACGCGGCATGCACGGTGATGATGAAGGTGACGTACTCGTGCCACACCGCGCCGGCCCCGCAGTTCTCATTGTCGGCCTTGACCAGAATGGACAGGGTCAGCGCCTCGGCAAGGCACAGCAGGATCACCGTCATCACCGGCACCGCCCGTTGTCCGGGCTCCAGGGCGGTCTTCGCCCCGCGCAGGTAGTTGACTTCCAGCCCGAGCGTCACCAGGAACAGCGGCAGAACCTGCACCATGGCGTTGAAGAAGTCGATGGAGACGTCGTTGGCGCAACCGTCGTGGGCGTCGATCAACGGTGGCCACAACACCGAGGACCACTGCGCCACCATGGTCCCGATGAGCACCGGGACGATCCATCCGCTGGAGGTCTCGCGGCCCCCGCCGAGCGCCGACACCAGCAGCAGGCCCATGGCCCCGACGAAGACCCCACTCGCGAGCAGGGTCAGCCAGGGCGAGTCCAGCACCGCCCAGCGTTGCCCCGGCACCCGGGGGATGGCCAGCAGAACCAGATGCAACCCGATGACGATCGCCGCGCCGAGCCCCCACCGGCCGGTCAGCATGCGGCGCAGGAACGGCCCGGCCGACTTCGGCCTGGGCGTCATATCCCACTTGAGCCACGCGGTGGCGGCGACCAGCACCACGTCGATGACCGCGACCAGCCAACTCCAGTCGGCGTAGCTGGCGCCGTTGATGTCGGTGACGAACTCGACGACCTCGTCGCTGTAGGTGAACCCGATGACGAGGGAGAACACCGCCGCGATCTCATCCCAGTCGGAGCGGCGCATCATGCGTCGGGGCGACGTGTGGGGCACGCCAGCACCCTAGCGCCCAGTCGGGAGCAGTAGTAGCATTCCCGGCGGCGCTCCGGGAAGTCTGGTCGGAACTCGTATCCGCACGAGCGGTGGACGGTCTGACCACACCCCGCTCCGACCTGAAGGGCGGACTGGCGCATATGCCTACCACGACACAGGGCACCTCGGCCGGCGTCATAGGTGAGGTGATCCGTGTTCGCGGGCTCACCTTCACCTACCCGAAGTCGCGGGTCCCGACCCTGCGCGGCATGGACTTCTCGGTCGGCCGCGGCGAGATCTTCGGTTTCCTCGGCCCCAGCGGAGCCGGGAAATCCACCACCCAGAAGCTTCTCATCGGGCTCCTGCGTGGCCACGGCGGGGAGGTGGCGGTGTGGGGCAGGAATCCGCTGGACTGGGGTTCCGACTACTACCAGCGCATCGGGGTGTCCTTCGAACTGCCCAATCACTACCAGAAGCTCACCGCACTGGAGAACCTGCAGTTCTTCGCCTCGCTCTACGACGGTGTGACCCTGGACCCGATGGAGTTGCTCGACGCCGTCAATCTGGCGGACCGGGCCAATACTCGAGTTGGCAAGTACTCCAAGGGAATGCAGATGCGGCTGACCTTCGTCAGGGCCCTGATCAACGACCCGGAACTGGTATTCCTCGACGAACCCACGTCCGGTCTGGATCCTGTCAACGCGCGCACGGTGAAGGACATGATCCTCGACCTCAAGGCGCGCGGTCGTACCGTGTTTCTGACCACCCATGACATGGCCACAGCGAACGAGCTGTGCGATCGGGTGGCATTCGTCGTCGACGGTGAGATCGCCGCCTTGGACACTCCGGCCGAACTCAGGATCGCGCGCAGCCGGCGGGTTGTCCGCGTCGAGTACCGCGGGGAGGGCGGCGGCCTCGATGCCGCCGACTTTCCGATGGACGGGCTCGCCGACAACGATGAGTTCCGAAATGTGTTGCGGGAAAAGCATGTCGAGACCATCCACAGCCGGGAGGCCAGCCTCGATGATGTCTTCGTCGAGGTCACCGGGCGGCGGCTGGAATGACTCGATTCCTCAGCGCACTGCGCCTCGAACTGAGGCTGCAGTACCGGCAGAAGTTTCTCCACGCGGCTGTCTTCTCCGGCCTCATCTGGTTGGCCCTGCTGCTCCCCATGCCGCGGCACCTGCGACCCGCCGTTGAGCCCTACGTCCTGCTGGGTGATATCGCCCTCATCGGGTTCTTCTTCATCGGCGGCATCGTGTTCTTCGAAAAGCAGGAGCGCACCCTCAGCGCGGTGATCTCCACCCCGCTGCGATTCTGGGAGTATCTGGCCGCGAAACTCACTGTCCTGCTGGCCGTCACACTGGGCGTCGCGGTCGCCGTGGTCACCATCGTCCATGGGTTCGCGCACATCAGCGCGCTGTTGGTGGCCGGCGTCGTCCTGGGTGCCTTGCTCATGCTCCTGGTCGGATTCATCACGTCGTTGCCGTTCGGGTCGGTCAGCGACTGGTTCATGTCAGCGGTCATCCCACTGGCGGCGATGTCGGTGCTGCCGGTCCTGTACTACTCCGGCGTGTGGCCCCACCCGATCGCCTACCTGGTTCCGACGTTGGGGCCGCTGCTGCTGCTCGGTGCCGCGTTTGATCAGGTGGCCCTGGCGCCGTGGCAGGTGGTCTACGCCCTGGCGTACTCCGCCGTGTGCACGGCCGGACTGTGCTGGCTGGCCAAGAAACTCTTCGGGCGTTACGTCGTCGCACGGTCCGGTGGATCGTGACCGGGACAGTCATGAAGGCGGTCAGGACGTTCGGCCGCAACGATCTTCGCGGCACCTATCGCGATCCGCTACTGGTCATGATCGTGCTGGCGCCCGTCATCTGGACGGGTGCCGTCGCCGTTGCCACACCGTTGTTCACCGACATGCTGGCCGAACGCTATGACGTCGACCTGGTTCCTTACTATCCGTTGGTCCTGACCGCGTTCTTGCTGCTGACGAGCATCATCGTCACCGGTGGTCTGGGTGCTTTCCTCGTTCTCGATGAGGTCGACGCCGGCACGCTCACCGCACTGCGGGTGACACCGGTGCCGCTGTCGGTGTTCTTTTCCTACCGCGCGGGCACGGTCACGGGGCTGACCGCCATCTATGTGGTGGCGACGATGTCGTTCAGCGGGATACTGCCCCCCGGTCTGGTGCTGCCGCTGATCCCGATCGGCCTGCTGGCCGGAATGTCGGCTGTTGTCACGCTGCTGCTGATCGTCGTGACGGCGAACAACAAGATCCAGGGCATCGCCATGGTCCGCGCGCTGGGCATGCTGATCGCGGGCCTACCGTGCCTGCCGTGGTTCATCGACTCGGCGTGGAATCTGGCCTTCGGTGTGCTGCCGCCGTACTGGGCGGCCAAGGCGTTCTGGGTGGCCGCCGACCACGGCACGTGGTGGCCGTACCTCGTCGTCGGCGTCGCCTACAACCTCGCCGTCGGCTGGCTGCTGTTCCGGCGCTTCCTGGCCAGGAACACGTGATCCCGCGGCAGCCGTGTGATAGACCTCCTGACGATGCCCATCGTCATTCCCGACCAGCCCAGGCTGGCCAACGCCAGCGAGAAGCGGGTGCTCAGCCTTCTGCAGGAGCAGTTGGCCGACGATGACCTCATCGTCGTCGGTCAGCGGGTCACCGACCACGAGAAGGACCACGAGATCGACTTCGTGGTCGCCATCGAGGGTGCAGGCATCGTGTGCGTCGAGGTCAAAGGCGGGGAGGTGTGGCATACCGGCACTGAGTGGCGACAGAACGCCCGTGGTCGCGTCAAGACCATCCACCCCGTCCGTCAGGTCCGCCAGGCCCGATACGCGCTGCGCGCATTCGTTGAATCCGACCCTCGCTGGACTCAACGGCGACCCCGCTGGAACCACGTCGTTGTGCTCACCAACAGTGAACTGCCGCAAGACTTTGCCCTCGCGGACTGTCCGAACTGGATGGCGATCGACCGCAACGGACTCGACGACCTGGGGGAGCGGCTGCGTCACATCTCGCTCACCCAGAAGGTCGACCTGCCGCTGCTGAGTCCGACCGCGATGGCCCAGTTGCGGGCGGCACTGGGCGGGCGGGGGCTGCCGCAGCGCGATGTGGTGGCCCGGGCACTGGAGAACGAACACGCCGCGGACATCCTCACCGAGCAGCAGGCGGTGGTGCTGTCGGCGATCCGACTGCTCAACCGGGTGGAGATCCGCGGCGGGGCCGGCAGCGGCAAGACGTTCCTGGCCGTCGAGCAGGCCCGGCGGCTGGCCGACAGCGGTCAGCGGGTCGCGTTGATCTGCTACTCCCACGGTCTGGCGTCCTATCTGCGGCGGATCACCGCGGACTGGTCGCGGCGCACCCGGCCGGCCTACGTGGGGGAGTTCCACAGCCTGGGTATCGCATGGGGTGCGCCACAGGGCCCCAACGAGAACATCCGCACGGCGGAGACCGCGCGGTTCTTCGAACACGACCTGCCGGAGACCATGCTCGAACTGGCCACCAACCTGCCCGACGGGCAACGGTTCGACGCGATCGTCATCGACGAGGCCCAGGACTTCGCCGACAGCTGGTGGGATCCGGTGCTGGCCGCGCTGCGCGACCCCGACAACGGCGGGCTCTTCGTGTTCATCGACGAGGGGCAGCGGGTGTTCGACCGCCAGGGCACCCCGCCGGTGCCGCTGGTGCCGCTGATCCTCGACCAGAACATCCGCAACACCCGGCAGATCGCCAACGCCTTCCAGCCGTTGGTGGACCATCCGATGCGATTCCTCGGCGGTGACGGTCCGGAGGTGCGATTCGTGCCGTGCACCTTCGACGACGCCCTCGACACCGGCGACGACCAGGTGGACCGGCTCCTCGAGGAGGGCTGGCGGCCCGAGGACGTCGCGTTGTTGACCACCGGCAGCCGCCACCCCGAGCAGCAGGCCCGGCAGGAAGCCGGGACCACCGCCTACTGGGATTCGTTCTGGGATGCCGAGCAGGTGTTCTACGGGCATGTGCTGGGGTTCAAGGGCCTGGAACGCCGCGCCATCGTGCTGGTGGTCAACGACCGGTACGCCCTTGAGCGGGCGCCCGAACGTCTCTACGTCGGGTTGTCCCGGGCGCGCGACCAACTGGTGGTGTGCGGCGATCCCGCGTTCATCCGCCAGTACGGCGGCGCCGATGTGGCCCGCCGGCTGGGTATCGAAGCCTGACGCGGCGACCGGGTCGCCGCCTACCGAACCGAGCCGTCAGTGCAGCAGCCGAAGCAGCGCACTGAGAACCTCAGTGTTGAGATACGACAGCTGCAGGCTGGGTACCTCCCATTCCGGTTGCAGTGCATCGATCTTCTTGCCCAACGTGTCGATCTGGGTCAGAAGCACGTGCTCGAGTTGAGCGTTCTCCACCTAATCCCCCTTTCGTAGACGGTCCAGCAGCTCGCCGGCCAGCCGCAGCCAATAACGGCGGTCTTCGCCGTTGAGGCTGTTCCACTGGGCCGAGAGCAGTTCGGGGTTGGTCGTCTCGTTCCAGAGATCGAACAGCTCGCGCGCGACCCACAGCCGTAGCGTGCTGTCGGATTCACCCCTTCGCGCGCCCGCTCTTCTTGCGAGCCGCTCGATGTCCTGTGAAGACATGCGATCCAGAACCATCTGACTAACCCCCTCTGCCACTAGCCCTCAGGCTCACCCTCAGGCTATTGGCAGACTCGGACATTATGCGGGACATGGTCCGCGGTGGCAATGGGGAACAGGCAATGGGTTTGTTTTCCGGGTTTGCCTGCCGACGTCAGATCGCGGTGCCGGCGGCCCGTGAGGACCGGCGCCGCTGGGCCGGGCGCGGTGCCGTCGGCTGGCCGGCCGCCGGGCCGCGGCGACGCTGCTGGCCGCCACCGGATCGGCGGGGGGCTGATCCGGACTTCGGTGTGGACCTGGTCGGCGCCGGAGCGACGGCCACGGGGGCCTGGTAGGGCGCGGTCTCGCCGACGAGATCGCGGACCTCGGCCGAGTCGGCATTGACCTGCTGAGGTGCGGTGTGGATGCCGGCCTTGCGCAGCAGCGCCTGGGTCTCCCGGCGCTGTTCGGGCAGGACCACGGTCACCACGTCACCGGAGCGGCCGGCCCGGGCGGTGCGCCCGGAGCGGTGCAGGTAGGCCTTGTGCTCGGCGGGCGGGTCGCAGTGGACGACCAGTTCGACGTCGTCGACGTGCACCCCGCGCGCTGCGATATCGGTGGCCACCAGCACCCGGGCGGTGCCGGCGGTGAAGGCCGCCAGGTTGCGGTCGCGCGCCGGCTGGGACAGGTTGCCGTGCAGGTCCACCGAGGGGATGCCCGCCTCGGTCAGCTGCTTGGCCAGCTTGCGCGCCTGATGTTTGGTGCGCAGGAACAGGATTCGCCGGCCCGTGCCCGAGGCGAGGGTGTGCACCAGGCGCCGCTTGTCGTCGGCGCCACCGACGTGGAACACGTGGTGGGTCATGTCCGGAACCGGCGAGTTCTCGCTGTCCACCGAATGCGACACCTCGTTGCGCAGGAAGCGGCTGACCAGCTTGTCGACGCCGTTGTCCAGCGTCGCGGAGAACAGCAGCCGCTGCCCACCCGCCGGGGTGGCGGCCAGGATCCGCGTGACACCGGGCAGGAAGCCCAGGTCGGCCATGTGGTCGGCCTCGTCGATGACGGTGATCTCGACGGCGTCGAGACGGACCACCTTCTGGCGCATCAGGTCCTCGAGCCGGCCGGGGCAGGCCACGACGATGTCGACGCCGGCCTTGAGCGCCCGCTCCTGACGGGCCTGGGGCACGCCGCCGAAGATGGTGGTGGCCCGCAGGCCGTAAACCTCGGCCAGCGGGGTCAGGGTCGCGGTGATCTGGGTGGCCAACTCCCGGGTGGGAGCCAGCACCAGGCCGGCGGGGCGGCCGGGCGTGCGCTGGTGCCGGGCCAGCCGGGCGACCAGCGGGATGGAGAACGCCAGCGTCTTGCCGCTGCCGGTCTTACCGCGGCCGAGCACGTCGCGCCCGGCGAGGGTGTCGGGCAGGGTCTGGGCCTGGATCGGGAACGGGTGGCTGCGGTCGGCCGCGGTCAGCGCCTGCACCAGGGGTGCGGGCACGCCGAGGTCGGCGAAGGTCTGAGTGATCTGATCGGTCATGAGAGTGGTGCCCCTTTCGGGCATCGGATGTGCGCGCGCAGGTGCGCGGTTGTGCACAGTGATGGCGAGATTGCCGGTGGGCAAAATCGATCGCCGCGAGACAAGGGGTGCGGTTTCGCACGCTCACTCGAACTGGCTGCCCGGTGATCCGGGGCCGGTGGACTGAAATGTTCCACGACGTACCGGCTGAGTGCGCCGGTGTTGTCACCAGTCTAACAGGGGGCTTCCCGGGGGTCGCCGGGTGCCGATACGGCCGCCCGGAAAGTGTGTGCGACACGCGGTGTTTCACTCGCCGAGATGGGGCTGAAGTTTGCTAAAGTCTCGCCCCCGCAGGGGAGGGCGCACGGTGCGGACCACCCCGCGAATGTGGATATGATCGACCCGGCGTAGCAACCGTCAGTGCTGACGGATTGGCCGTTGGACAACCTGCCTGGAGTAATTCGGTGATCTTCCCTCGTCGTGCCCGTACCGCGACCCTGGTCGTTGTGGCGTTGCTGACAGGGGTACTGGCCAGCGACGTCGCCGGGCTTCCTGGTTGCCAGGACTGCCGCAAGGCGCCGACCGCCACTGCCGCCGCGCCGCAACCGTCTGCCACGCCGCAGCCGCCGCTGGTAGGTGTGTCGCCGTCTGACGGCGCCGTGGGACTCAGCCCGTCGGCACCGGTCAGCGCCGAGGTGCTGGACGGCACGATCACCGCCGTCACCCTGGTCGATGACTGGGGCTCCGCCGTCAACGGCCGGATCTCCGCGGACGGAACGTCGTGGACGTCCACCGACCGCCTGGACTTCGCTCGGAACTACACCATGACAGTGAGTTCCAGGAGCACCACCGGGGTCCCGCTGACTCGCACCAGCAACTTCTCCACCCTGTACGCCGGCAACTATGTACACCCCTACCTCGAGGTGCAGGGCGGCAACGGGATCAACGAAGACCAGCGCTACGGCATCGGCACCATCGTCGTCGCGCACTTCGACGAGCCGATCGCCGATAAGGCGCTCGCCGAAAAGAACATGACGGTGACCACCGATCCGCCGGTGGAGGGCGCGTGGCACTGGATGAGCGACACCAAGGCGCACTGGCGCCCGAAGAACTACTACGCCCCCGGCACCCGGGTGACCGCCGAACTGAACATGTTCGGACTCAAGCTGGGCGAGGGGCTGTACGGCCAGGCCGATGCCAGGAACACCTTCACCATCGGTGACGCCCGCATCGCGGTGGCCAACGACATCACCAAGCAGGTCAGCCTCTTCGAGAACGGCCGCCTGGTGCGAACCATGCCGACCTCGATGGGCCGGGGCGGCACGACCACCGTCGCCGGCAGGACCTTCTCCTGGTGGACCCCGCCGGGGAACTACGTGGTGATGGACAAGGCCGAACTGGTCACCATGGACTCGTCCACCTACGGGATGCCGGCGGGCACCGCGGACAGCTACAAGCTCAAGATCGGCTACGCCACCCGCATCAGCCTTGACGGCATCTACCTGCACCAACTCGACGACACCGTGTGGGCGCAGGGCAACACCAACCTCTCCCACGGCTGCCTGAACCTCAGCGGCGAGAACGCCAAGTTCTACTTCGAGTGGGCCCAACCCGGCGACATCGTCGAGGTCCGGTTCACCGGTGGGCCGCCGCTGACCCTCGCCGAGGGCGGCGACTGGTCCACGTCGTGGGACGAGTGGATCAAGGGCAGCGCCCTGACTCCAGGCCCCGTCGAACTTTCCGGACCGCGCCCGTCGGTCACCCCCGCCCCCGGCCCGTAGGTTTTCGACCCTCGGGAATAAACCCCGGTGCCGTTCCGTTCTGATGAATGGAGGGGTTTTCGGCTACAAGGGGGAGATTTATGGCGTACGACGTGATCGGCGATGTGCATGGCTGCGCGACGAAACTGCGTGTCCTGCTTGAACAGATGGGTTACCGCGAGCGGCACGGGGTCTACGAACACCCCGATCGCACCGCGGTGTTCGTCGGGGACCTGATCGACCGGGGGTCCGAGCAGCTCGAGGTGCTCCGCCTCGTCAAAGCGATGCACGATGCCGGCACCGCGCAGGTCGCGATGGGAAACCACGAGTTCAACGCGATCTGCTTCGCCACACCCGATCCGGACGTCCCCGGCGAGTACATCCGCAAGCACACCGAGGGGAACATCCGCACCCACCAGGCCTTCCTCGACCTCGACGAGGCCGACCGGCGCTACTACCTGGACTGGTTCACCACCCTGCCGCTGTGGCTCGATCTGGACGGGCTGCGGGTGGTGCATGCGTGCTGGCACGAGCCGTCCATCCGCACCCTTTTCGAGGCATCCGGGTCGGACCGCCTGGAGACGGTGCGGCACTACGCCGAGGCGTCCCGCAAGGGTTCGGCGCTGTACGAGGCGGTCGAGATTCTGCTCAAGGGGCCGGAAATCCCCGTGCCGGTGCCGTATCTGGACCACGGCGGCACGTCTCGCTACAAGGCGCGGGTGCGCTGGTGGGATCCCGATGCCCGCACGCTTCGCGATCTGGCCGATGTTCGGGGGATGGTGGCCCTCGACGGCGGACCGTATCCGCCGCCGCCGGCCGATGAGGTCGACCCTCAGCACCTGTCCTACGTCTACGCCGACCAGGTCCCGGTGGTGTACGGCCACTACTGGTTCGAATGGGAGCACAACCGCGACGACTGGACCGACCACACCGCCTGTGTGGACTTCGGTGCGATCAAGGACGGCGGCCTGCTCGTCGCCTACCGGTGGAACGGGGAGCCCACCATCCAGTGGGAGAACTATCTGCCGCACGACCCCGAGGTGGTCTCGCCGTTGCCTTCGGCGTAGCCGGCTCAGGCAAACTCGGACAACCTCGGCCGACCGTCTGGTTGAGTGAGCATCATGATCGACTTCACGCTGGACCCGCAGACCGCCGTGCTCACCATTCGCCCGCAGTCGGCGCTGGAGAAGAGCGACTTCACCGCCCTGGCTGAGGCCGTCGACCCGCAGATCGACGAGCACGGTGACCTGGCCGGGCTGATCATCGAGGCCGCCCATTTCCCGGGCTGGGATGGCTTCGGGGCGCTGGTCACCCACCTGCGGTTCGTCCGCGACCACCATCGGCACGTCAAGAAGATCGCCGTGGTCACCGACTCCCACCTCGGCGACGCCGCCGAGCGCATCGGCTCGCATTTCGTGGCCGCCGACATCAAGCACTTCCCGGCCGGGGACGTCGATGCGGCGAAGGCCTGGATCACCGCCGTCTCTTAGCCGATTTCGGCGCGCTAACGAGCGCCCAGCGCACGAAACCGCGCCGAAGTTGGACACCGATGGAACCGTGGCGGCGGCCATTACGTCCAACTCCATGTGATCGAGGATTATCTGCGCCGCCAGGACGGGGTGGTGACGCTGTCTCAGGCCCGGCGGGCCGGGCTGAGCGAGTTTGCGGTGCGCCGACGGGTGCGGTCCGGTCGGTGGCGTCGATGCGGCCCGGGGGTGTACTTCGCCGACGATCGGCCGTTCGGCACCGCGGCGCGTATCCGCGCGGCGGTCTGGTCGAAGGGATCCCGGGCGGCGGGGAGTGGGCTGACCGCGGCGTGGTGGCTCGGCCTGATGACCACCGCGCCGCGAACCCTCGAGGTCACCGTGCCGCGCAACAGCCACGGCCGCTCGACGGCCGAGTGTGTCGTCCGTCGGCGGGATCTCAATGACCACGATCTGACCGAGCATCGCGGGCTGCGGGTCACCGGACTGGCGCTGACCGTGCTGGAAGCGGCCGTCCGTGCCGGTGGGGGATCGGCGGTGATGGACACCGCCCTGCAGCGCCGGTTGGGTTTAGCGGACCTGCAGCGTGCCCATCAACGCAACGGCGGCCGCTACGGCGCCCGGGAGGCTCGGCGGCTGCTGCGGGCGGCCGAAGGCGGCGCCCGGTCCGAGGCCGAACGGCTGCTGATCGACCTGCTGCGGGGTGCGGAGATCCGCGGTTGGCAGGCCAACTACCCGATCGGGCCGTATGTCGTCGATGTTGCGTTCCCGGCCGAACGGGTCGTCATCGAGATCGACGGCTGGGCCTTCCACAGCGACTGGCAGGCGTTCCAGGCCGACCGCAAGCGCCAGAACAGGCTCGCGCTGTGGGGCTGGCAGGTGCTGCGGTTCACCTGGCTGGACCTCACCGAACAGCCGGAGCGAGTGCTGACCGAGATCCGGGCCGCAATTTCGGCGCGCTAACGAGCGCTCAGCGCACGAAACCGCGCCGAAGTTGGGGGTTACCGAGCCCAGGTTTCCGGCAGGCCGTGCCCGCCGTCGGCGACCAGCGCCGCGCCGGTGACGAAGGAGGCCGACTCGTGCGCCAGGAACCCCACGCACGCGGCGATCTCGGCCGGGGTGCCGCTGCGTCCGATCGGCCCGGCGGCGGCCGCGGCGGCCTCGAAGTCCAATTGCGAACCGGTGGCGATATAGCCGGGCGCGACGACGTTGACCGTCACCCCCGAGCCGACGACCTCCAGGGCCAGCGCCCGGGACAGCCCCACCAGCCCGGCCTTGGCGGCGGTGTAGGTGGACTGGCCCGGCATCGCGTTGACCGTCCCGGTGGTCGAGCCCACCGACACGATCCGGCCGTATCCCGCCGCGCGCATGACCGGCACCACCGCCCGGCACATCAGGAACGCGGTGGTCAGGTTGCGGGCCAGCGCGGCGTCCCATTCGGCCAGCGACAGGTCGGCGACATCGGAGTCGGCGTCCCAGCCCTGGCTCACCGAGGTCATCCCGGCGTTGTTGACCAGGATGTCCACCCGGCCCCAGCGCTGCACGGCGGCATCCACCAGCGTGGAGGCCGCACCGTCGACGGTGAGGTCGGCCACCACGCCGACGGCCGCGGCGCCGAGTTCCTCGACGCGCTGGAACACCCGCTCGGAGGTGGCGCCGAGCACCACCCGGGCGCCCTCATCGACCAGATGCCGGGCCACCGCCACACCGATGCCGTCAGGTGCCCCGGCCCCGGTGATGATCGCCACCCGGCCGGCGAAGCGCCCCGGCCCGTCGCCGGACAACTACAGACCGAACTCGGTGTGGATGTTGTCGATCCCGGCCCGGATTGCATCCAGCGTCTCCTGGCGGGCCCGCATCTTGCAGGCGTAGTGCGCTTTGGCGTGCAGGTTGGTGGCGAAGTCCTGGGCGGCCTCAATCGCACGCGGCAGCACCCGGTTCGGCATGGCGATCTCGTCGATCCAGCCGCCGGCCAGCGCGGTCTCACCGAGGAACGTCTTGGCCAGCCCGACCGCCTGCTGGTACGCCGACCGGGTGAGCCGCAGCTTCATAACCTCCAGGGCGGGGTAGGGCAGCACCATGCCGATGGCGACCTCATTGGCCTGGAAGTTGTAGACCGGCGCGGCGATCCGGTGGTCGGTGCTGCAGGCCAGGAAGGACCCCATCGCGATGGCGTGCCCGGTGCACGCGGCCACCACCGGCACCGGGAAGGACAGCAGCCGGTGGGACAAGTTGAAACCGCCCTTGAGCATGTCGATGGAGGCCTGCACATCCCCGGAGCGGAACACCTTGAGGTCGAAGCCGCCGCTGAACACCCGCTCGTTGCCGGCGATCACGACAGCGCCGGCCTCCTCGCTCTGGGCCCGGTCCAGCGCGGAGTTGATCTCGGCCAGCATGGCGGGTCCGAGCGCGTTGACTTTTCCGTCGTCCATGGTGATGACGGCGACGGATTCGTCTCGGCGGTAGCTGACGCTCATGGTTACTCCTCACTGGGGGCGGTCAGAAAGACCGTACCGGCGTGCCGATACGGTGCTGTCATGCGCCCACCGGCTCGGCTCGCGGCCGTGTTGCTGACCCTGTGCGCCGGAATCCCGCTCGCGGTCGGCGGGTCCGGATCGGCGTGGGCGGCCTCGGCCCCCACCGGCGGGACGGTCAGCGTCGACGCCCCGCAACCCGGAACCGGAGTCGTGACCGGCCGGGTCATCGCGATGGATCCCGACGGTGACCCGCTGACCTTCGTCGCCCCGCCGGTCACCGGTAAGGGCAGTGTGAACCTCGCCCCCGACGGCACCTTCGTCTACACGCCCACCCCGGAGGCCCGGGCCGCCGCGGCGGTGGACGGCGCCGATTTCTTCATGGTCACCGTCAGCGACCCGTTCGGCGGTGTGCTCGACATACCGGTCAGCATCGCGATCGCCCCGGCCGATCCGCTCGCACCGCCCCCGCCGCTCGCGCCGCCTGCCCCGCCGGTTCCGACCGCCCAACCCGTCGGCTCGGGGGTGCGGTTCAACTTCCTCTACGGCCCGGGTGCGGAGTTGTGGACCCCGGAGGCCCGCGCGGCACTGGAGGCCGGCGCGGCCGCGCTGTCGTCGTATCTCGTTGTGCCGCAACCGGTGGTGATCGACGTGGGTGTGGTCGGCATGAACACCCCGGGTTCGCCGAACATCGCCTCGTCGTGGGTCGGCTTCACCGATCCGGGCCCCGGGTTCACCGGCACCTGGCTGCAGACCAAGGTGCAGTCCGGTGTCGACCCCAACGGGCCGGACCCGGATGTGGAACTCACCACCAACTTCGCCGAGAACTGGAACTTCAGCGAGGCGGTCGCGCCGGACCGGTACGACTTCCGCACCGTGGTGATGCACGAACTGGTGCACGCGTTGGGCTTCCTCAGCGGGGCCGACGACACCCTCGGCCAGAACAGCAACTGGACGCAGTACGACAGCTTCCTGCGGGCGCCGGACGGCAGCCCGGTGATCGACGAGGCCCACCAGATCAAGCCGCAGTACCTGGCGAACTTCACCGGGGCCAACGGCGGGCTGTTCTTCGCCGGCCCCCAGGCGGTGGCGGCATTCGGTGGGCCGGTCCCGTTGTTCACCCCGGATCCGTGGGCGACGGGAAGCCGGTCGGTGTCCCACGTCAACCGGCTGCCGGGCTTCCTGATGACACCGTTCTACGGCTACGGATCGGCGATCCGGTTTCTCAGCCCGGTCGAGCAGGCGATGCTGCGCGACCTCGGCTACGTGGTGAATCCGCCCCGCTGATACGGGTGTTTCCGCGCTGCTGCGGCTGCTAGTTTGACCTGATGAGGGCCGCGAAAGGTGCCGGTCGAGCCGGCTCCGCGTTGGTCGTCCTCGGAGCGGGGGCGCTGATCGCGTCGGCCCCCGCGTGGGCCGCTCCGGAGCAATCCGCCGACGCCGGCGAGCCCGGGTACGCCGCGCAGAGCGCCGACACCAACGCCGGCCGCGACGGCGCCACCCGCTCCCAGGCGGAGTCCCGTGCCCAGCACTCTTCGGCCCGCCATGCTGACTCGAAAGCCGTTGTAGCCGTGACCATTCCGGCAGCGGCGGAAACGGTCGACATCCCGACCGGGCGGACTCCCAACGACCGCCGGGTGGCCGGCGCCCGATCGGCCCCCGCCGCGCGGGCCGCGGCCCAGACCTCCGCCATCGCGCGGGCCACCGCCCGCGCCGACGCGGCGGCCAACCCCATCGCCGAACTCTTCTTCAACGCGACCCCGACGCTCAACCCCACCCGCACCGGGCAGGACTCGCAGAGTGTGGTCACCGGTGACCTCAACATCGACGACCCGGACAGTGCCGCCGTCACCTACACCGTCACCGAGCAACCGGAGCGCGGCAGCGTGGTGGTCGACGCCGACGGCCGCTACACCTACACCCCCGACGACGCCTACGCGCGGATCGGCACCACCGACGCCTTCACCGTCACCGTCAGCGACGCCCCCAGCGGCTTCCACATCCACGGCCTGGAAGGTCTGCTGAACCTGCTGAGCTTCGGCCTGATCGGCGCCGCCGGGCACGCCACGACGACCCGGGTCACCGTGGTGGTCGACCCCCGCAACACCGCTCCGGTGGCGGCGGTGGCCGTCGGTGGCCCCGACCCGGTGACCGGTGTGGTCACCGGCGCCGTGCTCGGCAGCGACGACGACGGCGACCCGCTGACCTACACCGGCCCGTCCGCGACCGACAAGGGCGCGGTGAACGTCGCCGCCGACGGCACCTTCACCTACACCCCGACCGCCGAGGCCCGCCATGACGCCGCCTCGGCGATGGCCACCGTCGTCGACAAGACCGACAGCTTCACCGTCACCGTCGCCGACGGATTCGGCGGCACCGTGGACGTCGTTATCGCCGTGGAGGTTTCGCCGCTCAACGAGGCCCCGGTGGGTGGGGTCAGCGTCGGCACACCCGACCCGGCGACCGGACGGGTCACCGGCCGGGTGACCGCCACCGACGCCGACGGGGACGCGCTGACCTACACCGGCCCGACATCGACGGCCAAGGGTGCCGTCACCGTCGCCCCCGACGGCACCTTCACCTACCTGCCGACACCGACCACGCGGCATAGGGCGGCGGCGCTCAACGCCACCGTCGCCGACAAGACCGACACCTTCACCGTCACCGTCAGCGACGGCAGTGGCGGCAGCACCGCCGTCCTGGTCACCGTGGCGATCTCGCCGACCAACAACGCCCCGGTCTCGGGCGGTGCGGTGGTGGGAACGCCGAACGCCACCACCGGTGTGGTCACCGGATCGGTGGTCGCCGTCGACGCCGACGGTGACACGCTGACCTACAGTGCCTCCACGCCGGCCAAGGGGACGGCCACCGTCGCCGGCAACGGGTCGTTCACCTACACCCCGTCGACCTCCGCCCGGCAGTCCGCCGCGGCACCGGGGGCCACCGACGCCGACAAGAGCGACGCCTTCACCGTCACCGTCACCGACGGGCACGGGGGATCGGTGGCCATCCCGGTCAGCGTCACCGTCGCCCCGGCCGTCGCACCGCCGGTGCAGAGCGTGGTGAGCTTCGGGTTCGTCTACGGCGCGGGCTCGCAGTACTGGACGCCGGAGGCCCGCAGCGCACTGGAGTCGACGGCGGCGTCACTGGCGTCGTATTTCGTGGTGGGCACGCCGGTGACGATCACCGTCAACGTCAGCGGTATCAACTCGCCGAGTTCGGGCACGCTGGCCTACGCCTCGGTGAGCTTCACCGGCGGTGGGTCCGGGTCCTACCGCACGGTGGTGCAGCAGGAGATCATCACCGGGACGGATGCCAACGGCAGCACCGCCGACGCCTCGATCACCTACAACTGGAGCTACCCGTGGGCGTTGGGTAACAGCGTCTCCGGCAGCCAGTACGACTTCAAGGCCGTGGCGATCCACGAGCTTCTGCACACCGTCGGCTTCCTGACCGGCACCGGCGGCAACCCGGCATCCGCGGACCGGAACTGGACGATCTACGACAGCTTCCTGGCGACGAGCAACGGCACCCGGGTGATCGGCAACGACTACCGGATCGTCAGCGGCCTGGTCGGCAACTTCACCGGCGCCGGCGGCGGCCTGTACTTCGCCGGGCCCAATGCGGTCGCCGCCTACGGCGGCCCGGTGCCGCTGTACACCCCGGGCAGTTGGGAGGAGGGCAGTTCGGTGTCGCACGTCGACGAACTGCCGGGTTATGTGATGGAACCGTTCTCCGGTTACGGCCTCGGCGTCCGGGTGTTGACACCGGTCGAGGTGGCGATCCTGCGGGACCTGGGTTTCACGATGCGTGATCAGCCGTTGGTGTACGCGATCCTGCTGATCGGACTGGGTCTGCGCCGCAGGCGGCGCTGAAAAGCTAGAGAGCCGGCTTGTAGACGGCGGACAGCGTCACGGTGCCGTCCGTGGCGGCCTTGGAGTAGAAACCGTCGATGCTGCCCGCGCCGATGCGGGCCCCGTCCAGATGGGCGGAGGCACCCTGCACGTAGATCTCGCTGGCCTGCATCTCGGTTCCGAGGGAGCCGGGGGCGGCGGCCGCGACACTGGCGGCGTCGGTGGAACCCGGGGTGGGTGCCGGGGTGGCGGCGGCCGGTGCGGCCATTGCCAGCGACCCGGCGGCCAGGGCTGCTCCGAGGAAAATTGTCGCCTTCTTCATGGGGAGCCTCCTGAATGTCGCCACCGCTGAGGTTCTGAGCCTCGCTGATACAGGAACGGTATCGCTTGTCAAATCCCCAGGCCATAGCATGTTGCGAGGATCACAGGACCGGTGGGCGACGGAATCCGAAGCTAGCCGCCCATCAGCGCGCGCCACTGCCCGGCATCGCGGACCCGGTAGACGTAATTGGTGCGCTTGACCTCCTCCAGGCCGGCGCTGGGCTCCGCGGAATACCAGTGCCCGGGGAACACCGTGGGGTCGTCCTTCAGGGCCGCCAACTGCTGCAGGCTGCGGAACATCTCGTCGACGTCACCGCCGGGAAAGTCGGTGCGCCCGCAGCCGTCGAGGAACAGAGTGTCGCCGGCCACCAGTCGTCCGTCGAGAAGGAAGCACTGGCTGCCCGGGGTGTGGCCGGGGGTGTGCAGCAGTTCGATGGGGATGTCGCCGACGTCGACGACGTCGCCGTGCGAGTGGGTGGTCAGATCACCCAGCGGAATGCCGGTGACTCGCGAAACCCATTGGGCCTCATGGGTGTTCACGTGGACCGGCACGCTGACCCGGTCCAGCAGCTCGGCCAGTCCCTTGAGGGTGAAGCCCATCATCGACCCGCCGACGTGGTCGGGGTGGTGGTGGGTGACCAGCACCCCGGACAGCCGCATGCCGTCGGCCTCGAGAGCGTCGAGCAGATCGCCGGCGGCGTAGGCCGGATCGACCATCACCGCGTCGCCGGTCTGCCGGTCGCCGATCAGGTAGGCGAAGTTGCGCATCTGGGTGGCGATCGGGTCGCCGACGGCGAAGTCCCGGCCGGCGAGCAACTGGCGGAAGTACAGGCGGGAATCGGAGGCCCCGGAAGCCGTTGAAGTCACAGCCCCACAGTAGAGCCGAGAAATGTCGCCGCCGTCGCGGTGCGGCTCATTGAAGGGACCCCTACCCGCTGTCATGATGAGCCTCGCCCTGGCTGGGGCCATTGACTAGTAGGAGGCTCCCGTGAGCGTTTCGGCCCGTTCGTTTCTGATCCCCGCGGCGGCGCTGGCAACCGCCGGTGCGGTGGCGTTGACGCCCGCGATGACGTCCGCGACCTCGACCGCCGCTGTGGCGCCCGCACTGACCGCCGCCGCGGTGCCCGCGATCCACATCGAGGAGATCCAGCTGGCCGGCATCGGCCGGGACATCTACGACTCGATCACCAACTTCGTGCAGTACACGGTCAGCTCGGCGGAGTTCTGGATCGACCTGATCCCGCTGATCGGCCCGCCGCTGGCCGACCAGCTGAACATCAACTATTTCGAGGGCATCCAGCCGCTGATCGCCTCGACGGTCCACTTCATCTCGGACGTGATCGCCAACCCGCTGAACGTCCTGGAACTCGCGGTGATCTACGGGCAGAACCTCTTCTACACCGGCTACAACTGGGTGTCGGCGCAGTCGCAGTTCTTCGGACTTCCGCCGCTGGCGCCGATCCCGGTGCCGCCGCCGCTGGCGTCGGTGTCCCCAGGAGGCCGCGGGGCGGCCGCGGCTGTCGCAGCCCCGGCTACCGAGGAGGCCACCGACGCGCCGGCGGCCGTGGCAACCGCCATGGAATCCGCCGTCGAATCTGCGGTCACCGCCGAAACCCCACAAGCCGTCGCGGACGTCACCGTCGCCCGCCCGGATGCCCGCGGCCGGGCCGCCCGCGCGAACGCCGACACGCCCCGCCCCGCTCGCGCGGTGGCCGGCAGTGCCGAGGCGACTACCCCGGAGGCCGCCGGCGCCCCCGAAGCGGCCCAGGCTGCCGACGCCCCGCAGCGCGGTTCGGCGAAGTCCGACCGCGGGGCGGCCCGCGCGGCCCGCTGACCGCCGCTCACTCCAGGGATCAGCCGACGAACACCCGTCGGCAGAACTCGACGACGGGCGCCACCAACGCGGCGATCTGTTCGGCCACCTCGGCATAGACCTCAGGGGTCTTACCGATCGGGTCGGCGATGTCCTCAAGGTCGTCGGCGCGCAGTTGCGGCCGCAGGGTGGATAAGTCGCCCAGGTCGGCGGGCTCGAACTGGGTGGTCAACGCGGCGGCCTCGGTGAGGATGAACGTCCGGTGCAGTTGCCGCGGCGCGAGTTCCAGGACGGCGTCGCGGTGCGCCCGGGTCATCGCGATCACCAGATCGGCGTCGGTGGCGATGGCCGGGGTGAGCTGACGGGCGGAGAAGCCGGTCGGGTCGCCGCCGAGGTCCAGCAGCGCCTGGGCGGCCTCCGGGTGCATCGGGTGGGCGATCACCGCGCGGGTGCCGGCGCTGGAAGCACGGATGTCCGCCATCGCCAGACCGGCGGCGAGACGCTCGGCCGTGGGCGAGCGGCAGATGTTGCCGGTACAGACGAAGAGAATGTGCACGTAAGCGCTCCTGAACTGTGGTTGGCGGTCAGACGGTCGACGGGTTTTGTCGGGACCAGTTCTACCCTGTACCCTTTCGTACGGCCCGCCGCGCGGGCCACGCCCCCTTAGCTCAGTCGGCAGAGCGTTTCCATGGTAAGGAAAAGGTCAACGGTTCGATTCCGTTAGGGGGCTCGGAGGGCGCCGGCCCGGACTAGCCGAGCGGCGGCCCCGGCATGGCGGTGTAGCTCAGCTGGTTAGAGCGCACGACTCATAATCGTGAGGTCGGGGGATCGAGCCCCCCCACCGCTACGGGAGACAACGAGCGTGAAAGAGAGCATTCGACGTGGCCTCGAGCACTGACGTACGGCCGAAGATCACCTTGGCCTGTGAGGTGTGCAAGCACCGCAACTACATCACCAAGAAGAACCGCCGTAACGACCCCGACCGGCTTGAGCTCAAGAAGTTCTGCCCCAACTGCGGCAAGCATCAGGGCCACAAAGAGTCCCGCTGATTCGTGGCGCTTTCCCCCAGCATCGTCGGTAGGCATTACCGCTATCCCGGTTCTTATCAGGTCGAGCGCGAAAAGGTCCGCGAGTACGCCCGCGCGGTTCAGAATGACGATCCGGCCTATCACAGCGATGAGGCCGCGGCCGCGCTCGGCTACAAAGGCGTCGTTTCACCGCTGACCTTCATCTCGGTTTTCGGCTACACCGCGCAGCGCGCGTTCTTCGACGACGCCCAGATCGGTATCACCGACAAGCAGATTGTCCAGGTCGACCAGGTGTTGAAGTTCCGCAAGCCCGTCACGGCGGGGGACACCCTGTACGCCGATGTCTACCTCGATGAGCTGCGGCAGGCGCACGGCACCGACATCGTTGTGACCAAAGTCGTGATCACCGACCAAAACGGTGACATTGTGCAGGAGAATTTCACGACGCTCGCTGGGCGGAGTGACGAGAGTGGAGAGAGTGGCTTCGAGGATGGCACTGCGTGAGTTCAGTTCGGTCAAGGTCGGCGACGAGCTTCCCGAGCGGCACATCAATCTGACCCGCGCCGATCTGGTGAACTACGCCGGTGTGTCCGGCGACCTGAACCCGATCCACTGGGACGACGAGATCGCCAAGCAGGTGGGTCTGGACACCGCCATCGCCCACGGCATGCTGACCATGGGTCTCGGCGGCGGCTACGTCACCGAGTGGGTGGGCGACCCGGGCGCGGTCACCGAGTACAACGTGCGGTTCACCGCCATCGTCCCGGTGCCCAACGATGGCGTCGGTGCCGACATCGTGTTCAACGGCCGGATCAAGAAGGTCGACGAGCAGGACAAGACCGTCACCATCGCGCTGACGGCGACTCACGAGGGCAAGAAGATCTTCGGTCGCGCCATCGCCGTCGCGAAGTTGGCGTGACATGGCGCTGAAGACCGACATCCGGGGCATGGTCTGGGAGTACCCGGAGCCGTTCGCGGTGGGCCGCGAGCAGATCCGTCAGTACGCCAAGGCCGTCAAGGCCACCGATCCGGCCAGCTTCGACGAGGCCGCCGCCCGGGAACTGGGCCACGACGGCCTGGTCGCGCCGCTGACGTTCGTGTCGATCATCGCGGTGATGACCCAGCGGCACTTCTTCCAGCACGTCGACGTGGGTTTCGAGACCATGCAGATCGTCCAGGTGGACCAGAAATTCCAGTACCTCCGGCCGATCGTCGAGGGTGACGTGGTACGCGCCACCATGTATATCGACTCCGTCGACGAACGGTTCGGTGCGGATATCGTGACCAGCCGCAATGTGCTGACCGACGAGAAGACCGGTGAGGTGGTGTTGGTCGCCTACACCACCCTGATGGGGCATGAGGGCGATAACTCCATCTCGGCGGGCTGGGACCCGGAGACCGGGCAGGTGATGCGCAAGCCTGTCACCCACGATTAGTCAGTGGGCAGGCTGTCGCGCTACACTGCGATTTCGGGTATTCCCACGTTAAGCGCGCTTCCGTCGGGTTGACGGCGAGCGCGCGATTCATGTGGGGCTCCCCCGAAGGGGCGTAGCTCAACTGGCAGAGCAGCGGTCTCCAAAACCGCAGGTTGCAGGTTCAAGTCCTGTCGCCCCTGCTCAAACTGAATAGCACCGTTGCCGGTGCAGACGACAGATGGTGGACACTGGGGAGTGACACCACCGGACTTAAGGAGCATGCGGTGAGCGACGAACGCGACACCACCGACGCCGCAGCCGACGACGCCGAGAACACCGGCGCCTCGCCGGCCGCGCCGGCCACCGGGCCGCTCCGCCCCACCGGCAAGCGGTCGCGGCAACGGACCGGCGGCACCGCGCTGGCCGAACGGGACGAGGACGAGGCCCTCACCGAGGAGTTCGAGGCGGCCGACGCCGACGGCGCCGGCAAGAAGCCGAAGAAGGCCAAGAAGGCAGGGGAGAGCGGCAAGCCCAGCCGCAACCCGTTCGTCCTGATCGCGACTTACGTCAAGCAGGTCATCGCCGAACTCCGCAAGGTCATCTGGCCGAATCGCAAGCAGATGGTCAGCTACACCTCGGTGGTGCTGGTGTTCCTGGCGTTCATCGTGACCATGATCGGACTGGTCGACCTCGGTCTGGCCAAGCTGGTGATTTGGGTGTTCGGCTGAGCCGGACGCCTTGACGAGAGGATTGACTACCGTGACAACCCCGGAAGGCGAGGCGCCGGTGGGCGAGGCCGTCGACGTGATCGATGAGACCGTCGAGGTCGCCGACGCGGCGATCGAGGTCGTCGAGGAGGAACTCGACCCCGCCGCCGCGCTGAAGAAGGAACTGCGCGGCAAGCCGGGCGACTGGTACGTCATCCACTCCTACGCCGGTTACGAGAACAAGGTGAAGGCCAACCTGGAGACCCGCGTCCAGAACCTCGACGTGGGCGACTACATCTTCCAGGTGGAGGTGCCCACCGAAGAGGTCACCGAGATCAAGAACGGCCAGCGCAAGCAGGTCAACCGTAAGGTGCTGCCGGGCTACATCCTGGTCCGCATGGAACTCAACGACGACTCCTGGGGTGCGGTGCGCAACACCCCGGGTGTCACCGGGTTCGTGGGCGCGACGTCGCGGCCGACCGCGCTGTCGCTCGACGATGTCGTCAAGTTCCTGTTGCCCCAGGGTGCGGCCAAGAAGGCCAAGTCGACGGCCGCGGCGGCCGCCGGCGGCGGCGAGGCCACCCTGGAGCGCCCGGAGATCCTGGTGGACTTCGAGGTCGGCGAGTCGGTCACCGTCATGGACGGCCCGTTCGCGACCCTGCCCGCCTCCATCAGCGAGGTCAACGCCGAACAGCACAAGCTCAAGGTGCTGGTCAGCATCTTCGGCCGCGAAACCCCCGTCGAACTGACCTTCAACCAGGTCGCCAAGATCTAGTCGATTTGGGCGCGTTGTCGTGCGCCTCGCGCATGACACCGCGCCGAATTAGGAAAGGAAACACCACACGCCATGGCCCCCAAGAAGAAGAAGGTCACCGGCCTCATCAAGCTCCAGATCAACGCCGGGCAGGCCAACCCCGCCCCGCCGGTCGGCCCCGCGCTCGGTCAGCACGGCGTCAACATCATGGAGTTCTGCAAGGCGTACAACGCCGCGACGGAGAGTCAGCGCGGCAACGTCATCCCCGTGGAGATCACCGTCTACGAGGACCGCAGCTTCACCTTCGAACTCAAGACCCCGCCCGCCGCCCGGCTGCTGCTGAAGGCCGCCGGCATCCAGAAGGGTTCGGCCGAGCCGCACAAGACCAAGGTCGCCAAGATCAGCTGGGATCAGGTGCGCGAAATCGCCGAGACCAAGAAGGCCGACCTCAACGCCAACGACATCGACCAGGCGGCCAAGATCATCGCCGGCACCGCCCGGTCCATGGGGATCACTGTCGAGTAGCAAGTCAGAAGTCGTGGGAGAGCCCGCTTCGGCTCGCCTGACCACACCCAACAACAGATTGGAACCACAATGAGCAAGAACAGCAAGGCCTATAAGGAAGCTGCCGCCAAGGTCGACCGCGACAAGCTGTACACTCCGCTGGAGGCGGCCAAGCTGGCCAAGGAGACCTCCTCGAAGAAGCAGGACGCCACCGTCGAGGTCGCGATCCGCCTCGGGGTGGACCCGCGTAAGGCCGACCAGATGGTGCGTGGCACGGTCAGTCTGCCGCACGGCACCGGCAAGACCGCCCGCGTCGCGGTGTTCGCGGTGGGGGAGAAGGCCGAGCAGGCGATCGCCGCCGGCGCCGACGTGGTGGGCAGCGATGACCTGATCGAGAAGATCCAGGGCGGCTTCCTGGACTTCGACGCCGCGATCGCCACCCCCGACCAGATGGCCAAGGTGGGCCGGATCGCCCGTGTGCTGGGCCCGCGTGGCCTGATGCCGAACCCGAAGACCGGCACCGTCACCCCGGATGTGGCCAAGGCCGTGACCGACATCAAGGGCGGCAAGATCAACTTCCGCGTCGACAAGCAGGCCAACCTGCACCTGATCATCGGGAAGGCCTCCTTCGACGAGAAGAAGCTCGCGGAGAACTACGGCGCCGCCCTCGACGAGGTGCTGCGGGCCAAGCCGTCCTCCTCGAAGGGCCGCTACCTCAAGAAGATCACCGTGTCGACGACCACCGGTCCGGGTATCCCGGTCGACACGTCGGTGACCCGGAACTTCACCGAAGAGGCTTAACCCTCTCTCAACCGTTTCTGGACCTCTTTCTGCTGAATGGCCCCCGCACTCCGGTGCGGGGCCATTTGCTGTCGGCGTGTCGCATTCCGAGACCCGAACGAGACCGGACGTCGACTGGTTCGACACCCGCCGCCGTTACCGTCAGACCTTCGTTGGCCTTTGCCAGATCGGTCCATCCGGAAGGCGGTATCCACATTGACGACTATGGCTCCGATCGCGGTTAGGGGCAGGACTGCGTATCGCCCACGGGTCACCGTCGTCATTCCGGCTCTGAACGAGGAACGCAATCTGCCGCACATCGCGGGCCGCATGCCCGCCGACGTCGACGAGATCGTGGTGGTGGACGGCCACTCGCAGGATCGCACCGTCGAGGTCGCCCGCCTGCTGTGGCCAGAGGCGGTCGTCGTGCAGCAGACGCGTTCCGGCAAGGGCAACGCTCTGGCCTGCGGGTTCGCCGCGGCCACCGGGGACATCATCGTCACCCTCGACGCCGACGGCAGCAACGACCCGGCTGAGATCCCCGACTTCGTGGCGGCCCTGCTGGCCGGCGCGGACTTCGTGAAGGGCTCCCGCTTCATGGCCGGCGGTGGCAGCAGCGACATCACCTGGTGCCGCTGGGCCGGCAACTGGGGGCTGGGCGCGGTGTACAACGCACTGTTCGGCACCCGCTACACCGATCTTTGCTACGGGTACAACGCCTTCTGGCGCCATTCGCTCGGCGCGATGGCGCTCCCACCAGTCAGCGCGGACTCACCGCAGTGGGGGGACGGCTTCGAGATCGAGGCGCTGATCAACGCCCGAGTCGCCGATGCCGGGTTGGCGGTAGCGGAGGTGTGCAGTTTCGAGGGGGACCGGATGTTCGGCGCGAGCAACCTGCATGCGGTGCGCGACGGCCTCCGCGTGTTGACGACGATTGTCCGTGAGTACGCGGGTAGACGCCGCGTCGCAAACGCGCCCGCGGGGCACCGTCATGGTGGTGTACTAGTGGGAAGTCTTGGTGTCGCGGTGGCCGCGGCGGCCATGGTCAGCGACGGCGATTGGAAACCCTGAACTGTTCCCTAGCTCTTACTCCAAAAAGGGCCAAAAGACCAGTTGACACGCCACAATGGTCATGTCACAGTTTCCTCACAGGTAATTACCGCGCTGGTCAGAACTCGAGACACCGTTCCCGGTTCACCCCGCCCCGGTTGGAGTAGTTGGAGGGCCGAAATGCTCCGTCATCGCACGCGGGGGCTGCAGTGCGTGGGGGGCGCAGCAGTGGTGGTGGTGGCGTGTCTGCCGCTGACGTCATGCGACAGCCGGTCGGCGCAGGCCGACTCGGTCGGGTATGTCGCGATCGTCAGTGCGCACGGGGTGGCGAAGCCGATCGTGAAGCCGGCCGTCGGCGGGACGGTGAACCCCGCTCCCGCGCCGCAGGGAGCGGTTCCGGTGCAGCCGCCGGCGGTGCCGATCGGTCCGGTCCCGCCGTATGAAGTGATTGCGCAACGAACCAGTGACCGACCCGACAAGGCCACGACGTACTACGTCGTCCTCGGTTCGGTTGATCCCGCCATCTTGGGTACGGCGCCGGCTGACCCCGTCGTTGAGGGGCCCGAACCCGTCCAGCTGCTGGGTGAGGGTGGCGCACCGGCCGAACTCGTCGCCGATGTGATCGTTCCGGTCGATCCGGCTTCTGCTGCGTTCAAGCCGTCGGTGAAGCAGGTGCTGCGGTCCCTGGCCGCGATCAACGGCGGGCCTGACTTCACGGCCCACATCTGGGATGAAGTGACGGCCGCGCAGACCGAGGTGAGTTACAAGAGCGCGCCGGATTTGTTCACCGATGCGCAATACGCTTCTAAAGAGGCTGCCAACGCGGGACATCTTCTTGCTAGCTATCAGGGTGGTGTGCAACCTGAGGGTCAGTCGCCGGTTTATGTGCTGTTTTGGTTTCCGGACGGCGGTGCCAGCAACCCGGTTGGTGGGAGCTTGACGAGCTCTGAAGTGTGGCGGCCCTAGAGGCATTGGGGTTCGGCTGCTGAGCGATCCCAGACTAGGATCATGTGGTGCGATCGAATCAGCATCATGACGCCGGCCCCCTCATGGCTCAAG
>Ga0208823_1000457_pt1 | contig 35523 bp, 32 predicted proteins | sample AD_UKC075_MetaG_FD_184440 | JGI IMG/M metagenome (GOLD analysis project Ga0208823, IMG submission 184440) | Active sludge microbial communities of municipal wastewater-treating anaerobic digesters from USA - AD_UKC075_MetaG (SPAdes) (version 2) | ecosystem: Engineered > Bioreactor > Anaerobic >...
GTTGGGTCCGCATCGTTCCGCAACCTCCATGAGCGCCGGAATTTTATGTTTTCCTAAGGTAGCCCTAAGCATTCTGTTGCGGTCGCGGTTTCGCCATTTAAACCAGATGCCGAGTTCGTTGCCCGCGCCGAGTGAGCGTCGGCGAATGGGCAGCGCGTCAGCCCGCACACCCGGCGAGATCGTCAAGGTTTTCTTGACGATCCGATCAACCGTCAGGTAAACCTTGACGCATGCCGAACTCCCCCTCGCAATCCATCGCTCTGCACGCCTTCCGCGAGGAGCGTCCCGGGCCGCGCTGGCGGCGGCTTTACGACGCGACCTGGCCGGGCTACCGCTCGTGGTACCTGCGGCCCGGAACCGGCAGTCGCCCCACCGTTTTCGAGGCCGAGCAGGCCCTGCTGCGCCACATGCCCGAACTGCATCCCACCTGGGCGCGACTGGTGTCGCTGACCGGCCGGGATGCGACGGCGGCGGCGATGCTGACCGGGTGGAACGTCCCCGCCTTCGCGCCGGCCTGCTCGCAGGTGGTGACCACCACCGGGCCGCGGGCGCTGATCCGCAACTACGACTACCACCCGGATCTGTTCGAGCAGGTGGTGATGGCCACCCGGTTCGCCGAGCGCGAGGTGGTCGGCACCAGCGACTGCCTCTGGGGCCTGCTGGACGGGATGAACTCCGACGGGCTGGCCGTCTCGCTGACCTTCGGCGGCGCCCGAGGCAGCGGAACGGGGTTCGGCATCCCGATGGTGGTGCGCTACCTGCTGGAAGTCGCCGGCACGGTCACCGAAGCGGTGTCCGCGGTGTCGCGCATCCCGGTCTCGATGTCCTACAACCTGACCCTCACCGACCGCACCGGCGATGTCCGCACCGTCTATCTGGCCCACGGCGGCGTCATCGAGCAACGGGACTGCCCGCTGGCGACCAACCACCGGTTCGACGAACCGGAGGACCCCGAGCACGCCCGCCGCTTCCACAGTCTCGAACGGCAGGCACACCTGCGGGGGCTGCTGTCCGATCAGCTGCCCGCAGACCGGGTGGCCGACGAGTTCCTCCGGGCACCGCTGCGAAGTACGCTCTACGACAAAGGATTTGGGACGCTCTATACCGCCGACTACCGCCCGGACAGCGGGGAGGTCCACTATCGCTGGCCGGGCACCACCTGGAGCCGCCGTTTCGACTCCACCGACGCCGAGATCCGCGTGGACGTTCCCGCCGCCTGAGGCCCGTAAAATCGGCCCATGGCTGATGGATCCGCTGCGCCGGACGGGGCGCCGTTAGACGGGTTGACCGAGGCCGAGTTGGGTGCGCTCATCTGTCGGGCCACCGACGAGCTCAGCGGCCGCGGCACCCGAGAGGGGTTCGCCGAACTCCTTCGGATCGTCGCCTACGTCGGCCAGCAGGTCGGTCATGCGGCCCGACTGGTGGCGCAGTCCAACTCGTGGAGTCAGGTCGCCGAGATATCGGGCACCTCCCGGCAGGCCGCCTGGGAGCGCTGGCGGAGTACCTGAATCCCGCTATCTGGCGGTTCCCTGGCTCCACGCCGTCCGGAGGTTCGGCACTGCGGCGAAGCGGGCGGGACCACGCCGCTGCGGCCTCCGCCGAAGGATCGACCCCGCCATCGGAAGCGCTTGGGCGAGAGCACCACCCGCGGCACGGAGTCCGTGCCGCTTTCCCGTCATCGCGACTGCCGCCATGAATCCGCAGAAGACCCCCACCAGAAACGGCCCGCGGGCACGCTTCTCGCCACGTCTGTCCCCATGTCGCACCGACACGGCCAGCCAGAACCCGGCGGCCGCGCCGGCACCGGCGATCAGGAGCACCATCGTGACCGTTGCGAGGGCGTGCATCCAGCCCACCTCCCCTCCGGTCCTCCGTCGGTATCGGGCCCCGTCGTTGGCCGATTGCCCGATCAAAGCACCGGCGGCGCGGCACGGATAAGTCCCCTGAGCTTTCGTGACCAAACCGTGTGCCGGGCGTGATGTGCGATTCCGGGGGGACCCCGCGTCCGTAGACTTCCGCCGCATGAGCGACGGCCCTGTTCTGGACGCACTGGTTCTGGATGCCCTAATTCTGGACTACGTACGGACCCCGCGCGCCAAAGCCTCGGCGAAGGGGGCGCTCCATGACCGCACCGCCATTGATCTGCTTGTTCATCTCCAGCAGGCGCTGGTGGACCGGACCGGCCTGGATCCCGCCCGGGTCGACGACGTCATCGTGGGCTGCGCCTCCCAGGTCGACGAACAGGGTGCGAACATCGCCCGCACGGCGGCGCTACTGGCCGACTGGGGCGACCGTGCTCCCGGCCTGACGATCAACCGCTTCTGTGCCTCCGGCGTCGACGCCGTCGCGCACGCCGCCGCCCGACTGCGGGCCGGCGACCTGAGCCTCGCGGTCGCGGGCGGGGTCGAGTCGGTCTCCCGGGTTCCGCTGTTCGCCGACCGCGGCCCGCTGTGGACCGACCCGGCCACCATCCGGACGGTCGGTTCGGTCCACATGGGGGTGGCCGCGGACCTCAACGCGACGATCGAGGGCTTCGGCCGCGAGGAACTCGACGGCTACGGCGTGGAGACCCAACAGAAGGCGGCCACCGCGTGGGCCGGCGGCGCGTTCGCCCGGTCGGTGGTGCCGGTCGGGCCCGGCCCGAGTGGGCCGGGTCTGGACCACGACGAACTCGTCCGCGGCCAGACCACACTGGCGGCACTGGCCGCGCTACCACCGGCCTTCGCACAGTTGGGCGCCGACGGTCAGGACGAGATCGCCCTGAACGCCTACCCGGCCGTCCCGTCCATCGAACACCTGCACACCGTCGGGACGTCACCCCAGATGGCCGACGCCGCAGCGCTTCTGCTGCTGGGCACGGCCAAGCAGGCCGAGGCGGCCGGCATCGCACCGCGTGGGCGGATCGTGGCGGCGGCGACCACGGCGGTGAACCCGGTCCTGATGTTGACCGCCGGCCAGAGCGCGGTGCTCGAGGTCATCGAGCGCGCCGGCCTGCGGCCCGCCGATATCGACGTCTTCGAGTTCGCCGAGGCGTTCGCGGCGCTGTGTCTGAAGTTCCGCCGCGACCTCGACGCCGGGCCGGACCGGATGAACCCCAACGGCGGCACCATGGCGATGGGGCACGCGTTCGGGGCGACCGGCGCGATCCTGGTCGGCAGTTGCCTGGAGGAACTCGAACGCCGCGACGGCCGCTACGGCGTGGCCGCGGTGAGCGGCGCCGCAGGGCTGGGCGTGGCGGTGCTGATCGAACGACTCCCCGGCTGATCGAACGACTTACCGTGTGAGCGGTTCGGCCGCGGCTCAGTACCTGTCGATCTGCGGCGGTTCCGGGGCGGCCAGGCCGGCCGGGCCGAGGTTCTTCTCGAAGGCGGCCTTCCAGGCGCCGTCAGCCTCCATCTTGGCCAGGGCGTCGTTGATCTTGGCCCGCAGTTCGGTGTCGTCCTTCTTCAGTCCGATGCCGTAGCGCTCCTCGGAGAACGGCTTGCCGACGAGCTTGAACTCGCCGGGCGACTTCGCGGCATAGCCGGCGAGGATGACCTCGTCGGTGGTGACCGCGTCGATGGCGCCGTTGCGCAGCGCCTCCACACACGCCGAGTAGGTGTCGTACTGCTGGAGTTGCACGCCCGGGTACTTGTCCTTGACGCGCTGCGCCGGAGTGGAGCCCGACACCGAGCACAGCTTCTTGTTGTTCTGCAGTGATTCCGCACCGACGATGTCGGTGTTGTCGGCCTTGACCAGCAGGCTCTGGCCGGTGAGCAGGTAGGGCCCGGCGAAGTCGACCTTCTGCTTACGGGCGTCCGTGATCGAGTAGGTCGCCACGATGAACTTCACCTGGTCGTTGTCGATGAGGGTTTCCCGCTGGGCCGACGGGGACTCTTTCCACTCGATCTTGTCCTCGGGATAGCCGAGTTCCTTGGCGATGTAGCGGGCGACGTCGACGTCGAAACCGCTCATCGAGCCGTCGGGGTTCTTCTGGCCCAGGCCCGGCTGGTCGAACTTGGTGCCGATGACGATCGTGTCGCCGGCCGTCGAACCGCCGCCACCGCAGGCGGTCAGGCCCAGTGGCAACGCGGCCACCAGGACGAGAGCGCCGACGACGCGGCGTGCTGACAGCTTCACTGGAGATGTCCTTTCATCGGGGATGGCTACAGCGAATCAGATCAGACAGCGATCGCACTGCTGATGAGGCTCTGCCATTTGGCGGTGGTGTTGCCGTCCAGCGCAACGATGTTGGCCATCCGCAACTGGTTGAGAGCGACACCGTTGAGGGTGTAGGTCTGGTTGTTGTTCACGATCCCGATGACTGTGGAACCGTTGGCCTCGGTGACGGTGAAGTTGCCCGGCTGCATCCAGACGAAGTCCAGCTTGTCCTTGGCCGGATCGAAGTTCAACACCGTGTTGCTCCCCCACTTCCAGCCCACGACGGTGGTGACGCCACCTTCGACCGGTTCGCCTCCCCCACCCGCGCCGGGGGCGCCTCCCCCACCAACTGCCGGCAGGTTCATGGCGTTGATGGTGCCGTAGTCATTCCAGGTGCGACTGAAGCTGCCGGCGGAGTCGCTCAGCCCGGACGATGTCGGCAGGACCGCACCCACGGGACCGGGCTTATCGCGGCCAACCGACCACATCGACACCATGCCCAACCCCTTGGTTCGGGCAAAATCCTCCAGCAGCTGCGCATCGGCCAGGGTGAACACCTCCGTCTGAACGTCGTTGACCCCGATCATCGGGGTGACCCCCAGCTGGTTCCAGCTGAACGTCTGCCCGTGACTGCCGTACAGCGCACTCAATTGGGTGTAGGTCGACTCCGCCGCGTCGATGGCATATGCGCCCATCGTCTTGGCGTTCGGGCCGCTGGTGGGCGCCGGACCCTCCCCGTAATCCATCGCCATCACGTTGACCCCGTCGAGCTGCACACCGGCCTGCAACGCCTTGTCCACCACGTTGAGCCCATCGGCGGTCAGACCCGAGGGCAACACCGGCAGCGTGTACCAGATTTCGACGTCCGGACGCTGCTGCTGGAACAGCTTCAGCGCCTGGGCATTCAGCGCGATCGAGGACGGGTCGGCGACCGCGTTCCCTTCGATGTCGAAATCGATCCGGTTCAGCCCGTAGGTGTCCACGACCGCGCCGTAGGCATCTGCCAACTCCTGCGCGGACTTTCCGCGTTGGGCGTAGCTCTGCGCCAGGCTGACACCGTTGGCCCCGCCCAGCGAGATCATCACGTCCCCGCCCGCGGCCTTGAACGCGGCGATCGAGGCGTTGATCGCCTTCGCTTGCTCATGCTCGGAGTCGGTCGCCAGGGCCGCCAATCCGGCCCAGCCGGGTCTGCCGTCCTCGGTCGCCTGCAAGAACCCCAGAGTGAGCAGGGAAACGCCGTTGTCCCGGGCGATTCCGATCAGGTCCGGGGTTGGGTACAACGTCATGTCCACGTAGGGGGCGAAGAAGGCCTCGCCCCACAGCGCGTCACCGGCGTTGCCGGAATTCACACCGCCGCCCGGACCGCCGATGCCGCCGCCGGGGTCGGTGGCCACATCGTCGTTGACGATAGTTCCGGTAGCCGTCGCACGGGCAATCGTCGCCCCCGACGAATTCGACAAGGTCACCGTGAACGTTTCGTCGGGCTCGACGACCGTGTCGCCGGCGATATCGACGTGCACCATTTGAGACATCACGCCGGGCGCGAAGGTGACCGTCCCGGTGGTGGCTCTATAGTCGCTGCCGGCCCGAGCGCTTCCATCCGAGGTCGCGTACTGGACGGTCACCGTCTCCTCAGAGGCCTTCGACAAGGACACCATGAACATGAAGTGCGCGTGGTCACCATTGCCCTCGGTCACCGATCGGTCGGCGATCGAGACGGTCGGCAGGATCGCCGGTGACTGATCGACGTCGTCGTTGACGATGGTGCCGACCGCGACTCCACGGGAGATCGCGGCGTTGGTCGCTCCGGAGAGGTTCAGCGTGAACTGTTCGTCCAGTTCGACGAACGTGTCACCGACCACCCCGACGCTGACGTTCTTGGACGTCTCCCCCGGCGCAAACGTCAGCAACCCCACCGCCGGAAGGTAATCGTCGGCGTACGCCGAACCGTTGCTGGTGGTATAGCCCACCGTTACGACGTCGGTGGAGGCCTTGGACAACGTCACCGTGAAGACCATGCTCGGTGTCCCCGAGTTGCCTTCGGCCACATTGGTATCGGCTACCGAGACCCGGGGCAGCGACACCGCCGGGCTCGCCGTGCTGATCGCGTCGGACCACTTCCGGCGTGCACCCTCGTCGAGGGCGATGATGTTGGCCGGGCTCAGTTCGGCCAAGGACGCACCGTTGAGGGTGTAGGTCTGATCGTTGTTGACGATGGCGATGCGGGTGGATCCGGTCACTTCGGAAATCGTGAAGTTATCGGCCTGGAACCAGCCAAAGTCCAGCTTGTCGACCTCTGGATCGAAGTTCAGTACCTCATGGGATCCCCAATGCCAACCGATCACGGTGGTCGTACCCGACTGGCCGCTCGGAGGCGTGCCGTTGCCGGCCGCGGTCGGCCAATTGTTGGTACCGGCGACCGGCACACCCTGCGGCAGGACCCGGGTGTCGGGAACCGGTCCGATGCCCAGCTGGGTGTTCAGCGCATCCTCGCGCACCTGAGCCGGATGGAACACAAAGTTCTGCACTCCGAGTTCACTCTTGGTGATGCCCTCCAGGATCAGCGCCTGCCCGGTTCCGGCGTTGGCGATGATCACACCCTGGGGGCTGTCGGTCATCGAAATCTGTTCCCGAGAGCCGTAATACCGGAAATCCACCACATCGGTGGCCGGATTGAACGCGACCCGGTCGATCTGACCCAGTTCGTGGGACCGCGCGTACACCGTGTTGGGCGCCGGCGTGACACCGTGCTCCCACGCCATCGCACCGGAGAGATCTTGGCGGAGGTGATCGTTGATGATCGGCGTGAAGCTGTCGATGGTCAGCTGACCCAGCGACACACCCTGGATGACGGCGGTCTCACCGGTCCACGGGCTGCGGAAGCCCACCCCTTCGGCGGTGTCGACGACGATGAAGTTGTGGACTGAGACGTCGCCGAGGTTCAGTTTGTCCTTGGCCGGATTGAAACCGACGATATCCGGGCCCGACGTCGTCACGTGGTAGACCACAGCGGATCCGGTGCCGGTTCCGGGCTGTCCGGCCGTGTCGTCATTCACGATGGTTCCCAGGGCTGAAGCCGTGGCCAGCGTGGCTCCCGAGGGGTTCGACAACGTCATCGCGAACGTCTCGTTGGCTTCGGCGGCCACGTCGCCGATCACCGCGACGGTGATGGTCTTGGACGACTCTCCGGCAGCGAAGGTCAGGGTTCCGGAGTCCCCTACGTAATCACTACCCGCAGTTGCCGTCCCATCCGATGTCGCGTACCGCACCGTCACCGGACTCGTCGTAGCGTCCGACAAACTCACGGTGAACGCCAGGTTGGACGTCCCGGAATTGCCCTCGGTCACGCTCGCTCCGGCGACCGACACGGCCGGTACGGTCGGTGTGGGCGCCGGAGTGGTGGTGTCCAGCAGACCCTGCCACTTGGTCAGTGTTCCGGAATCCTTGGCGACGATGTTTTCCATCTGCAACTGGCTCAGGGTCACATCTCGAAGCGTGTAGGTGTGATCATTGCCGACAACCGAGATCACCGTCGACCCGGACGCATCGCTGACGCCGAATTGATCAGCCTGCATCCAGCCGAAATCCAGTGCGTCGGTGGAAGGATTGAAATTCAGCACCGGATGCGCGCCCCACGACCAGGTGATCGCTGTGGTCCGTCCACCGGCGACGGCCGCCGCGGCCAGTGGGCCCGAAGTGCCCTGCGCGGAATTGACCATGACTGTCACCGGGACCTGCGTGGTGACCGGCGTCCAGAAATTCAGATGAAAGCCGGTGTCGCGAACCTCGACCACGAAATCGTCCACCCCGCCGGTTGCCGCCAAGTCCTCACCGGCGGTATAGGTGAACGAGCCCTCCGAACCTACAACGACGCTGCCAAGCGCCGGCGCCTTGACCACCCTGAAACTCAGCGAATCCCCCTCGGCGTCAACGGCATTCAGCGAGCCGGTCATCGAGCCGGGGACTACTTCGCTGATCAATGCCGGAGCAGCCGTGGGACCCTGATTGAACAGGAGCTTGGTGATCTCACGACGAACCAGTTCCAGCGCGGCCGTCAGATAGGCGAACGGGGAGACCGGCGAACCGGTGCCCACTCCCGACGGCGAAAGACCAAACAGGGCAATCAGGCCCGACACGATCCCCACCGGCGCGTCAACGGCAGCGGCAGCCTGCGGAACAATGACGCCGCCAATGGCCCCAGCCTTCGGCATTACCGACGTGGCGGCCGGCTGCACCTCTGGGACTGTGGCGACTTCACGGGTCGTGACGATCGGATCGCGGGGCGCGGGATTCACGTAGTCGCCGGTCGGGACATCCGCCCCGGACGTCACGGTCTCCGCGAGCGCCGCGCTCCTGTCGTTACTCCGGGTGTCCCCCGATACTGCGGCGGTAGCCCTGGCAGGTCGGCGCGTCCGTGAATCGCGGGAACCGACTCCGTCGCCGGGGCCCACCGCAGATTCCGATGCGATCCGGTCCGGCGCCCCGCCCGTCTCGGGTGCCTCGGCAGCGGCTCTGAGCTCGCGCCCTGCGGCCGCAGACCGCGTTGGCCCGGGAGAACCCAGCTTGGGTCGACCCGCCGACCCCTGTCCCGGTGAGGGCGACGAACCGGCGGACTCGGAAGACGCCGCGCCGGCATCAGACTCCTCGGCCGCTGCGATCGGCGAACCACCTGCGATCACAAGGCCAACGGCGAATACCGCGGATCCGACACGAACACCCAAACCAGAGGTTTCCATCATTTCCTTTACTTCTGCGGAGCGCCGGGGAAGCCCGCGACGCTGAAGGCCGCGAGAACGATCGGGGGCCGTCATCATCGGCCTGCTTCCGCTTGATGTCGAGCAACCTAACACGAAACCGCAGACCGCTTTGCTCAGCCGTCAAATTTCCTTTGGCAGCGGATCGCAGCCGTCAAATTGCCTTTTGGCAACGGATTACGGGTATGGATCAGCCCAGTCGCTGATGGTCCGGGCCACCCGCGCGGCCTGGTTCTTTCCGGTGATGAGGTGGTCGGCGCCTTCCAGCGAGATGAAGCCGCGAGGATGGCGTGCGGTGCGGAAGATGTCGCTCGCAATGGCGTAGCCCACGGTGTTTGCGGTCGGTGAATGCATGACGGGCAGCGCCCGGCGCAGACCAGCTACGAGATCAGTTCGCGGATGTCCTCGGCACTGAGCGCCGAACCGAAGGCGTTGCCGTCGTCGATCACGCTGGCGAACAGCTTGGCCTTGCGGGCGTTGAGGGCGAGCACCTTGTCCTCGATGGTGTCACGGGCGATCAGCCGGTAGACCATCACGGTGCGGGTCTGCCCGATGCGGTGGGTGCGGTCGACGGCCTGTGCCTCGACGGCCGGGTTCCACCACGGGTCGAGCAGGAAACAGTAGTCGGCCTCGGTGAGGTTCAGCCCGAACCCGCCGGCTTTGAGGCTGATCAGGAATACCGGCGCGTCGCCGTCCTTGAACCGCTGGATCGCCTTGGGGCGGTCCCGGGTTCGGCCGTCGAGGTAGCAGTAGTCGATGCCCTCGGCGTCGAGGCGGTCGCGGATCCTGCCCAGGAATCGGGTGAACTGGCTGAACACCAGTGCCCGGTGGCCGCCCGCGGCGACCTCGCGCAGGTGTTCGGTGAGCACGTCGATCTTGGCGCTGGGCAGGCCGTCGTGCGCGGGGTCGACCAGGCCCGGGTGCAGGGCCAGCTGTCGCAGCACCGTCAGCGATTTGAGGATGGTGAAGCGGTTGCGCTGCATGTCGTCGAGCAGACCGAGCACCTTCTGGCGTTCCCGCTGCAGCCGGGTGTCGTAGATCTTGCGGTGGCGCGGGGTCAGTTCGACGTCGAGGATCTGGTCCTGCTTGGCGGGTAGCTCCGGCGCGACCAGGTCCTTGGTGCGCCGCTTGACCAACGGCTTGATCCGCCGCCGGAACAGCTCCAGCTGTTCGGTCTCCCCGGACTTCTCGATCGGTTTGGCGTAGAACTCGGCGAAACTGGCGGCATCGGGGAACAACCCGGGCGCGGTGATCGCGAGCAGCGACCACAGCTCCATCAGGTTGTTCTCCATCGGCGTGCCGGTGATGGCCAGCTTGAAGGGGGTGTTGAGCTTGCGCGCGCAGTGATGGGTCTTGGCCTGGCGGTTCTTGACGTACTGCGCCTCGTCGAGGATCAACCCCGACCACACCTGCTCGGCATGGGCCTCGAAGTCGAGCCGGAACAGTGTGTAGGAGGTGACGACGACGTCGGCGCCGACGACCAGTTCGCTCAGGTCGGTTCCGGAGCGGCGCAGCGTGTCGCTGAGCATGACGACCCTGAGCCCGGGTGCGAACCGGGCGGCCTCGGCGACCCAGTTCGACAGCACCGAGGCCGGGGCCACCACCAGAAACGGCGGGCCCGGATTACGTTGGCGGGCATGGCAGATCAGCGCGAGTGTCTGAACCGTCTTACCCAGTCCCATGTCGTCGGCGAGGATCCCGCCCAGACCGTGGTCATACAACGCCGCCAACCAGGCGAACCCGTCATGCTGGTAAGGGCGAAGTTCGGCGTCGAGGGTGTCCGGCACGGGGACCGGGTCGAGGGTCTGCAGTGACCGCAGCCCGGCGACCTGGCGCTTCCACTCCCTGGCCTGGCGCACCACCGCGGCCACCGACGCCAGATCCTCGAACAGCCCGGACTGGTATCGGGTGATCCGCGGCGGGCCGTCGTCGTCGTTGAGGGCGCGGGCCTCCTCGATCAGCGCGCGCAGCTTCACCAGTTCCGGCTTGTCGAGCGCGATGAAGGACCCGTCGCTGAAGAGCAGGTACTCCTCGCCGGCTGCCAGTGCGGCGAGTAGCTGGGGAAGCGGGACCTTCGCCCCTTCTACGGTGACGGTGACGCGCAGGTCGAACCAGTCGGGATCGCCGTCGACAGCCGCGGTACTCAGACCGATCTGCAGCGAATCGCCCGCCTCGCGGTAGTCGGCCGGCTTGCCGATGACCTCGACACTGACGCCCTCAGCCTCGGCAAGCAGCGGCTGCAGTTCGGTGGCGAAACGCATGGTGTCGACACCGTCGAGGGCGTTCCCGGTCAGTTCTCCTGCCCCGTCACGCAGACCGAAGGCCTCCAGCGGCGCGTCGATGTCGGCGGCGAGTTCGCCTTCGGCGTGGAGGTCGCGCACACCGCTGGTGTCGGCGGCGGCGGCCAACTCACCGGGGATCCGGATGTCTCTGTCGCCGAAGCGATATGACCACCACCAGCTGAGCACCAGGCGGTGTCCGGCGCGATAGTCGGCACGCAGGATCGCCTCCGGGCCGCTGATCTGCGGCGGCGTGAACGAGCCATCCGAGGACGTCACCTCGGCCAGCGCCCGCAGCCGCGGGTAGAACTCCAGGGCGAACTGATCCACCGCGTCGGTCGGAATCTCCAGCACCTGGCCGCTCAGCACCAGTCGTTGCAGCTCGGCGGACAGCGCGTTGTCCAGCGGGGCGAGCCCCAGTCCGCCGTCGGGATAGACGACACCGTGCGCGGGCGATCCGATGAAGGCCGCGGCTGTGGCGGGGGTGCCGTCGACCTCCAGCACCGGATGCACCGTCAGCACGCCGGGCGCCCCAGCGGTGACATCGAGGCGTACATGCGCCGAGGAGCCGAGGGCAACCTCCCGACCCGTGCCGGCCTGCACCAGGGAAACTCCGGCCCGCCTCGCGTCGGTCAACACCGGCCACAGGTTCGCGGTGTTCAGCCGGGAGAGGTCGATGTCTTTGACTGCGCCGTAGGACCCGTAGTGGTAACTCGGGTACCCGTTGGCCGTCGAGGCCTGGACCAGCGCCAACACCATCCGCAGGCTTTCGATGTGCTCGCGTCGATAGCCGGAGTGCGCCAGCGACGGAAGCGCGGACCAGCTGACATCGCCGGAAACCCAGCCACCGCGCTTGCCCGGCCGGACGACGCGGGCCACCAGCGCCGAATGGGCGGACCCCGCGGACAGACTGAACTCGATGCCGAGCGGAACGGCGGAACCGGCGGCCGGGCCGTAACCACCCACCCCCGGGGGCAGCAGCGCCTCCAGCGACTGCTGCCAGGTGACCCGCGGTGCGGGCTGCGCGCCGCCGTCGGCCGTCAGGAGCAGAGCCGCCACATGCTTGCAGTTCAATCGCAGGGGGCAGGTGCACCGGCCGGCGGTGAAGTTCCAGGCGTCGGCCGGTCCGCGAACCAACGTCACCGCCGTGGCATACGGACGGGCATCGTTGCCGCGCACCATCCCGACCAGGGCACCCGCGCTCGGATTCCATTGACAGTGCATGACGCGGCCCTGGCGGACGTAGTTCAGACCGCGATGAAACGCGTCATGACCCAGCCGCGCCGCCGCGTGGTCGAGCGAGATCTTCGGGTACTTCGGCGCCGCCATATCGTGGACCATAGGCGCGGGCACCGACACGTCTGTTCAGCCCCGCCGTGAGCCGCGCCAAACTGCGACTGGTGAGACTGGTGGGGCGAGCTGCGGTGATGGTCCGGCCCCGGCACCGCCCATGACCATCGGCTGTGGCGGCGGCGGAGCCGGTGGCCTAGTGGTGTGTCACCTGGGGCAATCGAGACTGTGGAGGTTCTCATGATCGAAGTTCTGCAGGACATGCCCGAGGGCGTCTCCGGCATCCGGGTGTCCGGCCGGGTCACCGCCGATGACTTCCATCAGTTCACACCGATGATGGACCAGATGCTCGCTGCCGGGGAGATCCGCTTCATCGAGGTCATCGGGCCCGACTATGAGGGCTTCGGCCCCGGCGGCCTGCTCGCCGACATCAAGCAGGGCTTCAGCACCATGAAGCACCTGCGCGCGTTCACGCGGACCGCGGTCGTCACCGACATCGAGTGGATCGGGCACGCCCTGCACGCGCTGTCCTGGATGATTCCCGGCGAGGTGGCCCCGTTCGGGCTCGACGAGCTCGACGCCGCCAAGGAGTGGGCGGCGAGCTGAGCCCCGCACCGGTGACCGCCGACTCCCCCGCCCTTCTCGACGATCCCGCGGACCTCTCGGCGCTGCGCGCCCGGGCCGACGACCCGGACACGTTGTTCGACTCCTTCGCCGCCTGGGCCGAATCGTGCGGCACCAGTCTGTACCCGGCGCAGCAGGAGGCGCTGATCGAACTTCTCAGCGGCGCCAACGTCATCCTGGCCACCCCGACCGGATCCGGGAAGTCGCTGGTGGCCACCGGCGCGCAGTACGCCGCGCTGGCCGCCGGTCGACGCAGCTACTACACCGCGCCGATCAAGGCGTTGGTCAGTGAGAAGTTCTTCGCGTTGTGCGCGATCTTCGGGGCGGGCAACGTCGGGATGCTCACCGGCGACGCCGCGGTCAACGCCGGCGCGCCGATCATCGCCTGCACCGCCGAGGTGCTGGCCAATCTCGCTCTGCGCGAAGGTGCTGACGCCGATATCGGCCTGGTGGTGATGGACGAGTTCCACTTCTACGGCGATCCCGACCGCGGCTGGGCCTGGCAGGTGCCACTCCTGGAGTTACCCAGGGCCCAGTTCCTGCTGATGTCGGCCACCCTCGGCGACGTGACCTTCCTGCGCGAGGACCTCACCCGGCGCACCGGACGGCCCACCGCGCTGGTCGCGAACGCGGAACGCCCTGTGCCGCTGTACTACTCGTACGCGACGACACCGATGCACGAGACGATCGCCGAACTGCTCGACACCCGGCAGTCCCCGATCTACGTCGTGCACTTCACCCAGCAGTCGGCGCTGGAACGGGCGCAGGCGCTGATGAGCGTCAACGTGTGCACCAAGGATGAGAAGAAGGCGATCGCCGATCTGATCGGCGGGTTCCGCTTCAGCACCGCGTTCGGCGCGACGCTGTCGCGGTTGGTACGCCACGGTATCGGGGTCCACCACGCCGGGATGCTGCCCAAGTACCGGCGGCTGGTCGAGCAGCTCGCCCAGGCCGGGCTGCTGAAGGTCATCTGCGGCACCGACACCCTCGGGGTGGGTATCAACGTGCCGATCCGCACCGTCGTCTTCTCGGCGCTGTCCAAGTACGACGGCACCCGCAGCCGGCTGCTCAACGCCCGCGAGTTCCATCAGATCGCCGGCCGCGCCGGCCGCGCCGGCTACGACACCGCCGGCACCGCGATCGTGCAGGCCCCTGATCACGAGGTGGAGAACCTCAAGCAGTTCGCCAAGGTCGCCGACGACCCCAAAAAGCGTCGGAAGCTGGTGCGCCGCAAGGTTCCCGAGGGGATGGTGCCGTGGAGCGAGGCCACCATGACCCGGCTCGTCGAGGCGGCTCCGGAGCCGTTGACATCCACCATGCGGGTGTCGACGTCGATGATCCTCGACGTCGTCGACCGCCCCGGTGACCCGTTCGTCGCGATGCGCCGGTTGCTCACCGACAACCACGAGCCCCGAAAGCGGCAGTTGCGGCACATCCGCGAGGCGGTCGGCATCGCACGCTCACTGCTGCAGGCCGGCGTGCTCGAGCGCCTCGACGAACCCCAAGCCGACGGCCGCCGCTACCGGCTGACGATGGATCTGCCGTACGACTTCGCGCTCAACCAGCCGCTGTCGACGTTCGCCCTGGCCGCCGTCGAGGCCCTGGATCCGGGCTCGGAAACCTTTGTCCTCGATATCGTTTCGGTGATCGAGGCGACGTGCGAGGACCCGCGGCAGATCCTGGCCGCGCAGCTGAAGAAGGCCCGCAGCGAGGCGGTCGCGCAGATGAAGGCCGAGGGCATCGAGTACGAGGAGCGGATGGCGCTGCTCGACGACGTCAGCTACCCCAAACCGCTCGAGGAGCTGTTGCGGCACACCTTCGAGGTGTACCGCCAGACCAACCCGTGGGCCGCCGACGGACACCTGTCACCGAAGTCGGTGGTACGCGAGATGTGGGAACGTGCCATGACGTTTCGGGAGTACGTCAGCGTCTACGGGCTGGTCCGCTCCGAGGGGGCGGTACTGCGCTATCTGTCAGACGCGTTCAAGGCGCTGCGTTCGGGGGTGCCCGCCGCGGCGCGGACCGAGGAGCTCACCGAACTCGTGGAATGGCTCGGCGAACTGGTGCGCCAGGTCGACTCCAGCCTGCTCGACGAGTGGGAGCAGCTCACCAGCCCCGATCAGCCGCTGACGGCACCGATGGCCGTGCCGGCCCGCCCCCGCCCGCTGACCGGAAACGAGCGCGCGTTCACCGCGATGGTCCGCAATGCGCTGTTCCGGCGGGTAGAGCTGTTCGCCCGCCGACGCTGGGATGAGTTGGGCGAGTTGGACTCCAGCTCGGGATGGACGGCGGGACGGTGGCGGGAGGCCATCGAGGCCTACTTCGCCGAGCACGACGATGTGGGGATCGGGCCCGACGCCCGCGGGCCCGCCCTGCTCGTCATCGAGCGTCACCCCGACGTGTGGCGGGTACGTCAGATCCTCGACGACCCAGCCGAACACCGGGACTGGGCCATCGAGGCCGAAGTGGACCTTGCGGCCTCCGACGAGGAGGGCGCGGCCGTGCTGCGGGTGATCGACGTGGGGCGGCTCTAGCCGGTGGGCAGGGCTGGTCTCCGTTACCGTCGCCATGACATGAAAGGGACACGATGACTCGGCTGGACGAAGTTGGGGAGGCGGACAGCTGGCGGTGCTGGCTGTGCGATGAGCCGGTCGACCCGGAGATGTCGGTCAACGACGATCGCGGTCCGAGCATCGACGGCATGAGCAGCAGGAGCAAAGCCAAAGGCAAAGCGGCCGAACCGGTGTTCGGAAGCGAGAGGCTCGCGCACCGAGGGTGTAACACCAAGAAGGGCGCCGTTGCTCCCGTGATCGAGTGGCCCAAAGAGCTGTTCGTCGCCGACCCCGCTCCGATCATCACCAGTGTCGAGCGGTTGGCCCGAAAGCGCGGCAGCGAGGCGATGGGCAGATGCCAGACTGAGGCCGATGCAGTCGCGACTGCCGAGTGGTTGGTGGACCGCGTGAGCCGGTTGGCGCCGCGCCTTCACGTCGAATCGAGGATCCAAGCCGGCGGCGGGCAGTACTTGGTCGTGCTGACCTCGTAGAACGCGCGCGAGACATCGCCAAGTCGGGATGGGCAAGCCAGCCGGTATCGCTCAGGTGCGGTGCATCAGTAGTGGTAACGCGCTGTGAGGATCTTTACTTCGGCCTCGTCGGCCCGGTAGACCAGCCGGTGTTCTTCATCGATCCGCCGGGACCAATAGCCGGACAGTTCACCCCTGAGCGGCTCCGGTTTCCCTATCCCAGTGAAAGGGTCACGCTGAATCTCGGCAATCAGCCGGGTGATCCGACGGGCCGACCTTCCAGTCGGTACCCAACCAGTACAGGAAGTCCGCCGCGCCGACAGGCAATGAGAGGGAAGATGACCACCCATCGAGATATAGCGGCAGGTGCCCGGACTTCGCGCCTGCGGGTGTTCGCCGCCTGCGGCGGTACCGCGAGGATCGCCGCAGGCTCTTGATCAGCCCGGATTATGCCGGGAAGCAGGGCATGTTGGCCGGGGTGTAGTACGGCTGCCCGGTGGGGAGGTAGCAGGGCATCTCGCCGGGGAACGACGGGAACGCCAGGTAGCCGGGCGGCAGCGGCGGCCAGCCGACGGGTGCCACAGGGTAACCGACGGCGGGTTCTCCGTAGCCGAAGGGGTGGTCGACCGCGGCGCCGATCACCGCGCCGTCGATGGCGGCGCCGGCGATGCCCGGCGTGCACCCGCCGACGCTGACATGCCGGCCGCCGACGTCACCGCATACGTCGGCCTGGGCGGCCGGGATGCCGACGAACGAAACGGCGGTCAGCGCCAGTGCGCCGAGAAGGGGTGCTGAAAACTTTCGGGTCATCGGTCCATTATCCCCCATCGCGGTCGCCCAGCGGCGGGGAATCCCGGCCCGGCCAGCGGGTCGCCGAACCGTGCCCGGTGCGCCAGCAGGGGGTCGATGGTGCGGACGGCGATGTCGAGTCGCTGCGCCAGGGTGCCCGTCAGCAGCACCCAGGAGTGCCCGGCCGCGGTGAGCGCGTCGGTGAACCACGCCGTCATCGCCGCCCGGATGTCCAGATCTCCTTCGCGGAGACCGTCGTCGTGCCACGGCACACCCGCATGGTCGGTGACGAGATAGACCGCCCGTGGTGGCACCCGGCGCCACGGTTGGTCCCGGCGGGCCGACTCACCGAGATAGCGGCGTTCCCAGACTGCGGTCGCGAACGCGTCGGTGTCGCAGATCAGGACCGGTGAGCCGGCCGCGGCGGCGGTCTGCTCCCGCCGGGTCTGCTCGACGCCGATCACGTCGAAATCGTCGGCCGTCCAGGTCAGGTCGTTCAGCGCCGCTCCGGGGGTGCGCTCCCATTTCAGCCGGGTGTACTCGCGCCCGTACTCCTCGACGCACCGAGTCTCGGCCCAGGCCCCGCCCCGCGCGGCGTAGTGCCGGGTCAGAAGGCCAGCCAGCGTTGTGGTGCCGGTGGACTCCGCCCCGACGAGGACAACGCGGGTGGCCAACCCGGCCCGGGCCGCCGGCGCCAGGTCGGACCACCTGCCGGCCAGGTCGGCGCGGACCGCGGTGCCGCTGACGTCGGTGCGCGGGATCCGAACGTCCGCGGCATCCAGCCATCGCGCCAGTTCCGCGCCGTACGGATCGCCGGAGAACAGGGCGTCGACCTCCGAGGGCTCGCCCGCGCACCGCAGGGCGGCGCGCATGACGGCTACCTGGGCCGCCCACACCGAGGGGCTCGTGACGTCCAGCGGTGCGTCGCAGGGGACGCCGATAATCCGGACCCCGGCCTCGCCGTCATGCTCGGCCCGCAGCCAGGCGATCCGGTCGGCGAGCGGGATGGTCTCCACCGCCGAGGCCATCACCAGCACGGTGAACCGCCGGCACTGCGCCGCGGCCGCGCGGATCGCCGTGTGGTGGCCACGGTGGGGCGGGTAGAACTTGCCGATCATCAGACCGCGCCGATGGCGAGTCACACTCGGATCCTTGCCATTTCGCGATGCCAGGACTCCGCGCGCTCGCGGGTCCAGGCCCGCAGCCCGAGGACGCACAGCATCAGGAACAACACATAGACCACCGCGGTGAGGTTCAAGCCGCGGCTGACGTAGAGCGGGACGTACACGCAGTCGGCCGCGATCCAGAAGTACCAGGATTCGATCCGCTTGCCGTTCAGCAGCCACTGCGCCACCAGCGACAGGCTGGTGGTCAGAGCGTCGAGGAAGGGCGCCGAATCGTGCACCGCGCGCAAAACCGGGTACAGCATCGACGTCCCGGCCCCGACGGCCGCCAGACACCAGAGCAGTCCCCGGGGGCCGATGCTGCGCACCGGCAGCGGAGTCCGACCGGTATTGCCATAGCGCCATTGCCACCACCCGATGAACCCGAGGGCGATGTAGACCACCTGCAGGGCGGAATCGGCCCACAGCCGCGCCGAGGCGAACAGCACCAGGAAGAACGCCGCGTTCGCGATCCCGACCGGGAAGTTCGCGATGCTCCGTCGGACGGTCAGAACGACGCAGGCTCCCCCGGTGAGGAAGCCGAGAAGCTCGGCCCAGCTCACCGGGTCGCCCCACAGGACGAATGCCGCTGCAGTGAGCGGGGCCACCAGCGCCGTCAGCCAGTCCATCGAACGAAGTGCGTCTCTAGTCGGAACGCGCCGAGGCCGCCCGGGACAGTTTCCCGAGGATGCCGTCCCGCTGCCGTCGGCTCAGTGTGCCGACCCGGTGGCAGGCCTGCGCGATATCGCGCAGCACCTCCGCGGAGAACCGCAGCCGACCGGCCGTGCCGACCCGGAGCACCTCGATGGGCGAGCCGTCCGGGTAGGTGAAGGCGCCCTCCCGCACACAGCGCGACAGCCACCCGGCGGACTTGCCGAAGATGCCGGCCGCCTCCGCGGTGCTGAAGTAGGTCTCCTCGTCGGTGAACCGGCCCGCGGGCGCGGGGCGTCCGGCCAGCGCCGCCTCGATCTCCGCCCCCAGGGTGCGCAAGCCGGCCGCTGCCAGTGCGGCCTGGTCGAGTTCATCTACTGCCCAGACCTCCTTGCGGAGGGCGGCGTCGACCTCGTGATAGCCGCCCTCGGTCGGGCACGGCGTGAGTTCGGGCCCCATCAGCAGATTCAGACCATGACGCTGCAGCGCCAGACTCAGCCGCCGGAAGTGCTGCTCGCGGCACAGGTCCTGCAGGGGAAAGGGGCACCACAGATCGGTGCGGGTGACGATCGCCTGGCTCAGCGCCGCAACGACCGCTTCGACCTCAGCGAGGTCATCGCGTTCCGCGGCGGCGCCCGGCGGGAAGGCAAAGGTCTGCGCGATCTTCATACCATTGGCGGCCGCGCGTTCGGCCAGCATCTCGAGACGTTCAATGGTGTCGTTATCCCCCACCACATGGACCGCGTGTGTGACCTTAACCTCGCTCATGAGATCCCCCCTTCTTTCCCCGCCAGTATCCCACGGAATCCCATTTTGCGCACCATCCGCGCAAATAGTAAGTTCTAAGCCCATGGAAGACAGTGACTTTGCTGTTCCTTCACTTCCGACGTTATCAAGTGCCACCGACAAAAAGGTCCACGATTTCCCGCGGCCGACCGTCGCCGTCGACACCGCGCTGTTGACTCCCGATCTGGACCACCAACAGTTGCTGGTCGCCCAGATGTGGCGTGCGGACACCCGAAAATGGGCGTTGCCCGGAACATTCGTCCGCAAGGGCGAGACGCTGGCCGACGCCGTCCAGCGCTGCCTGCGCGAGAAGCTCGGGATCGAGGGGATCCGCACCCACCAGTTGCACGTCTTCGACGACCCCGACCGCGACGACCGGGACTGGGTGATGTCGGTGGCGCACCTGGCGGTGGTCCGGCCCGATCGGTTGCGCACACTCGGGTCGGGATCGGCGGCGCAAACCCGTTTCGTCCCCGTCGACCGCCCGGGCGAACTCGCCTGGGACCACCCCGAGATCGTCCGACTCGCCAAGCATGAGATCCGGCGACGCTACGAGGCCAGTGCCGACCCCGAACATCTGCTCGGCCGCACGTTCACCCTGCGCGAGTTGCAGCGGGTCCACGAGGCCGTCGCCGGCACGGCGCTGGACCGGGACCGCTTCCGGCGCGCGATGGAACATCGGGTCGTCGCGACCGGAGAGATTCGGGAGAACACCGGTAGCCGCGGCCGGCCTGCGGAACTGTTCCGCAGAAAGCCGCCCGCGGGGCTGTCCCGCACAAAGCCGCCCGCGGGGCTGTCCCGCACAAAGCCATAAGCCTCCCCGCTCTCGGCGATCACGCCCGCCCCGCCGCCAGCGATGTCTGCGACAGCCCCGCCGGGGGCTGACCGCGCGGCCACCAGGTGCAGCGCACCTGGAGGTCGTTGGCATAGGGCCCCGCGGCGGCCAACGCCCCGGCCGCGGCGGCCTCGGGGCCACCTCCGGAGCCCGCGTAGATCTGGTTGAGCGGTTCGGAGACATCCCAGGCGGTGGCGACGCAGTCGGTGCTCACGGCGAGGATCCGGCAGTCACCGGCCCGCTCCAGGACCGCGCACTGCGCCAGCGCGTTGGCCTCCGCCGTCGCCTGGTCGGGTCCGTAACCCCAGTCCTGCTGCTCGTGATTCGGCGAGTTGGCGACCGCCACCCACCCGTCGTCGGCATGCGCGGACGGCGCGCTGATCAGCATCCACGCGGCCGCCCCGACGGCAACAAGGCTAATCCGTCCGACATCCCGACTCCGTCCGATATCCCGACCCATCTCTTCCCCCATCACCACCGCTTCCCCGTCTCGGTCCGCCCCACTCGGTTCTCCCCATTGAGCTCTCCCCATTGAGCTCTGCGATGTCGAGATTAGGCGCGGGGTCCGACAGGACAGCCCCCGCCGGCCGGTGTTCGGTCACCGCTGCCCACTGCCGACTTTGGACTCATGGGCCGCACCCGAATCCGTGACCGGACAGCCATAGAACAGCAGCCATAGAGAACACTGGGTGAATGAGCGAACCCAATGCGGACCGTGTCGCGGTGTACCTGGATTTCGACAACATCGTGATCTCGAGGTACGACCAGGTCAACGGCCGCAATTCTTTTCAGCGCGACAAGGCCAAGGGGCTGGAGTCCGCGCGGCTGGCCCGGGCGCGGGTCGACGTGGGCGCCATCCTGGACTTCGCCTCGTCGTTCGGCACGGTGGTGCTGACCCGGGCCTACGCGGACTGGTCGGCCGACGTCAACGCCGAATACCGCGAGCAGTTGGTGGGCCGGGCGGTGGACCTGGTGCAGCTGTTCCCGGCGGCGGCGTACGGCAAGAACGGCGCCGACATCCGGCTGGCCGTCGACGCGGTGGAGGACATGTTCCGGCTGCCCGACCTCACCCATGTGGTGATCGTGGCCGGCGATTCGGACTACATCCCGCTGGCGCAGCGGTGCAAGCGCCTGGGTCGCTACGTCGTGGGCATCGGGGTGGCCGGGTCCTCGAGCCGGGCACTGGCGGCGGCGTGCGACGACTTCCTCATCTATGACTCGCTGCCCGGGGTTCCGGTGTTGGAGCAGGACGCCCCGGATGTCGATCAGCCGGAATCGGGACAGCGGAAGCGGGGGCGGAAGCCCACGGAGCCGCCGGCGCCGGATCCGCAGGCCGCGGCGACCGCACTGCTCACGCGCGCGCTGCAGATCGGTCTGGAGAAGGACGACGCCGAGTGGCTGCACAACTCGGAGGTCAAGGCGCAGATGAAGCGGATGGATCCGTCGTTCTCGGAGAAGGCGTTGGGGTTCAAGTCCTTCAGCGATTTCCTGCGCTCGCGCGCCGACATGGTGGAGCTCGACGAGACCTCGACGACCAGGCTGGTGAAACTGCGTTAACCGGTGATCAGTCAGCCGGCGGGTGCCGACGCGAGGGAAGGGAGGTGATCGGGCTGAGGGTTCTGGTTCTCGGCGGCGCCGGCGAGGTGGGTGGCGCAGCAGCCACATCGCTGGCTCGTGACGATCGGGTCGAGGCGGTCATCGTCGCCGATCGCAATGCGACCGCGGCCGGCGTCATCGCTGCGTCGGTCGGCGCCAAAGCGTGTTCTCGGGCCGTCGATGCGACGAACAACCGCAGCCTGGCCGAGGTACTGCTCGACTGCGACGTCGTCGTCAACACTGTCGGCCCGTTCTTCCGGTTCGGGCCGTCGATCCTGTCCGCGGCGATATCCGCCGGGTGCGACTACATCGACGTCTGTGACGACCCGCTGCCCACCCTGGACATGCTCGAGTTGGACGACCGCGCCCGGGCAGCAGGCGTGACGGCTCTGGTGGGTATGGGCGCAAGCCCCGGGGTGTCGAACCTGTTGGCCGTCGTGGCGGCACGGGAGCTCGATGCCGTCCACTCGATCTTCACCTGCTGGGATGTCGCGGGTGCCCAGCCCGATCGGCGCCATGCCGAGGTGACGAGCGCGGCGTTGGAGCACGGCATGGCGCAGATCAGCGGTGAGATTCCCGTCGTGCACGGCGGTAGGCTCACGCGCCGGCCGGCACTGGAGCGGATTGACATCGACTATCCGGGGATCGGCCCGATCAGCGGCCGCACCTTCGGTCATCCCGAGGCGGTCACCATGTCGCGGGCCTTCCCGGAACTGAGCGAATGTCAGAACGTGGTGTTCGGCGATCGGCCCACTCTGGCCATGCTGTCGGCGCTGCGATGGGCGATCGGCCACCGCGTGTTGACCGCTGATCGCGCCGCACGTCTGGCGGGGCGGGTCGAGCGCCTGCTTTCCTTTGGTGGCGGCCCGCTGCGAGCGGGCGGGACGCCACCGCTGTTCGCCCTTGCGGTGGGTCGCCACGCGGGCCGGCAGGCCGTCGTTGCGACCGCACTGACCCAACTGCCCGGTCTGTCCATGGCGGCCAACACCGCCGTGCCGCTGGCCGTGGCGACGCCGATGGTGACGCTCGCCGAGCGGCCCGGCGTCCACACACCGGAGACGCTGCTCGACGCGGATCTTTTCCTGGCGGCGTTCGCCGACCACTGCATCGGAAGTCCCCCACCGGAGGCCATGCTGGCGACCACGAAGTCCTGGGCTTCACCGGCTGAGAACTCGGCCGTACTCAACAGCCATCTCCTCACCGCTCTCCTGCAGCACGGGTAGGCGGGGAGATCCGGGGTGGTGGTCGCGTTCTCGGGCGTCAGCCCAGGATCGCCCGCGCCGCCCGCTCCGCGATGAGCATCACCGGTGCGTTGGTGTTGCCGGAGGTGATAGTGGGCATCGCGGAGGCGTCGGCGACGCGGAGTCCGGCGACACGGTAGACGCGGCAATCGGTGTCGAGCACGGTTGCGGCCGAGCGCGGCCGGCCGTGGGCGTCGAAGTCCCCCATCGCGCAGGTGCCCACCGGGTGGAAGATCGTCGTCCCCAGTTCGCCGGCCGCGTTCTCGAGCTCGTCGTCGCGGACCACCTGCGGACCGGGGAGCAGTTCCTGCGGCCGGTAGCGCGCCAGGGCGGGTGCCGCCATGATCTGCCGGGTCATCCGCAGTCCGCGGACGGCGGTGCGGCGATCAGCCTCGGTGGACAGGTAGTTGCAGGAAATCTTCGGGGCGGCAAGCGGATCCGCGCCAGCCATCCGGACGTGGCCGCGCGAGCTGGGTCGCAGGTTGCAGACCGAGGGGGTGATCGCCCCGAACGGGTGCAGCGGTTCGCCGAACTTCGGCAGAGACAACGGCTGCACATGCCATTCCAGGTCGGGACTGTCCAGCGCCGGGTCGCTCGTGGCGAACGCTCCCAGCGTGGACGGCGGCATGGTCATGGGGCCCGATCGCAGCAACAGATACTGCAATCCCATGCCCGCGCGGGTGATCCAGTTCCGGTATAGGGTGTTGACGGTCGCGGCGCCGTGCACCCGGTAGATCGTCCGGAGCTGCAGGTGGTCCTGGAGGTTCTCGCCGACGCCCGGCAGGTCGACGGCCACCGGGACCTGATGCTCGGTCAGCAGAGCGGCCGGGCCAAGTCCGGAGACCTGCATCAGATGCGGCGAGCCGATGGATCCGGCGCTCAGGATGACCTCGCGGCGGGCCCGGACATCGAGAGTCCGGCCCTCTTTGAGGATCCGCACGCCGGTGACCCTGCGCTGCGCGGTGGTCCAGGCGCCGCGCCGCTGATGCTCTGCGACCTGCTCGTCCATCAGAAGCCGCAGGGCCCGGGTGCGGGTGTAGACGGTGAGGTTGGGCCGGTGCGCGACCCGGTGCAGGAAGGCGTCGGCCATCGACCAGCGCCGGCCGCGCCGTTGGTTGACGTGGAAGTAGGCACTGCCCGCGTTGTCGCCCCGGTTGAACTCCTCGATCGGGGCGATACCCACCTGCGCGGCGGCGGCCTGCCAGGCGTCCAGGATCTTCCAGCGCACCCGTGGCCGCTCGACGCGGATCTCGCCGCCGGTGCCGTGCCACTCGTCGGCCCCGCCGAAGTAGTCCTCCAACTCCTTGTAGATGGCGAGGGTCTGACCGGGGCGGTCCGGGCCGCCCCAGAGCCAGCGCTCGTCACCGGTGGCCTGGGCCCACAGTGCATAGTCGCTGGCCTGTCCGCGCATGTGGATCATGGCGTTGATCGACGAACTGCCGCCGATCACCCGACCCCGCGCGTAGTGAATGCTGCGACCGGCCAAGTCCGCGTCGGCCTCGGTGGCGAAACACCAGTCGGTTCGTGGGTTGGCGATCGTGTACAGGTAGCCCACCGGAACCTTGATCCAGAACCAGTCGTCGTCACCGCCGGCCTCGATCAGCAGAACACGGTGATCCGGGTTGGCGCTGAGCCGGTTGGCCAGCAGGCAGCCGGCGCTGCCCGCGCCCACGATGATGAAGTCGAATTCGGCGATCAGCGCACCACTTCGATCACGGGATTGCCTCGCACGGGGTCACAGGTTGTCCGGGTTGCCCTGGACGAAGGTGGTCTCGACGATCATGCCGTCGGAGCTCAGCCACTCGATGGCGTCACCCTTGCTGAACACCGTGAAGCACTGGGCGGTGGGCTCCACGCCGGGCTCGGGATAGGTGAAGCACAACTCGTCGCCGGCCACCTTCCACGTCCCCGTGTAGGTCTCCTCGCCGGTCTTGCCGCGCACGGTTCCGTCGGCGGCGTAGTACTCCGCGTAGGGTTTGCCCTCCGAGAGACCTCGGTGGGTCCGGTCGGACACGACGGCCGACAGGTCGGCAGCGGCGACTTTGGTGCCCGCCGGCTTGGCCGCGGGAGCCGACGTCGTTGCCGGGGCGCTGGAGGTTGTCGCTGCCGCGCTGGACGAGGTCTCTTTGGCCTTGTTCTCCCCCGCCGCGCATCCCGACAGGGCGAGACCGGCAAGGAGAACGGCGGACACGATCGGGGCGGCACGGCGCGTGATGATCATGGGCACAGGGTATTGCGGACCCGCGGTCCCGGTACAGCAGGCGCGCGGGTCCGCGCGGGTGTCGCCGATGACGTCCTGACTGACTCAGCCCAGCGGATGGGCGATCTCGTCGGCCGGCATCCGCGCCACGGCGAGCACGACCACCGCGACGACGATCGGCAGGAGTCCGGCCGCACCGAAAATGATCTCCACCGGAACGACTTTCGACAGCGGTCCGGCCAACGCCATCGACAGCGGCATGAACGACAGCGACACGAAGAAGTCGAGGCTGGAGACCCGGCCGAGGAGTTCCGCCGGCACCCGGCGCTGCAGCAGCGTGCCCCAGATGACCATGCCGGCACCGCTGGCCACCCCGACCACGAACAGTGCGATCGCCATCACCGGGAACGACCACGTCACCCCGACGACGGCCATCGGCAGCGAGCCGAGTCCCCACAGCATCATCATCAGCGTCAGGTAGCGACGCGGCAGCGGCCGCGTCGACACCGCCAGCGCACCGGCAGCGCCGCCGAGACCGTAGGCGGCCAGCAGAAAGCCGTAGACCTGCCCGCCGTGGACGAACCGCTCCCGGGCGATGAACGGCAGCAGCACTTCCATCGGGCCCATCGCCAGCAGCACCCACATGCTGGCGAACAGCAACGTCCACAACAGCCACCGAGTCCGCACCACGAAGACCCAGCCGTCGCGCAGATCCGCCAGCGGATGCGGCTTGTCGCGGCCGGCGTCGACCGCGACGTGCCCGGCCTGCCCCGCAGACGCCGGGCGTATGGCCACCAACAGGGCCAGTCCGACGGCGAACAACACCGCCACCGTCGCACTGCCCAACGCCGGGACGGTGGCTCCGACCAGGACGCCGGCGAACCCGGGCCCCATCGCCTGTCCCAGGGTGGGACGAACCATCCCCTCAATCCCGTTGGCCGCCAACAAATGTTGCGGCGGGAGGATTCGCGGCAGGTAGGCGCTGTAGGCGGGGAAGAAGAACGCCGCGCTCGCGCCGAGGATCGCCGAGGCGACGGCCATGTGCCACAGCCGCAATGCGTCGAACGCGCCCAGAACCGCCACCGCACCGACGGCGGCGAGGTTGACCGCCTCGACGGTGATGATGATGCTGCGCTGGGACACCCGGTCGGCCACGATGCCGCCGACCAGGATGAAGGCCAGGAGGGACCCGGCCAGGCAAGCTGCGACCAATGACAGCGCGGAGGGATCGTCGGCCAGCGCGATGACCTGCAACGCCATCACCACGGTCCACATCCCCTCGGCGAAGATGAAGATCGAGACCGCGGCGATCAGCAGCCTGAACTCACGGAAGCGCAGGGGTGCGAGCACGCGCCACCCGCGCGGGGTTCCCGCGGCGGGTTCGACGTCGATGGGCGTGCTCACCCGTCCATGGTCGCCGAACGATCGGCGCGAGTCGAACGATTTAGGATCGGCGGGAGTCGAACGACTGATTCCTCAGGCAGCCGCGCTGATGTCGGTGTGCGCGAAGTCTTCGCCTTTGAACAGCAACGGCTCTCCGCTGGCCTTGGCCAGCGCGTAGGAAAAGCAATCCCCGAAGTTCAGGCCGGCGCGGTGGCGTCCCTTGCCGAATCGGCGGTAGGCGATGCGCGCCCCTTCGGCATGGTCTGCTGCGACGGCGACAACGTCCACCCCGGCCCGATGGAGCCACAGATCCAACTCGCGTCCGCCGGCCTCGCCGAACCGGGTCTCGATGACGATCGCCGCTTCCAGGTATGACGCCGCCGACATCAACCGGACCGGGTCAGTTGCCACTGCGGCCTCGAATCGCGCCGCCTCCGGTTCGTCGGTGAGCATCGCCACCAACGCCGAGGTGTCAATCACCATCAGGTGGGCAATCCGTGGTGGTCGTAACCGAGAATCTCGTCGTCGGAATGCGCGTCCAACATCGGCAGAGCCGCACAGCGTCGGCGGATTGCCGCCAGTTCGTCACTCAGCTGTACCGCCCTGGTGCGCCCGGTCTCGCGAGCCAACCGCTCCCGCAGGGCCACCACGATCGCCTGGGTCAAGGTCTCACCGGTTCGAGCCGCTAGTTCCCTGGCCAGTCGATCGGCTTCAGGATCCTTAATACTCAACGCCATGATCAACATTCTATACAGTTAGGCGGATTATAGACTCATCGCGGACCTCGACCGGTTGATCGCGACGAACTGAATCCGAACCGTCGCCTGGACCTGCCGGGCCGGGTTGGCGATCGCCATGCTGATCGCCGTGCTCCGCTCGTGACCCTCGGGCCCTATTGCGTCTCCGGGTTGATGCCGAGTTGCCGCAGGCAGCTTGCGCGCGCCATCGCGACCAAGGCGGGTTGGGCATTGTCGAAACCGGCCAGCGCAGGGGTTTCCTGCTTCATCTGACTGATCGAGGCGTCGATGCAGCGCTGAAGACGTTGTGCGTCGGAGTTGCGCCACTCGGAGTAACCGATGAGGCCTGCGGCCACCAGTCCGACGACCAGGTAGATCCAGATGCGGGGATTTCTGATCACAACCCAGTTTGACATCCTCCCCACAGATGAATCTGGGGGATTCCACCCGTTGTTAGGCGGTGTGGAGCAGTAATTCCTCACGGTTTCCTGCTGGTTCCTGCTTCGGTGTTCCTGGCCGGCCCGCAGGCCGTCCGGGAGCTTCACAGGCTGTGACCGCAAGCCCTGCGGCCAGAATGTTGTTGGCGGCGTTGACATCCGCATGCTCGGAATGTGCGCAGTGGGTGCACCGGAAAACCGCTTGGCTCTCGCGGGATTTCGGGTCCACATGCCCACACACCGAGCAGCGTTGCGATGTGAACGCCGCCGGTACTTTCACGACCTCGGTCCCGGTGTAGCGAGACACCGAGATCAACGCCAGTTCGAAACGGTGCCACCCCTTGCCCAGGATGGACTTGTTCAACCCCGACTTCGCCGACCTACCGTTGGGCAGGAACCCGCCCGGATTGTCGGGGTCGGCGACCGGCCTGGCCCGCCGGGTCATGTTGCGGGTGCGCAGGTCCTCCATGACCACCAGGGCGTGATTATGGGCCAGACCGTGGGCGGTTTTCTTGCAGAAGTCCTCCCGGCGGTGGCGCTCGCGGGCCCGCAACTCCGCCAACTGCGCCCGCACCTTGTTGCGGTTGGCCGAGCCCTTCGCGCACCGCGACAGTCGCCGCTGCAACAGGACCACCCGCCGCCGCTCGGCTGGCGTGGTGAACGCCTGGTCCAGGAGCTGGCCGCTGCTGGTGGCCACCGCCGCGGCTACCCCGCGGTCCAGCCCGACCGCGCTGTGCGGGTTCGGGTGCTCAACGGCGAGGACACCGTCCTCGACGAGCACCGACAAATACCAGTGCCGGCCCTCCCGCATCAGGGTCACCGAGCGGATGGTCTCCCCGGCCAGCGACCGGGAGGACCGAAACTTCACCCGCCCCAGCTTGGGCAACTTGATGCGGGCGTGCCGGCGGTTGAGTTGCTCAACAGCCATCTTCGACCCCTCGGGGAACCGGAACGCCGGCGCCCACCGACGCCCCGAACGCCACCGCACCCGCCAGGTGCCATGTTCACGGCACGCCTTATCCAGGTCCATCAAAGCCTGCTGCAGGCAATGCCCCGGAACCTCCGCCAACCACGCATGTTCCGCCTTGGCCTCGACCAACTCTTTGGCCTGGGGCACATAATTCATCCACGCCCCGCGGCGGCGGTACTCCCGGCGCTGCTCCAGCCCGACATTCCACACCACCCGGCAGGCCGCACCGATCTGCTCGGCGAACACCTGCTGCTCGGAGGTGAACTCCACCCGAAAACGCCGACCCGCCAACACCGCTCAGCGATCCTTCTGCGTCTGCACGTACCGCTTGATCACCGACAACGGTGCACCCCCCACGGTGGCCACGAAATAGGAATTCGTCCACAACGACGGCAGCCGCGATTTCAGCCACGGGAACTCCTCACGCAACACCCTCGAGGAACGCCCCTTGATGGCCTTGACCAGACGATGGATCCCGAACTGCGGATCTACCTCCACCAACAGATGAACGTGATCAGGCATGGTCTCCATCTCGATCAACCACGCCCCCTTCTCCTCAATCACCTCAGCGACGATCTCCTTAAGCCGCTGCTCCATCCGGCCCCCGATCACACTGCGGCGATACTTCGGGCACCACACCACGTGATAAGCGCACTGGAACGCGATATTCGCATTCGACCGCAACGTAACACCCACAACCGACAAATTAGATAGTCTGCGGCTATCTAATTCCGTCCAACACGCGGGAAGGCGAGAATTCGTCCCCTCAAAGCGGGCAGATGCGCTCACCCCCATGCCTAAAGGCAGGGGTCCACCGCGCTACCTTCGTCCGATCGCCCTTCCCGGTGTCACCCATCCGTTGCCGGTGGTTGCGATCAGAGGGCGCGGATATCCGCGACGACGGGTCCGATCAGCCGGTTGAGGTCGTGCGGGTCCAGTGCGACGTCCCAACCCCGCTTTCCCGCGCTGCAGAGCACCCGGTCGAACTCCAGCGCCGATGAGTCCAGGACCGTCGGTAGCTGGCGGCGCTGCCCCAGCGGCGAGATGCCGCCGAGCGCGTAACCGGTGGAGCGTTCGGCGGCGCTGCGTTCGGCCATCGCCGCCTTGGGCCAGCCCAGCGCCCCGGCCGCGGCCTTGAGCGACAGCTTGTACGGCACCGGCAGGACTGCGACCGCCAGACCGGACGGCCCGGCGAGGATCAACGTCTTGAAGATCTGTTCGGGCGCCAGACCGTGGGAGCCGGCCAGGGCGGCGACCGCCTCCTCGCCGTAGGACTCGGCGCGCGCATCGTGGCGGTAGGTCAGCACCTCGTGGGGTACATCGGCGGCGATCAGAGCGGCAATCGCCGGGGTCGACGCTCGAGACACCCGGGCAGCGTATCGGGACCTGGCCGCAATGCCGATGGCCAAGCCCCGGTTCCGGGTTCTTAGCTGGCCTCGTCAACGAGCCGGGCGATGGACGCGAGTTCGGCGGCGATGCGGTCGCGGGCGACTTCGGTGTCATAGTGGGCCTGCATGGTGATCCAGAACGCGTCGGACAGGCCGAGCGCCCGGGAGATCCGCAGTCCGCTGTCAGCGGTGATCGAGCGTTTGCCGTGGACGATTTCGTTGATGCGGCGAGCCGGGACGCCAATGGTCTTCGCAAGCCGGTACTGCGTGATTCCCAGCGGCGCCAAGAATTCGGTGTCGAGGATTTCGCCAGGATGCACCGGCGCGAATGTGGTCATGCCAGCCCCAGCGCCGCACGCAGCCGGGCGGGGCTCATGGCGCCGGGGGCCTCGACGTCCGGGAAGGTGTCGAGCAGCCGGATAAGGTCGGGTCGGCGGGTGGGGTCCGCAGCACACTCGCGCGGGGTCCGCCCGGACAGGGCGGGAATCGGCTCATCCAGCCAGGCCTGCTCGTACTGTCGGGTGAACTGCTCGAGAACCGCTGCCAATTCCGGACTTTGGGGGTCGAGGGCCTCTCCGGGCGACGGATGTTCGGCTTTGAGCCGGGCGATGTCCTCGACGCTGCCGGCCGGTTCGCGGGTCTCCGAGACCACCGTGGCCGACGGGTCCAGCTCGCGAACGACGGACAGCACCCGCTCGAAACGCGGCCCACTGTTGGCGCGCACACACAGCTGGTCGTCGCGGAGCTCCAGCTCCGCCCGGATCCGCTGCATCCCGTGCGTGACGACGTGTTCGACCCAGGTCCGGGTGCCGTCGTCGTGGTCGAGGCGGTCGTAGGTTCGATCGAGGGCCGGGGTGAGCGCGTCGGGGTCGGCGACGGTCAGCGTGGCCTCGCACAGCAGCAGCGATTCACCCTCGGTGTTTCTCATCTGAAGCGGCGCGAGCCGACGCGACAAGTAGTCCACCAGTTCGACGGGGTCGGAATCCTCGTCGAGCAGCGCGAGAAGGTCCTCCAACTGACCCATCGCCACGGGTTCCATCCCACCGAAGATCTGCATGGTGTCTCCCACGGGAACGATTCGTCCGCAATAGAACTCGCCGACCTTAACCATTCGGCTCGCGGTGCGCTCGTGTACCTCGTTGACGTCGCCGGTGCGCACGTCGCGCATGGTCATGCCCGTACCCGGACGAACCTCGAGAACCTCGTGCAACGAGCGTTCGGCCAGCAGCCACTGTTCGGCGAGCATGCGTTCGTCATCGGGCAGCAGGTGCCCGCGCAGGCGCAGGAACTCCTCGAACGCCCCGCCCTCGAAGAGCACCACGTCGGCGGCGAACGGGTCGTCGTAGAGGGCCTGCTCGAAGGCGTCCGGATCGGCGGAATAGGCCGAGCGGGCCCGAGCGCACGCCTGCAGCAGGTCGGCGAACTCCCCTTCGGCAAGGTCGCCGCCGGCCTTCTTGTAGAGCCAGTCCGCCCGCTCCTCCAACGGCACCTGCTCGCGATTGAGGTGGCACACCTTGTACTTGCGACCCGACCCGCACCAGCACCGCTCGTTGCGGCCCAGGCCGGTCCGCGGCGCGGGCCGATACCTCAGCAGCGTCTGGATCATCTCGTGGTCCTCGGGCAGTCCGGCCCGGCGCAGCAGGGACAGCGCACGCTCGGCGTCGCTGCGGTCGGCTGCGTAACGCGACAGCGACAGGAGGTTCAGCGGCCAGGACGGGTCGAGTGACTCACCCGCCTCGAAGGCGGCTTCGGCGGAGTCGATAACGCCGCACAATTCATGCGCCCTGCCACGAAGCCAGCGCAACGCGGGACGGGCGGCGCGCGGCGCCATCGGTTCGACGGACTCGGCGAAAAACCCGAGCGCGGCCCCCGGGAGCCGGCGCCCCGCGGCGGTCTCGTCGTAGACGGCGGCCGTCACCATCGGGTCGGCGAGGAACTCCAGGGCGGCCGGGATCGGCATGTGGTCGGGGCCGTCCGCCGGGGCGGCGAAGCGCGCCGCCAGACCCTCGACGTCGCCCTCGTCGACCTCGCCGGTCTCATCGGCCATCGCCACCAGGTCCAGGCAGAATCCCCAGAACCGCGTCACCGCGTGCACCGCACGGGCCTCATCCTCGTCGAGCTGGTGGCGCTCGGCGATGCGGCGGATCCGCAGGCCCGTCCGCCATTCGTCGAAGTCGAACCCGGCCAGCGCCAGCGCGTCCTGATCGCGGGCCAGCCCACTGGCCGCCAGCAGCTCGGTCAGCGGGGCTGTCGGCTCCCGGAACAATCCGGCGTCATCGGCGCAGGCCGTCCAGATCGCGGGCCAGCCCACTGGCCGCCAGCAGCTCGGTCAGCGGGGCTGTCGGCTCCCGGAACAATCCGGCGTCATCGGCGCAGGCCGTCCAGATCGCGGTATCAAGCATGACCGGCTCGTCGGCGCGCTCCCGGAGCACCCGCGTCAGCGCCGCGTCCAGGTCGCAGGGCGCCGCTTCCGGGACCCGGGCGAGGTCGAAGCCGTCGGCGGTGACCCGAAGGCCGACCAGATCGCCCGGGCCCGCGCCGATGGCGGCGAACCGCCCCTGTGGCAGCAGCAGCACCCCTTCCCCACCGTCGAGACCTGCCGGTACACCGCGGTCTGCCAGGGCGTCATCATCGAGGCCTTCGAAGACCTCTGCGATCGCAGCGCCGTCGCAGAGCCTCTGGAACTGCGGGATCTCGGTGAGCATCGACAGCGGCGTCAGGTCGTCATCCCAGGTGAGGACGTCGTGCTCGGCCTCCTCGGCGGTGAGCCGGTGGGTGAACACCCGCCCGTCGAGAACCTCCGGGATCCAGGCCCACCGGCCGTCGGCCAGTTGCAGCACCGGACCGGGGTCGGAGTCGACGGCCTCCAGTAACAGATCTTCGGGCTCTGGCCCCAGGTCGATCCCGGCTTCGGCCAGTGCGGCGAACAGGTCCACCGACCGCAGCGGACCGCGGTCGGCGAGGAGTCGGCGGACGGCGGCGGCGAGATCCTCAAGGAAGCCAGGCATGACGGTGACGCTACCGGGGCGCATCGGCGCGGTCGTCGACTAGACCGACAGCACGGTGCCGGTTTCCCGTTCGGCGAAGGCCACGAGATCCGCCGCAGCGGTGTAGTCGCAGGCGAGCACCGATCGGCCGATGAGCACCGGTCCGCCGCGCAACCCGAACCGGCCGCTGACCCCGACGTAGCTGCCCGGCGGGATCGGTTCGCTGAGGCAGTACAGCGTGGGTGCCGCCCCCTCGTCGATATCGTTGGCCAGTCGGTCGGCCGCGGCCTTGACGGTCTTGTGCGCCAACGACATCAGCGGCGAATCGGACACGTGGGAGAGGTTCGAGGCCACCCAGCCGGGGTGGGTGAGGTGGGTGACGACCGGGGATCCGGCGGCCCGCAGCCGGCGGTCCAGTTCCAGACCCCACAGCATCACCGCCAGCTTCGAGCGGGTGTAGGCGCCCATCGGCGTCCACCTGTGGCGGCGCAGGTGCATATCGTCGAGCCGCAGGGTGGCCGACCGGTGGGCGTCGGAGCCGACGTTGATGATCTGCGAGCGCACCCGCGGTAACAGCAGGTTGGTCAGGGCGAACGGCCCGAGCATGTTGGTGCCCAGCGTCATCTCGAACCCGTCGACGGTCTCGGTTCGACGCTGCGTCACCGTCCCGGCGTTGTTGACCAGGACGTCGACGTCGCCGTCGATCCGGCCGGGAAAGGCGCGCACTGAGGCCAGGTCCGCGAGATCGAGTTCGACCACCGACGTCACCCCGCCCATCTCCGCGGCCCGCTGCCGGCCGAGGTCGGTGTTGCGCACCGCGAGGATCACCTCGGCGCCCGCCCTGGCCAGCGCGGTGGCCGTACCCAAGCCGACGCCGTTGGTCGCCCCGGTCACGATGATGCGTTTCCCGCTCAGGTCGCCGAGGCGGGCCGCGGACCACGTCGATGTCACGGCCACCACGATACGGTCGGCGGGGCCGCGCCTCAGTCCTCCGACGGGTTCGCCTCCCGCCAGGCCGACCAGATCTCCGGGCGCAGCCGGCCGCGATCGGGCACCGGCAACCCCGCGTCGCGGGCCCAGGCGCGAACCTCAGCGGTGCTGGGCGCCACCACGGGTGTGTCGCCCACTCCGGGGAGTTCGACCGTCGCCGGTGAGATGCGTTGCAGCGCAGCTTCTTCGGTCGCCGACCAGGATTGGGCGGCGGCCAGGAAGCGGTAGGTCCACTCCTCGGCGAGTTGGCGCGCCTCGCCGAACACGATGGGCACATTCGGCCAGCGGATCTGCAGTTCGGCCAGCCCGTCGGCGATGAGGGCGGGCCGCACCCGGTCGAGTTTGAAAATCTGTGAGTAGCGGTCCTCGACGATCACCGCCGCGCGCGGGAGCGCCGCGAGGTCGGCGATCTGATACCGCAGCTTCCCGCCGATGAGACCGCCGACCAGGTCGGCCAGCGACTTGCGCTCCACGCTGGCGATCAGCCGGCCGTCGTCGACGATGCCGTAGTCCCCGCACGGCAGGGCGCGTTTGACGGTCGCCACCTGCTGGTTGGCGAATCGGTAGGGGTACTGCTCGTGACTGTCGACCACGATCTGCAGGGCCTCGATGCCCTGGGCGCGGGCGGTCGGTGTCCGAACGTTGGGCCGGGCCTGCTTGCGGGTACGCGGGGACTGCCAGAACACCACGTCGCGGCCCCGCGCCTGGGTGAACACCAACTGCGATCGGTAGTGCTGCGACCGATCGGCGATGACGTCGATGGCCGCGCCGCTGCGGCGGCAGGACCGCAACCGCACCTGTTCGACGATCGCGGGATCGTCGGGCCACTCGGCCAGCGACACCGGGTAGGCGAACAGCGCCTTCTCCTTCGGCCAGGTGCCGGCCGTGCGGAACAGCAGGTCGCCGCCGGGCAGTGGTACCCGCAGCAGGAACGGCAGCCGAGAGTCGGGGTCCGGGTTGGCCGCGATCAATAACACCTGCACGAACCGTAAGTCTGCCGGGAGAAGCGGGACGTGGCCAGAACGCCACGGGTGCGGGTCACCGACCGTCCTCGCGGTGGCTCCAGGCGCGCAACGTCTCGGCGATCATCTCCAGATCGGGCTGCGCCCCGGTGGCCACGCTGATGACGAAGTCGAAGCGTTCGTCCTCCGGTGCGCTGATCCACTCACCGTTGACGGCGAGGAAGGTCCGGCAAGCCGTCCAGGCCAGCCGCTTGTTGCCATCCACAAGCGCGTGGTTGCGGGCCAGGGAATGCAGCAGG